>OGTL01002195.1_pt1 | contig 15269 bp, 14 predicted proteins | sample 1553601 | NCBI WGS metagenome assembly OGTL01 (sample SAMEA2580112, study PRJEB22360) | human gut metagenome | biome: human gut; feature: human-associated habitat; material: faeces | place: Denmark | collected 2008/2010 | reverse complement strand
CGCTGATTCTGGCCGCTCATGTGGATACGTTAGGTGCCATGGTGCGTTCCATCAAGAGCAACGGCCGCCTGCGTCCGACGACACTGGGCGGACATCAGTGGTGCACGGCTGACGGTGAAAACTGCACCGTACATACAAGAGATGGAAAAGTATACACAGGTGTCGTATTAAACAAGGAACCGTCTGCACACGTAGCGGATCAGAAAGTAGAAGCGACAGAGGAAAATATGGAAATCCTGCTGGATGAGAATGTGAGTACAGAGAAAGATGTAAAAGTACTGGGCATACAGGTGGGTGATATCATTGCTATGGATCCCCGCACGGTTGTAACTCCAAGCGGTTACATAAAAAGTCGTTTTCTGGATGATAAACTTTCTGCTGCTATCCTGCTCGGTATTGCAAAAGAAGTGGCTGAGAAAACAATTACTTTGAATCGCAAAGTTTCCTTATTATTTACTGTTTATGAGGAAGTCGGACACGGCGGAAGTTCCATCCCGGCAGATACCGAAGAAATGATCTGCGTGGATATGGGCTGTGTCGGTGATGATCTGGGTTGTACCGAGCGCATGGTATCCATCTGTGCAAAGGATTCCGGTGGACCTTACAACTATGATCTGGTAACAGAGCTGTCCGAACTTGCAAAAGCAAACGGTCTTGACTATGCGATCGACGTATATCCGCATTATGGCTCTGACGTAGAAGCCAGCCTGCGCGGCGGCTTTGATATCCGCCACGGACTCATCGGACCGGGTGTCTATGCATCCCACAACTATGAGCGCTCTCATATAGACGGAGTCAAAAATACGGTTGCACTGTTAAAGGCATATTTAGGTAAATAACCAGCTGACAGAAAAACAAAAAATCGCAGGGTGATGAATTTCTCAGCATCCTGCGGTTTTCTTTAATCCTGAAGTACGCTTAAATCAAGTGTGTAGATATAATCCTCCGGAACCGTTCTCTTTTCCAAAAATCCTGCCATATAAATCGGACAGTAAAAAATCTGATCTTTCACTTCTATATTTTCATTACAAAATACAATGGCATTCTGAATATGATAATTTGGACTTTCCAACACATGATTTAATGCACGGTGTTTTGTATAATCCTTTCCGGATTTTACTTCAAGTGGCAATGCCTCCCCCTCATACTCAATAACAAAATCCAGTTCCCCCTGTTTTTTGTTATTAAAGTAATATACCTCAAATCCATGTGCACACAGTTCCTGTGCAACTGCATTTTCATAAACCGATCCAAAATTAATATTGTTTTCTTTATTTAATATCCTGATCTGCAAACCATCTGCGTACATTGCTGCAAGCAGTCCCACATCAGAAAGGAATAATTTGAACAAATTTGTTGCTTTTGACAGAAGCAACGGAACCTGTGGCTCCTGAACACAATAAACCGGCAGTGCCACCCCGGCTTCTTTCAGCCAGATGAAGCTATGCTCATATCTTGAAAATTTGAAGTTCTCATTTAAGTTTTTTAAAATAAAGCGTTTGTTTTTACTGTTCAGTTCACTTGGAATCAGCTGGAAAATCTCCTCCAGATAGAGTTTATGCTCCGGATCATACCTGGCAATATCTTTTTTGTACAGCTGGATGATCCCTTTCTGAACCTGCATCACTTCATTCAGATTATTTGTATCCAGATATCGCTGTACAGCCGCCGGCATACCGCCAACGATCAGATACAATCGAAACAGATCCATCATTCTGTCATGAATCAGACCATCCACAGGGATCTTTTCTTCAAAACAGTTTTTTAATTTGTCCAGAACCTTTTCCGATACACGGTTTGCCTTGCAAAATTCAAAAAAATCCATGGGGAACATCTCATAAATCGACATGTAACCAACCGGAACCGATCGTATATCCTTTAATTCCACTCCAAGCAGCGACCCACTGAGAATATAGCGATAACTGCCTTCTTCGACTAAAAATTTAATAGCAGTCACGATTTCCCTGCATTCCTGGACTTCATCAAAAAATATCATTGTCCGGTCTTTTTCCATGGGAATGTCTGTCAATGCGGAGATTCTCATTAATATATCATCACTTCCGGTAGCATTTTCAAACAAAGCAACCGCCTGTGGCATCTCAAGAAAATTAATCTCGATCACATATTTGAAATGCTGCTTTGCGTACTCCCGGATACAGTACGTTTTTCCTACCTGCCGGGCCCCTGTAACCATCAGAGCCGCTTTCTTTTCTTTTTCAAAAAATTGTTCGATTCGCTCTGTTATGCTTCGATACAGCATGTTACACCTCCTGCTTTTTACAGTTTTCCCTGTTATATCCTTAGTATGCCATGTTTTTTCTTATCCCGCAAGTATGTTTGTCCGTTTTTCCAATGTTTTTTGACTGTTTTTGTCCGTTTTTCCAACACTTTTTCGGCTGTTTTTGTCCGTTTTTCCAATACTTTTTCGCCTACTTTTGTCCGTTTTTCCCGAAAAGTGAAAAAAAATGTACCGAAACAGCGTATTGTATTGCTCTTTCGGTACACAGATGTCTGATCCTTGATTATAATCCGCTATTCTTCATCTGCCATGCTGACCCGCTCGATGTGCATAGCCAGATAGCCGATCTCCAATTCCTCGAGCGGCTTATGTAATGCATGGCTGAGATGATCACATACGGTGGTTGCCAGTTCAAAAGCATCCGGAAAATTGTGCTGTACATAGTCATTCATATTGACTTTCAGAGATTCCCCTTTCAATACACGGGCAACCATATATTTCACATGGTTCATCAGCCGGTTATAACTCAATGACATGACATTGATGCGGATGCCCCGCTGCTCTTCGATCACGGAAACACAGTCCCGCACAGCCCGCGCCATCTGCATCGAGACAGATACGGATTCTTTTTCCAGTGCGGAATGAATATGCAGCGCCACATATCCGATCTCATCCTCGTCAATGTCGATCTGCTTTTCCTCTTTCAGAATCGTCTGTATCATAGAGGCCACCTTAAATTCTGAATGGAACAGCGTCTTGATATCTTCAGTCAGCGGATTGGAGATCTTCTCTCCCTTCTGCAGACGCTGGACGGCAAATGCGATATGATCTGCCATCGGAAACAAGATACTCCGGTCGATTTTTCCAAAATGCCGCTCCGCTTCATTCAAAATCCGATTCGCCATCTGAAAATATTCCGGCTGGATGGATTTGATCAGTTCCGCCGCGTCTCCTCTTGAAGAGGTCTCCTGTAAAGAATACACCGTACAGTCTGCAGGCTGTTCAAAACGCTCCCCAGGCTTTTTTCCAAATCCAACGCCTTTTCCCAGCAGGACATATTCTTTGCTGTCATTCATATCAAGGGCAATCACCCCGTTATGGTTTAGTACTTTACATATACGATACACGATTCGCTTCCTTCTCCCACAATAAATAGTTTGTAATACAACTGTAATACTATTATTTTAACACAGAATTTTTCATTTTCATACCCATAAAATTCAAGTCGAACGCACGTGAGACTTGGTGCGTGATTCTGGTCAGCGAAAGCTGACATATTCTTCTCAGAATCACTGCACATCCTCGCGGAGCGTTTATCTCAGTCGGAGATTGAACTCCCACTGAGAAAGATTTGTTATTACTCACCACTTGCAGAAGTGGGAGTCTCAACTCAGACTGAGATCAATTCTGCGAAAAACAAAACTCAACTCTGCCAGGGAGTACACAACGGTGTATGTACACAACTATGTATAGAACTATGTATGTATAGAAAAACAGACAGTCGCACATTCTTTTCGAATATACGGCTGCCCGTTTTCTATATTTCAGTCCGAAATTACTGTTCCATTCACTAATTTGCAGCATATTCCCGGATGTTTTTGCGAACTTTCAGCACCATGGATGGAGCTACAGAAAGTTCATCTACTCCCATCTCCATAAATGCATCCGTCAGTTCCAGATCTGCGCCAAGTTCTCCGCAGATACCGGCCCATTTTCCACATTTGTGTGCATTTTCCACAACCATACGGATCATGCGCAAAATCGCTTTGTGATGCGCGTTGTAAAAATCATCCAGTTTAGCATTCTGACGGTCAATCGCCAGTGTATACTGTGTCAGGTCGTTGGTTCCGATACTGAAGAAATCCACCATCTCTGCCAGTTCATCGCTGATCATCACAGCTGCCGGTGTCTCGATCATGACACCCTGCTCCGGCATTTTATACGGGATTCCCGCTGCATCCAGCTCAGCCCGTACTTCTTCTACAATGGCAAAAATCTGCTCCACTTCCTCTGTGGAAGTGATCATCGGATACATCACAGACAGATTTCCATATACCGCTGCACGAAGTAACGCACGCAGCTGTGTCTTGAAAATCTCCGGTCTTGTCAGACAGATACGAATTGCTCTGTATCCCAGTGCCGGGTTCTCTTCTTTGTCAAGATTAAAATAATCTACCTGCTTATCTGCTCCAATATCAAGTGTACGGATGATAACTTTTTTGCCTGCCATCAGCTGCAGCGCCTGTTTGTATGCATTGAACTGCTCTTCCTCTGTCGGAAAATCCGTTTTTCCAAGATACAGGAATTCGCTTCGGAACAGGCCAATACCTTCCGCATCATTATCCAGTACACTTGCGATGTCAGACACGCTGCCGATATTTGCATACAGATGCACCTGTCTGCCGTCCTTCGTCACCGTTTCCTGCCCTTTCATCTGCTGCAGCAGCTGCTGTTTCTCAGCCTCTTCTGCCATGCGGGCTTTTGTCTGTTCACACACTTCTTTGGAAGGCTCTACGACAAAAGTACCTGCAAACCCATCTACCACTGCCTGCATCCCATTCTGCAGGGCATCCAGTTCCACCGGCACGCCGATCAGAGCCGGAATGTTCATCATACGCGCAAGGATCGCCGTATGAGAATTGGTAGATCCGTGTACTGTGACAAAACCGAGGATCTTGTCCTTGTCCATCTGAACAGTCTCACTCGGAGACAGATCATCCGCCACAATGATCGATGGCTCCATATCATTCATATCCACCGGTGCATGACCGGACAGATTCTGAACGAGACGGTTGGAAATATCACGGATATCTGCGGATCTCGCCTGCATATAATCATCATCCATGCTGGCAAACATCTCGGCAAAATTATCACCGGTCACTGCAACCGCATACTCTGCATTCACCATTTCATTGCGGATCATATTGCAGATGGCATCCTGATAATCCTCATCTTCCAACATCATCTGATGCACCTCAAAAATCGCTGCGCTGGCTTCACCAACTTCTTTCACTGCCTTATCATACAGTTTCTGCAGCTGTTCCTGCGATGCACTGATCGCATCCTGCATACGGGCGATCTCACCTTCTGCATCTGTGATTTTTTCCCGTTTTACCTGGACATCATTCTTTTGGAACACGACGACCGGTCCCAGTGCAATTCCCTTATAAACAGATTTTCCTTTGTATTCCTGTGTCATATTATGCTTCCTCTTCATATACATCTACTGCAAACAGCGGATCTCCGGCTTTTACCTCACCCTCTGCCAGCAGTCTGACCTTCTGGTTATCCTCCAATTCGGTGCACAGAATCGGAGAACACAGTGACGGTGCATTGGCTGTCAGATAATCAATGTCGATCTCCAGCAGTTTGTCACCCTTCTTCACGCTCTGTCCGTTTTCCACAAAACAGGTAAAGCCTTTGCCTTCCAGATTAACTGTGTCGATACCGATGTGCAACAGCATGGATAAACCGCTGTCTGTCAGGAATCCGATCGCATGTTTTGTATCAAATACGAAGATGACCTGTCCATCTTCCGGTGCCACGATGGTTGCTGCTGTCGGAGTCACGACCGCTCCGTCACCCATCATTCTGCCTGCGAACGCATCATCCGGTGCAGTTGCCAGATCTGCTGCGATACCTGTGATCGGGCTTGATACGATAATGGTCTCTTTTACCACTTCTTTTGCTTCCTGTGTTTCTGCGACAGTCTCTGTCTGTACAGTATCTGCAGCATCAGAAGCCGTTTCGTCTGTATGGAGTTCCTCATTCGGAGCTTTCTCCAGATAATCCTCAAAATTTGATTTAATAACGGTTACTTTCGGTCCGTAGATGATCTGAACACCGTTTCCTTTGTGAACCACACCAGAAGCGCCGGTTGCTTTCAGGAGCGCATCGTTGACCAGTTCCGGTTTGAATACCGTACAACGCAGTCTTGTGGCACAACAGTCCACATCAGAAATATTCTTCTTGCCGCCAAGTCCCTGTAAAATTCCCTCGGAAACCGGATCCTCACTTGCGGCACCTGTGTTTTCGCCTTCTTTTCTCGCGTTGACATCCGCTCTTGTGTACAGTTTTACTTCTTCTGTGTCATCACGGCCCGGTGTCTTCAGGTTCAGTTTTTTGATCAGGAAGCTGAATAGGAAGTAATATACAATGAAGTAAATCACACCGATGATCACTACCCATACCCAGCTTGTTTTCTTGTTGCCCTGCATGATACCGAACAGGAACAGATCGATAAATCCGCCGGAGAATGTCATTCCGACACCTACATTACAGATATGCATCAGCATATAAGCCAGACCTGCAAATACGCAGTGGATACCGTACAGCAGCGGTGCCACAAACAGGAAAGTAAACTCCAGAGGCTCTGTGATACCTGTCAGCATGGAAGTCAGTGCTGCGGAAAGTAATAAACCACCGACAGCTTTTCTCTTTTCCGGTTTTGCTGTGCGGTACATTGCCAGTGCGGCTCCCGGAAGGCCAAAGATCATCAGCGGGAATTTACCGGACATAAATCTGGTTGCAGATACTGCGAAATGATCCACGGTCGGATCAGATAACTGTGCAAAGAAGATGTTCTGTGCACCTTCGATGAGTTTTCCACCGACTTCCAGTGTTCCGCCCACACCTGTCTGCCAGAACGGCAGATAAAATACGTGATGCAGACCAAACGGAAGCAGTAAACGCTCAAGGAATCCGTATACCCAGGTTCCTGCATAACCGGATTTCAGAACCAGATCACCAAGTGCGTAAATACCGGACTGGATCACCGGCCATACAAAGAACATCAGGATTCCGACACCCACAAACACGATACCGGAAATGATCGGTACAAAACGGGTTCCTCCGAAGAAAGATAATACCTGCGGAAGCTCAATCTTGTAAAAACGGTTGTGCAGTGCCGCAACACCCAGACCAACGATGATACCGCCAAATACACCCATCTGAAGGGATGTGATACCACATACATCTGTGACAGAACCGGACAGCATTGTGTCCGCACCGCCCTTGATGTTAATCAGTGCCCCGATGGAAGCATGCATGATGAAAAATGCAATAACAGCTGCCAGCGCTGCTACTTCTTTTTCCTTTTTCGCCATACCGATTGCTACACCCATTGCAAATATAATCGGCAGATTCGTAAAAATAATGTTACCGGCAGCGTTCATAACCTGCAGAATCTGATTCAGTACGGTTCCCGGTCCCATAACGCCCAGCAGACCGTAAGTTTCCAGCATTGTTTCGTTCGTAAAAGATCCGCCGATTCCCAGCAGCAGACCTGCGACCGGCAGAATAGCGATCGGCAGCATAAAGGAACGGCCAACCCTCTGCAAAATTCCAAAAATTTTGTCTTTCATAGTTCTCCTCACTCTCTCTCGTAGACAGTATTTGTTATAGTGTACCCATTTTTTGAATTCACATAGCAGGAAGTAACTTTTTTCATGCCGGCCGAACCACAAAAAAAGGCACTAACCCTACATAAATATCAAAAAAATATCTATGCACGGTTAATGCCTGCGTAATCAGTAACACACCATGTATGTATTATTTATATCACATTGATACTTTTCTGTCAATGTGATCACACATCTGCTCTTGTTTCTTTTCCGATACAAAAAAGACTGCCTGTCAAATTTCTTCCCTCAGCATATAAATGGAAAATCTTTGCCTTTATTCTTTCCTCTCCGCATCCGATGTTTCTTCCGAATCATCATCCTCGTACTTCCGGTTCAGTACTGCTGCAAGAACCTGAAGCACGATTGCCAGCCCGATGACACATTTCAGCACCGTCTTTCCTGAGCCGACAGTGATCGTCTGGACAATGCCCCCCACTTTCGGTATGGAACGTACCATCTTTCCCACATACTGCTCATAAGTCACCGGATTCATATCATTTTCCGCGTTGGCATCACCTTTTGTAATAAACTCTCCCATCGCATTACTGTTAGATACCACGCGATGTGTGATGATGGATCCCTGGGCATCCGAGCCGTAAAAAGCGATAATATCGCCCGTCTCAATGTCTCCCGGTTCCACATATTTGATATATACCAGGCTTCCTGTGGGAACCGCCGGTTCCATACTGCCGCTGACAACAGTGTAAAGCTGATATCCCATAGTCTTCGGTACGATCAGCGGGACACATATCGCAATGATGGCAATCAGTAAAATGATGCCGACCGCCCGAAACACCGCCGCCAGTGGATTTTTTCTCCTTCTGTGTGATTGATCTGCTCTGCTCATCTGTTTTTCTCCTCTGTATCGCAATCTGTAACTTCCCAGTAACCGTTTTTAGGAGAACCATGTCGTATAAGAAAACCAAGCGTTTTTAACTTTTTAATATTTTTTTCTATACTTCGACTTCCTAATCCCAATTTTTCAGCTATTTTTTTTGCTGATAACTGTTTATCATAACAAAGAAGCTCCACAATTTTCTTTTGGGTATCCGTCAACTCATTCATCTGAGTCTTCTCCGAACTTTCTCCGAACCTTTTCCGAACTTTCTCCGAATCTTCTCCGTCCTTTTTCTCCGCCATTGTCATTGAATTGATTCACCAGAAAATATTGTATTGTCCACGTTTCTCACTTTTCTATCTTTTAGATTACTCTGATTTCATTAATTATAGAATCAGTATATGTCAAATCGCTTAATTTTAACAGCCCCTTTCTGTATTTTCCACTTTTCATTTATCTTTTTCTTTCTTTGGGAAATACTCGATCATGAGCTTCCGAAATTCAGAAACCTGTCCGGTTTATTTAGAAACTTGTGCAACCACTTAGAAATGTGCTTGCGTATTTTTACTATAGCATAGAGCTTTCTTTTGTGCAAGAAGAAGGTGTACAGAAGAACGCTCTCAAATCCAAGTTCAAAAAAGGTACAGCGGCTTTTGCCGCTGTACCTCACAACATTATACATCTTCACATGTATTTATATCTTCTTTTATTTTGTCTCTTTTTTCCGACGTTTCATTGCCACAAACAGAGCGATCAGTGCCACAACAGCAGCAACGATAATTGCAATACTTACACCCAGAGTCTTATTCTTTTCCTGAGTTTCCTTTCCGGCATCGATATTACCGGTCGGTGTATCCTCATCATCCAGATTGATCTGATCCTGCGGTGTCTGCTCATCCGGATTCTCTACTGTACCATTCTGGTCTGCATCCTGTCCGCCGTTGGCATCTGTTCCACCCGGAGTTGTCGTTCCGGTTCCATTTGTTCCGGTTCCGTTTGTTCCGGTAGTTCCATTCGCACCCGTACCGTTTGTTCCATTGGCTCCGGTTCCGTTTCCACCGGTGGTACCAGTGGTTCCTGCCGGAATGGTCACGGTGTTTGTGATGGTATTGCCCGGAATAACGACTGTGACATGGTTGACTGTCTCTACAACACGATTGGTGGCTCCCGGTGCATATTTGAATGTAAAGACATTCTCTGCCTCGTTGTCACTCAATGTCTTGGTCAGCGCCAGCGCCTGCGGCACATAATTCTCGATATAGCGGTAAGCTACCACCGGTTTATCACCGACGTTTCCATAAAACGTCTGGCTTTCTGCCAGTTTATTGCCCTGCTCATCCTCATAGTTCACGGTATAAGCTACCATGTCACCCTTGATTCCGTAAGCAACCACATAATCTGCATCGCCGTTTACCCGAAATGCAGGTGCTGCCAGTGCTTCGGAATTATCACGTCCGCTGAGACGGATTCCCTTGACATAATATTTTTCATCTGACACTTTGATGTCATTTATATCAAAAGAAACCGTAGATCCGGCTGCCAGATCAACTTCTTCGACCTTCTGCTGTCCGTTGATGGTTCCCTTATTTCCTGCTGATAACGTCACTTTGTATGTGTAAGGTGTCACAGTCTGTGCTGCCTTTACCGGTGCAGCTCCAAGCCCTGCGATCACGGATACACTCAGAAGAGATACGAATAATTTTTTCCATTTCAACATATTATTTCTCTCCTTTCCTCTGTGCCGTTTCCGCTTCTTTCTTTCTGCGATTCATAGTCACTACCGCCAGGATCAGGCATACAACGCCGCTGGCCAGTGCGATCACACTGTATCTGAGCATCAGATTCGTATCGCCGGTTTTTACACGTTTGGTAGTGGTGATGACTTTGTCCTCCCCGCGGACTTCTGTCTTCTCTGTCTTCTCGATGGTCGTAACCGTATCCTGTGCTACCTTCTCTGTTGCAAAATTCATACGAAGCTTTGCCAGTGTCAGCTGATAACCGTTACCCTGTGTCTCACCTTCGACACCTACCGTCAGATGAACCGTTCCGCTCTCCTGAGATGCCAGACGTCCCAGATAAAAATATTCCTGTGTGGAGTTATCTACCTGTTTCAATCCTTCGCCGGCTTTGGAAGAACCCTCGCCGCCGACAGTTGTGCTGTCATACAGCACGGTTTCTTTCTTGTCGCTGCCTACATAAGTCAGACGGTAGCTGTATCCGCCGCCCGCCGCAGACTGCTGTGCATCCTCCAGTGTCTGGATGACTTCGTTGGTCATATACCAGTCGGTACTTCCACTGTCGGAATTTATTACGTTTACTTTCAGTTCGATGCTGTCACCCGGCTGGATATTTGCCATCTCGTCTGTCACATCATTATCCTGAAAATTACTACTCATCTTGCTGCCGTCGAATGTCACCTGCCATCCGTCAGCTCCCTGATAATCTCTTGCAAATGCTGTTGTCGCTGCCCCGGCCGTCATTACGAGGGTCATTACGAGGCACAAAATCTTCTTCTTCATAGCTCTGTACCTCCTTACTGCAGACTCATAACAGTCTCATCATCATTCACGCTGACATCCACACCCCAGGCACTCTTGATCGCTTCCTGTGCGTTATGCGTCTGGACTGCATCTACTTCCGCATCTACATGAAAACTGTAACCGTCATATTTATAAGTGTATCGAATGGTATTTCCATCTACCTGCTTTGTCACATCCTGTGCAATGGATTCATTGACACGGATCGTATCGGACAGTGCCGGTGTGGTCTCTCCCACTGGCAATGCCTTTGTATAATACAGAACCGTACGCTCCGGTGTGGACTGATCCTCTGCGATCACCCAGCCGTTATCAGTCAGATAATTCAATTCGATCAGGTCCGGAGACAGCGATGTATTCTTCTTTCCCTCGGCATCCTGCCAGCTTCTGGTCAGAATGACACGAACGAATGTATCAATGTTTCCGCTATTCTTCACGCTGATGGCTTCATTATAGCGTTTGCCCGGTGTAAACTTCTCATCCTCACCCAGCATATTTGCAAGCAGTGTACCCTCTGTGCTACCTGACCACTCATTATCTGATACATAATCCCTGCTGCTGACTACCGCATCATTTTCTACCAGAGATACACCGATACTCTGCATATTCATCTGTGCGGAATAATTCTCACTGTAATACGTCAGTGCCGCTCTCGCACTTCCCACACCACTTCCTACCAGAAGCACTGCGGAGGCAGCCAGAAGCAGGACTGTGATCTTCGGAAATGATTTCTTTCTCTTCTTCATGTCAACCTACCTCCTACTCCTGTGTATCGCCACTGTCTGCTGTCACTGCATGATTCCAGTCAGCATAGGCATTTCCATTTTCATCGAACAGAACAGGTGTACATTCCTGAATGACTACGACATTGAATTCAGAAGCTTTCTCGTCACCTGACGGGAACTGATAAGAAATATTCAGCTCCTGCTTCGTCGTTTCACCTGCCGGAAGGACACTTTCATAATACCAGTATCCGTCATCACCTGCCTGCCATCCACCATCCGGTGCCAGATACGTCAGTGCCACCGGCGCAAATGCTTTGACTCTGACGAAACAATCATAATCGCCTTTATTGATGATGGTGACATGTTTGCCTTTTTCATCGATCTTCTCATCCGGAACAGTGGTCGTGAATCCCATATTCATCTTGACACCACCGCCCGCTGTGGCATATGTCGTAAAATATGCCATGGCACTTCCCACGGTCAGGGAGCCGGTCAGAGCGATCGCTGCAGCCGCCAGAACCAGTGGTTTCTTATGTAGCTTTCTCATTTGGCATCCCTCCTTTTATCTCACTTCAGCAATATCATACAAGCCCTTATCATTTAATTCAAAATGGTTGATCACGCCGTAGCCGCCATTGGTACTGTTATTGACGTCATTGACAAAGGAAACCTCTGCCACCGGTGCATCCGCCTGGCTGTATTCATCATTTGCTTTGATCTCTGTCTCAACTCCGTTGTCAGATTTCAGGTCATAAGATGCCCCGCTGTATACCTCAGTCACTTTCACGACAGCCCCTGCCGGAAGTCCTGTGAGATGTACGGACTGATCACCAACCTCATCAAAGGTCAGTGCCTCGACTTTGCTTTCTTTCTTATCACCATTTGTAATATCGATCTGGAAAACGAAGGTTGCCTTATCGCCAAAAGTAGTATTCTGATTTTTCAATGTCTTGTTGATGATCAGATCTCCGGTTCTCTGCTGCTGCTCCGGTTTCAGACCGATGGCATTGTCTCCGGTGAGATTATATACCCAGGCATCGCTGGTTCCCTCGCCGCTGTAATAGTTATTCGGCAGAGAAATCAGATACGGTGTAAATGTATAGACATAATTCGGTGTTACCAGCTGTTCTACCGATACGAGATAAAGTCCGGTCTTCAGATTTTTCACCGTAGCTTTTCCGTTTTTGATGATAGGATCTGCTGCAACAGCGGTGTTGGCTGTCACCATATCCTCTGCAGCCTGTGCACGTTCCAGCCATTTAGCTGCAGAATCCTTATTTTCCCGGCTCAGTGCACTCAGATCCAGTCCGGAAAAGTCACTCACCGGTGTATAAGCTCCGGCTTTATCTACAGAAGCGACCCGATACAGCTTTACAGACAGGTCATTCGTGTTCAGTTCCTCATACTCACCGCCCACGGAAAACTCCACCGAGCAGTCTTTTCTATCCACATCTATCGCACTCGCCGCCCATACACCAGGCAGAACGAATACCGACAATGCCACGGCAAATGCCAGTAAGATGGCACTTCCTTGTTTTACTCTTTTTTTCATCATCGCCTCGTCTCCTCCTTTAATGTCTTTCCTCTATGTATTGCGCTGTTTTCTTCCTGATGCGACTTTCATGATCACAATGATCAGAACCGTGATCGCAATTCCGAGAAGCAGATATAACATATAGTAGTTCTGGATCGCATGCAGCATAGTGTCTGCTACGGAACCTGTTACTTCCTCTTCTCCATTATATGGTACTCTCGTACCTCTGACAAGAAGTCTGTGGGAATTGACACCATACGGTGTACAGGTAAATAACGTCACCTGATCCTTTCCATCCTCAATCTTTAATGCATTCTGCAACGTCTCATGATCATCCTTGTCCACCATCGGCAGGATCTGATCTACCTGATAGGCAAGTACCTCATCCAACACATGGATGTAAAATTTGTCACCGGCTTCCATCTGATCGATATCGGTAAAAAGTCTGGCACTCGGCAGACCTCTGTGTGCCGCCAGCACTGCATGATTGCTTTCTCCTCCAATCGGAAGCTTCGTACCGTTCAGATGTCCGACTCCGGTCTGGAGTACATCATTGCCGGTTCCATGATAAATTGCAAGTTTGATATTGATCTTCGGAATGGACAGATATCCCATCACTCCGTTGTCTTCTACATTCAGGACCTTCCAGTAATCTGTATTCTTCAGATCACCGTCATCTTCGCCAAACACATCTCCGTAGAGATCATTGTCGGTAATGGTCTGATTAAAGGCTTCCGCTTTCTGCCACTCATCGGTAAAATCAGTCGCATCCAGGGACTGTAAGTTATCTTCATAATTACTGATCAGCTGATTCTGTCGGTATGTATTCCACTGATTGGAGATCGTCGGATAAGCCAGAATGCCGAATCCAACGAGAAACAGCAAGCCGAAAAGAACCGGAGCCCATCTCCTCTTTTTCTTTGCAGGTTTCTCCTGCGGTTCTACTTCTTTCATTCTTCTGCTTCCTTCTCCCGTGCTGCTTTCTTTCTGAATCGTTTCTCTCTGATAAACAGAATCAGGATAAACACCCCGGTAATCAAAATTCCTACGATTACCCAGAGCAGATAATTTGTATGAAGGCTGATGCCGCTGAGCGGTGTCTGCTCTGCTGCTACCTCATCTGCCACATAATCCACACGGTGTCCACGCACCAGAAGTCTCTGTGTATTCACACCATATGGGGTACAGGTCAGCAATGTCACCAGATCTTCTCCCTCTTCGACGGCCAGTGCATCGGTATCTTCCGGTTCAACCACCAGAATCTGATCCACTTCGTAACATAATGTGTTGTCCAGCACATGAATCAGGAAATGATCGCCGATCTTCATCTGATCCAGATCGGTAAAAAGAGAAGCACTCGGTAAACCGCGGTGTGCGGAAATAACTGCATGTGTGCTCTCACCGCCAATCGGAAGGGAACTTCCTTCCAGATGTCCTGCTGCCTGCTGCAGCACCTCATCACTTGTTCCGTGATAAATCGGAAGCTTGATGGCAATCTTCGGGATCTCTACGATTCCCATCATGCCGTCCCCGGTCAGGTTCAGGCAATTCATATAAGTACTGTCTTCTTCCTCTCTGGCATCTGCCACTGCAAAGGAATCCGGCAGGATACTCGGTACCAGTGCGTCGTTGTATGCCTGTGCTTTCTTCAGTTCCTTCGCATAATCAATATCTCCGGCTTCTGTCATCTGTGTGAGGTTATCTTCATAACTGCTGATGAGCTGTTTCTGTCGGTGATTATTCCACTGGTTTGCTACGAAAGGATACAGCAATAAGGACAATCCGGCTAAAAATATAATGACTATAAAAAATTTACTTACTTTCTTTTTCATCCGGCCTCTCCTTGTTGTTGTATGTATCTCATTAATTTATGGTGGCATATCTATTATACCACATTTTTTATTAATCCGGGGCGGCTATCGCCCCGGATTACCTTTTTTATTCAGTAAAACTTACTGATTCGTTATTTATTTGTTTACTCTTTTGCGGCTAAA
>OGTL01002178.1_pt1 | contig 15385 bp, 10 predicted proteins | sample 1553601 | NCBI WGS metagenome assembly OGTL01 (sample SAMEA2580112, study PRJEB22360) | human gut metagenome | biome: human gut; feature: human-associated habitat; material: faeces | place: Denmark | collected 2008/2010 | reverse complement strand
GGCGGGAGAATGCCCTATCAGCATTTCAGGTTTGTTCGGATTGCCGGATCCTACGATTGAGTTTTTTGATTTTGAGGAACTTTTCCTGTTCGATTTATTATTGTATGCTTCCTTTATTTTCTGAACCAGTGTCCGGTTATCCCAAGGTTTGAGAAGAAAGTCGGTAGCTCCGTTCTTCAAAGCTTTTACGGCTAGTTCCACATCTCCGTAAGCAGTTAACATTACCACAGGGAGTGCGGGGCGGATTTCGTGAATATGTTTCAGCCAGTATAGTCCTTCGTTGCCGTTATTGATACCGGCCGAAAAATTCATATCGAGAATTACGATATCAATGGAAGTGGTAGTGAGCAGTGTTGTTATTTGATTAGGATTGGCAGCTGTGCGGACTGTACTGAATTCATTTTCGAGTAAAAGTTCCAGCGAAGCCAACACACTTTTATTATCATCTACTATTAAAATAGTTCCGGTTTCCATATATGTAAGATTGGGGGGATCTGTCTGGGTTGAACGATTCTTTAAGTTTTTGGGTAAAGATATTCGTTTTTACTTTTCCCTGCAAGAGAGTGTCCAATAATTAGACGTTTTATGATACATTTCCTGAAACATGACTTTATTCTATGTTTCGTTTAAGTAATATTTATAGCCTGAACGTTGAATAATGGCTGTTTGCACGCAGGTCATGGTGGCTTTTTATTGATAACGTCCAATTTTTAGACGTTATAGTGTGTAATAATTGGACGGGAACGATAAAATAATGTATGTCATCTGTCTTGTAATCAGTGGTTTAAGTATTGTGGCATTATGTTTGCTTTTTTAATTCATATAGAACACAATTGCATATATACTGAAGAATGAGGAACATTTTCTTTTTATTGTTTTTATTGCCCGTGATTACGTATGCTCAATCTGCAATGAGTTTGGATGAATGTATCCGTTTGGCATGGAAACAGAATCCTTCTATACGGAATAGTGCCATTAACATAAAGGAAGCACGAACGGATTATGCTGCCGCTATCGGTACATTTCTTCCCCGCATAGTAGCCAACGCAGAAACAGGAAAGCGTTTCGGGCGTTCGATAGACCCGGATACCAATGGTTATACAGAAAAGACTTTTGAAGAAGGAACGATAGGTCTTGATATGACTTTGTCTTTGTTTGAAGGTTTTTCACGTATCAATCAGGTTCGTTTTCGGAAAATAAATCGGGAACGCAGCAAGTGGGAACTGAAAGACAGGCAGAATGAACTCGCCTATCAAGTGACGGATGCTTACTACAAACTGGTTTTGGAAAGAAAACTCTTGAATTTGGCTTTGGAGCAAAGCCGGTTGAGCGAACGATACCTGAAACAAACCGAGACATTTGTGGAACTGGGCTTGAAATCCATTTCCGACTTGCAAGAGGTAAAAGCCCGCAGGGAAGGGGATATATATCGTTACCAATCCCGTGCTAATAGCTGTCGGTTGTCATTACTGCATCTGGAACAGTTGATGAACTTTCAGTCGGGTGATACACTTGTCATTCAGGATACGATTGTCGAATTGAATAAACTCCCGTTGCTTTCACTCCCCTCTACGGAAACATTGTATAGACAATCGTTGGAAGTACTCCCTGCCATGCGTATGATTAGCTTAAAGCAGAAAGCTGCCCGCAAAGAATATGCAATGGCGGGCGGAGCTTTTTCTCCTTCTGTTTATGCCCGCTTTACGGTAGGTTCTAATTTCTACAACACTGCATTTTCCGCCAGGCAATTGCGGGATAATATAGGAAAATATATCGGTATCGGTATCTCTTTCCCTTTGTTGAGCGGTTTTGAACGTTTTACGAATCAAAGGAAGTTGAAATTGAACTTGTATCGCCTGAAGAATGAAGAGGAATTGGAGAAGCAACAGCTATATACTGAAATTGAGCAAACTCTTCTTTCCCTACGTGCCGGCTATACGGAACATCAACAGGTATTGCAGCAATTGAGCGCGGAAACTCTGGTCTTGAAAGAATCCGAACGAAAGTGGGAAGAAGGGCTTATCTCTGTCTTTCAGTTAATGGAAGCCCGTAATCGTTTTATTTCCGCCAAAGCAGAACTGGTTCGTGTGCGCTTGCAGGTAGAAATGATGATGAAACTGGAGAAATATTACCGGGAGGGAACTTTCTTATAAAGGCAGAGTTTATATATTTTGAATAACAAAGTTGATACTTCTTTAATAACTAATTTATAATAACCCTATTTTTGATTGATTCCTTATGGATACACCTATTGAACGTAAACCCGGCATTACCCGTAAACATCTATATGTAATAGGTGGTATAGCCTTTGTTATTGCCGTTGTTTTATATTTCATATTCAGAGACACTACCTCTTCCATGACTGTGGAGAAAGAACGTCTGACGATTGCTACCGTTAACCGTGGTGAGTTTAATGACTATATTCGTGTCATTGGTCAGGTAATGCCTAATCGTATTATTTATATGGATGCCGTGGAAGGTGGACGTGTGGAAGAACGTCTAAAAGAAGAAGGTGCTATGGTGAAGGCAGGCGACGTGATTTTGCGTCTCAGTAATCCGTTACTAAATATTGGTATTATGCAGAGCGAAGCGGATCTGGCTTATCAGGAGAATGAACTTCGTAATACCCGTATTAGCATGGAGCAGGAACGCTTGCGTTTAAAACAAGAGCGTATTGGGCTAAATAAAGATCGGCTGGTGAAACAGCGCCGTTATGAGCAATACAGTCGCCTGATAAAAGAGCAACTTATTGCAGAAGAAGATTATCGACTTGCCAAAGAGGAGTATGATGCGGCTAAAGAACAGTTGGATGTCATTGACGAGCGTATTCGTCAGGATAATATTTTCCGTGAAAGTCAGGTAAACAGCTTGGACGAGAACATACGTAATATGAAACAGAGTCTCGCGCTGGTACGCGAACGAATTGAGAACCTGAAGGTGAAAGCTCCTATTGACGGGCAGGTAGGTAATCTTGATGCACAGATAGGACAATCAATAGCTGCGGGCGAGCACATTGGTCAGATCATCACTTCTGACCTGAAAGTACAAGCGCAGATTGACGAACATTACGTGGAGCGTGTTGTACCCGGATTGCCGGCTGACTTTACCCGTGACGGTGTCAGTTATAAACTGGAGGTGACGAAGCCGTATCCGGAAGTAAAAGAAGGGCAGTTTCGTACCGATTTGCAGTTTACAGCCGGACGACCGGAGAATATACGTGCAGGGCAGACCTATCATATCAATCTACAATTGGGCGACCCTGCACAGGCTATTTTGGTGCCGCGTGGCGGATTTTTCCAAATAAGCGGTGGACGATGGATGTATGTTGTGGATGAAAGTGGTAAATTTGCTATTCGTCAGCCTATCCGCATCGGACGACAAAATCCGCAGTATTATGAGGTTACCGAAGGATTAAAACCTGGTGATCGGGTGATTGTATCCGGATATGAACTGTTTGGCGATAACGAGAAACTGATACTGAAATAAGTCTATGATATGATAAATTACTTTTCACAAGTGATACGTAGTCAGCGGGTTAAAAAATCTCTGACACTGATAAATATAACGGGATTGTCTGTTTGTATTGCAACAGCATTGCTTATCATACTTTACGTATGGTCGGAGTTAAGCTACGATTCATTCCACAATACCGAGCGTGTATATCGTGTTGAAAGCCGGTTGTATGAAGGCAAGACGCTGACAGATAACTGGGCGACTACAGCTTACGGCCATGCACCTGCAATGGCTCGTGAAATTGCAGGCATTGAGAAGTATGTCCGTGTAACAGCACAAGACCGCGAACAAGTGGTGAATTACTTCGACAGGAGATTTGCCGAAGCACATTATTGCTACACCGAACCTGCTTTTTTTGAGATATTTAATTTCCCGATAATTAGAGGAGATAAGACCGGGCAACTGGTGCGTCCTAATACGGTGGTACTGACCGAAAGTGCGGCAAATCGTTATTTTGATGAAGAAGACCCGATAGGGAAGGTGCTGACTTTCAGTACGCCTTCATCGCAGCAAAACTTTGAAGTTACCGGCGTGATAGCAGATATGCCTGTTCGTTCTCATCTGCAATATGATTTTCTACTTTCATATAGTACGATTCCCAAAGAGCGACAGGACATTTGGTACATTCACGGAGTTTATACCTATGTCCGCCTGATGTCCGGAAAATGTCCGGAAGAGATTGAAGAGGCTTTTCTCAATATATCCGATAAGTACAAAACTGATGCCTTGAGACATAAGACTTGGGCGGTAGAACTGATACCGCTGAAAGACATTCATCTCACTCCACAAAAAGCTTATGAGAAAGAAGTGAAAGGGAGTCGGACTGCGGTTCTTATACTATTGGTGATGTCCGTTGCCCTGCTACTGATAGGTTGGGCTAATGCCTTGAATCTGACCGTGGCACGTTTCTTGGAACGCGGACGTGAGTTCGGGTTGCGTAAGGCTTTTGGTGCTTCGCGCCGTCAGATTATTATCCAGGGACTTCTTGAATCAGGTTTCATGAATCTGTTGGCTACGCTGATAGCTCTTGGTTGGCTGGAACTTCTTTTACCCCTTGTTTATCGCTGGGCAGGGCAAAGCTTTGGGACGGATATACTTATGTTGCCTGCTTTCTGGGGAATTGTAGCCGGAGTGGTTGTTATTGGTACGTTTGTTGTAGGCTTCTTTCCTTCTTTGCTGATGGTTACTATACGTCCGTCGGAAATTATGAGGGGGAAACTGTTACACGGTAAACGTGGTAACCGGATAAGGAAAGTGCTGATTGTGGTTCAGTTTCTCGCTTCTTTTGTTCTGATTACTGGCACGTTCACAGTGATTCGGCAAGTGTGTTATATGCAAAGTGAGGCTTCCGTCGATTCTCATTCACGTATGTTAGTCATTAAGTACCCCTCTTTCACCGAGGGATTGGCACTACGTCTGGAAAGTTTCACCAAGCGTCTGAAGCAACGGGCAGATGTAAGCCACGTAACCGTTTCAGGAGCTGTTCCCGGGGTGGAGGTAGCCAATTATTTTACCAATCGTCCTTATGGAAGTGACCCTTCGCAAGTGAAACTGATACAGATGTTTGCCGTAGATTATGATTATCTATCTGCCTATATGCCCGCTATGATTTGTGGGCGGTACTTCTCTGAGGACTTTGGCGGTGACCTCAACCGGATAGTGCTCAACGAGGAAGCAGTCAGGTTATTAGGTTATGAGTCGCCCGAAGCCGCATTGGGACAGCAGGTTAAAATGGAGGTGGTAGGCGAACCGCTCGAAATTATCGGAGTGGTGAAAAACTATCACCAGCAATCGCTTTCCGTGGCTTACAAACCTATTATCTTCTTTATGAAAGAGCGAGTACCATTTATTGCAACACCTTATATTTCAGTCCGCTTGACAGGCGAAGGAGAAGATAGTGCTTTGATGGAGATCGAGCAGATGTATCATGAATATTTTCCGACTTCTTTATTTTCTTATTTCTTTTTGAGTGATTTGAATACTTTCCTTTATAAATCAGACCGTAATTTCGGTTGGATATTTGCCAGTGCTTCTTTAATTGCCATATTTGTGGCATGTCTCGGTTTGTGGATTGTAACATTGTTTTCAACCTTATCGCGCTTGAAAGAAGTGGGTATCCGCAAGGTGCTCGGTGCAAATAAAAGCAGCCTGTTTTTTATCTTGACCAAGGAGCTGATGTTGCTCACTATATTGGCATCTGCAATCGGTATACCCGTATCAGCAGTGTTAATGAATGGCTGGTTGGAGACGTATGCTTTCCATATTTCGCTACCTTGGTGGATATATGCAGTCGTTTTTGCGCTGTTGATGCTGATTGCGTTCCTTACTGTTTTTCAACAAGTGTGGCGCATTATCTGCTTGAAACCGATGAGTATTTTAAAATATGAATAACTAATAAATATTGAACTGATTATGATTAAGACTGAAAAACTGACAAAACTCTTCGCAACCGAAGAAGTGCAGACAAAGGCATTGAACGAAGTCACTTTACAAGTGGAACAAGGGGAGTTTGTTGCTATAATGGGTCCTTCGGGATGCGGTAAGTCAACCCTGCTGAATATTTTGGGTACACTCGATTCTCCAACTTCCGGCTCTTATTTCTTTGAAGGAAAACAGGTGGATAAAATGAATGAGAACCAATTGACTGCCCTCAGGAAAGGTAATCTCGGCTTTATCTTTCAGAGTTTCAACTTGATTGACGAGCTGACCGTATGTGAGAATGTAGAATTACCCCTTATCTATATAGGCGTCAAAGCCAATGAACGTAAAGAAAGAGTAAAGAAAGTACTCGAGAAAGTAAACCTGCTGCATCGTGCCAACCATTATCCACAGCAATTGTCCGGTGGACAGCAACAGCGCGTAGCTATTGCTCGTGCCGTAGTGACGGACTGTAAATTGCTTCTCGCTGACGAACCTACCGGAAATTTGGATTCGGTGAACGGTATAGAAGTAATGGAACTATTGAGTGAACTGAATGCTCAGGGAACTACTATCATCATCGTTACCCACTCTCAACGGGATGCAATGTACGCACACCGCGTCATTCAATTATTAGACGGACAAATCGTAGCCGAAAACGTCAACCGCCCGCTGGGAAAAAATGTGTCAGCTAAAAATGAAACTGTATGATAGGAAATTACTGGAATAGTGCTTGGCGGAATCTGATGAAACGGAAAAGGTTCAGTTTCATTAATATATTCGGACTGGCGATTGGTATGGCATCGGCACTGCTGATTCTTACCTACGTGACTTTTGAATTCAGCTTTGATAAAATGCACACAAAGTATGACCATATCTACCGTGTGCAAAGTACGTTTCACGAAGGGGAAGTACTGACCGACTACTGGGCAAGCAGCTCCTTCGGATATGGTTCGGCAATGAAAGAGAACCTTGCCGGAATAGAGGATTATACCCGAATCGGCTCCCTACTCCAGCCGGAACAAATAGTGAAATACGGTGAACTGACCTTGCGGGAGAATCAGATAGCGTATGCCGAACCCAGCTTTTTTCGCCTTTTTGATTTCGAACTTTTGAAAGGCGATAAGAAAACCTGTCTCTCCATGCCGGGGCAAGTGGTAATCACCGAACGCATTGCCAGTAAATATTTCAAGGACGAAGACCCTATCGGGAAGATATTCATCTTTACCGGCGCATACGACAAGATATCGTGTGAAGTGACCGGAGTGATGAAAGAAATGCCTTCCAACTCGCATATACATTATAGTTTTCTGATTTCGTATAAATCTCTGCCTAAATATATGCAGGAATATTGGTACAAACACGAGGCTTATACCTACGTCCTGCTTGACTCTCCCGAAAGGAAAGCGGAAATAGAGAGAGAATTTCCTGTAATGGCGGAAAAGTACAAGACGGATGAAGCCTTGAAAAACAAGACATGGGGAGTCTCTTTAATCCCTCTGGCAGATATACACCTCACTCCGCAGGTAGGATACGAAGCGGAGACGAAAGGAAACCGTTCTTCTATGATTGCCTTGATTTTTGCTGCTATTGCTATTTTGGCTATTGCCTGGATAAACTATATAAACCTCACCGTAGCCCGTTCAATGGAGCGTGCCAAAGAAGTGGGAGTTAGGCGGGTAGTGGGAGCTTTCCGCAAGCAGTTGATTCATCAATTTTTGTTTGAAGCATTAGTGATGAACCTGATAGCTTTTGTACTCGCCGTTGGCTTGATAGAATTGGTTCTTCCGTACTTTAATCAATTGGTAGGCCGTACCGTTACCTTCTCCGTTTGGCTGATAGATTATTGGTGGATTTTATTGATTCTTGTTTTTATCGTCGGGATATTCCTTTCTGGATATTATCCGGCATTGGCTTTGCTGAATCGGAAACCAATTATGTTGTTGAAGGGGAAATTCTTGCATAGTAAATCCGGAGAACGGACACGGAAAGTTTTGGTTATCATTCAATATATGGCTTCAATGATATTGTTGTGCGGCACATTGATTGTCTTTGCACAGTTGAGTTTTATGCGCAGCCAGTCTTTGGGAGTTAAGACCAATCAGACATTGGTGGTCAAATTTCCTGGGCATACCGAGGGACTGAATACGAAACTGGAAGCTATGAAAAAAACGATAGCACGTCTTCCGTTGGTATATCAAGTCACTTTCTCCGGCGCTGTGCCGGGCGAGGAAGTAGCGACTTTCCTTTCCAATCGCCGTACCAATGATGCTCTGAAGCAGAATCGCCTGTATGAGATGCTTGCCTGCGACCCCGATTATGTGGATGCCTATGGATTGCAAGTTGTGGCCGGAAGAAATTTCTCGGAAGACTATGGAGATGATGTAGACAAACTGGTGATTAACGAAACGGCTGTACGTAACCTGGGCTTTACATCTAATGATGAGGCTATAGGGGAGTTGGTGAACGTTGAATGTACTGATGCCCCGATGCAGATTATCGGAGTAGTGAAAGATTATCACCAACAGGCATTGAGCAAGAATTATACACCTATCATGTTGATTCATAAAGATAAGATTGCCTGGTTACCACAACGTTATATCTCTATCGTAATGACTTCCGGTGATCCTCGTGAATTGGTATCACAGGTGCATGAGATTTGGAATCAATATTTTGCGGATTCCAGTTTCGATTACTTTTTCCTCGACCAATTCTTCGACCACCAGTATCGTCAGGATGAGGTGTTTGGTGTAATGATTGGCGCTTTTACCGGTTTGGCTATTTTCATTTCCTGTTTGGGACTTTGGGTACTGGTCATGTTTTCATGTTCCACACGTACCAAAGAAATGGGGATACGTAAAGTTCTTGGGGCTTCCCGTTGGACACTCTTCTATCAGTTGGTTAAGGGATTCTTTCTGTTAATTCTGATAGCAGTTGTTATTGCTTTGCCACTAGCTTGGTTTAGTATGAATGCCTGGTTGAGCCATTATGCTTTCCGCACAGATTTGAAAGCATGGTTCTTTATTATGCCTGTATTGCTAATGTTGTTTATCTCATTTATAACAGTAGCTTTCCAGACCATAAAGATAATAATGAGCAAACCTGCCCGCTCTTTACGATATGAATAATCTCTGAATCACTCAATAGGATATTCGTTAATATCCAATTTGATTTATGTTAAATGTTAACGAGACTATTACTTTTATTAAACCATGTTATAAGATGCGTTGCTTTACTCCGAAAATTTGGAGATATGCTGAAAGTCCGTATCTTTGCAATGTGTTTTTCATAGTATTAGATTTAAGGTTAACAAAAAAGATTGGCTGTCTGGGATAGATAGCCTTTTTTTTGTCTGTATGTCTACAATCGTTATGTCTCCCTCTATAATATCAGCCAGATAGCTATGATGTGCCCGATACTTCCTCCCAAGCAGAACAGATGAAAGGTGGCGTGCATATAAGGCTTGCGCAATGAATAGAATACGGCACCTGTAATATAAGATACGCCTCCTCCTATCAGCCACCAGAAAGCCGGGGTGGCATTCAGCAATGCCAGATGATCCATTAAAGGCTTCATAGCGACCAAAATACTGGCTCCCATGGCCACATAACAGCACGTTTCCAGATTACTGTGTTCTTTCAGCTTTTTGAAACTCAAAATGAAACCGGCGATAGCCGACAGCCAGACGAAGGCGAAAATACCCCAGCCCCAACCGCCTGCCTGACGCAAAACGAGTAATGTGAAGGGGGTGTATGTGCCAGCTATGTGAAGATAAATGGCTCCGTGGTCGAATTTGCGGAGTAGCTCTTTCGTTTTGCCCGGACGCGTACCGTGATACCACGTAGAACTGATATAGGATGAAAGCATTCCTGTCAAATAAACAGAAATACAAGCCACTGCCCATTGCGGTTCGGCATTTTCGGTTGCTTTCACTAGCAGGAAGTAACCTGCGATAACTCCAAGCAGTATGCCTGCTCCGTGACTGAGCGTGTTTGCCCATTCTTCTCCGTTGCTGTATCTTTTGTTTTTCAATGTTTCTTACGTACTTTGTTGAAGTTACAAAGATACTTTATTTTCTGTAAGTAGTCATCTTATTCTTTTTTTAATATGATTTTTCCATTGTACTGTTCCGCCACTTGTTTACGGAAATCGAGGAAAGCGGTATATTCGCCGGGCTTGTATACCCCTTTACGCATAAACAGTTGATGAACAATATATATCTTATTGTCTTTTGTATAGATACTGGAATGAAAGTTCCCGAATTTACTTTTTAGATCGATTGGTTTGGGAAGTCCTTCCACGATATATCCGTCAGGTAGTTTGATGCAGATACTATCAGTGTCCGAATACCCGTAGTTAATATGGATAGGATATTTCCGGTTGATGGCACGAGGTACACTGAATCCTTTTTTAAATATGTTAGTCGGGATGAACAGCCGGTTTCCTGTTTTGTAACCGTATTGCTGGCTGCTTGCCGTATAACTGAAAGTGATAGATGGATTCGCTTCCTTACATTCTTTGATTTGCAGGCGAAGGATGTCGGCTTGCGAGAGGTTGAGGGTCGAACGGATGTGGTCTTTCTGTTTGTTAGGTTCCAAATAAACGATTCCTGCCTCATTTTCGTACTGGAATAATCGGGATATTTCGTTCACTTCTATTTGTGTTTCTGCCGTAGGCGATAGGGTGATAGTAGCTATGATGTGCTGTGTGTTCAATGAATCGGGATACGTGGGCAGACGATGTATGCTGCCACCGGCGGGTTCGATAAGCAATGCGTCATGTCCGGCAATGCTTTGGTGGATATAGCCGAAGGGAAGCGATGGATCGGTACATTCCAGCCACAGAGTGTCCTTGGGGAGAGGTACTTGCAGAATGACGTGATTCATCTGGTTGGCGCTGGAGAAATCAGGCAACAGGCGTTCGTTGGTAGTGCTTATCACCGTATAAGTAGAAGGTATGCCTATTTCTTTCAGCATGGCACGGGTGTAATTGGAAAGTCCTTTACAATCGCCAAATCCGGTGCGGCAGACATCGGATGCTGCGATAGGCTGCAATCCTCCGATACCTAGCTGTATACTGACGTAGCGGGTAGTTTTTGCCAGATAGTCATAAATTGCCTTTACTTTTTCGCGGTCGGTAGAGCAGTGAGCAGTCAGTCCGTGCAACTTGTTGCGGAAAGGTTCGGTGAGTTCGTCGCGTCCGTCGAGTAGTTTGTATTGCCATTCTCCGTATTTTTGCCAAGTACTCATGTTCCCTTCCGATTTGTCATATTTGAAAGCGGAAGGAGCGAAATAAATCCGTGGAAACAATTTTGCGAAATCGGGACCGAACGGCTCTTTCTGTACCGGCAGCAGTTTCGAAGCGGTGACTTCAATCACTTGCTGCCCGTCCGTACCGGTCGACTTTGTCACTTGGATATTTTTTCCTCCAGTGTTTAGCTCGCGGTACCTGCATTCTTGTCCGGCAGGCAATTCGATCCGGTATGTCGCTTGTTCCACTCCTTGCTGAAAGTCTGTTTGCGGAAGGAAGGACTGGTAGCCGATAAGCCCGTTATTACATTTTATTTCCCATTCATATTTTACGGTGAAGGGGAAAGAGGGGAAGTTACATTCGTAATAATAGGCATAGTCATCTGTGCTTAACGAGGAACTATATTCGCTCTTTTGCAGTTCCGATTTTTTTATCTTTCGGACGCTTTGACCGGATGCGTTAAGTATTTCTCCCGAGAACTTCTGTAAGGAACGGAACATATCGCATTCACAGACGAAGTATGCAGCATTCAGTCCTTTACGGTTAAGAATGAGAATCGTGCGGCTTTCTTTTTCGATAGATTGCGTCATTGATTTGCAGAGGACTTCCGTCCGCGAATCCGTTATAATAGAAGTGGCGTCTTTTGAAAGGTCTTGTGCCTGTACAGACATGATAGAACCGAGGTAGAGACCGAATAATAATCCGATGATTTTCATTGCTGATTTTTTCATTATCAGAATATTGAATGATTTTTCTTATATTTTTTTGAGTACTATCAACGTGTGATTCTTCTCAATGATTTTTGTCCACATATCTTGCAGTTGTTTATAATGTTCAGGAAGGAATATATATTCTTTGAGGTGGAATCTGTAGCTGACCAGGATCGTATTCCCTTGTTTTTGAACCATATATCTGCATTGCAGATGATCCCCCTCTGCTCGGATAAATTGCGATTGGGGTAGTTCTTCCACTTCATAGCCTTCGGGAAGGGCCAATTTGCATAATAATGTGAATTTATACGGATATGGAAATTCGACAGGAAGCACTCGGTCGGTCTGAATAAATGGATTGGTCTCCAGTTGTGGGAAAAGCATCGGATTGATGTAGAGGTGATCACCTACCTGTTCGGTTTGTATGGTGAAGTCGAGTTCCTCTTTTATCGTACCCGGATCGTTTTCCGTATGTTCCACTTTTAGGTTGGTGACGGTTAGCCTGTCTTTCGGGGTAATTTCGGTTGTCGGGTCTGGAACGATACTGTCTTGTTCTTGTTGTCTCTTTTTCTGGTATTCCACCGCTTCCTGTCCGTGCAAGACTGTACTGCGGTGTCCTTTAATTAGGTTACCTTCTAATTTAGCTTTAATGTTCATAAAGCTTGTGTTTTCTGTGAGCATCATTAAGTCTACCCATTTGTTCTCCTCCTTTTCTGTTGGCGAAAGTATGCGTGCTTGGTTAACAGACAAGTCGGGCGGCAGAATGTTAAGAGAAGGAATATCCATTGAACTGTCCAAAAAGACGTATTTTTCTTTGTCCGTATCGTAAACGGCGATAACGAAGGTATTAAGCTTTTGCAGAGACGGGAAATTATGAGGCAACATTCCTGCTGAACGGCGGCTTAAAACAACAGGGTAGGCTTTCAGCCCGAAGTCTTTAAGGATGCTGATTAGGATAAAATTCAGATCAGCATTGCTGCCGCTTCCTTTTTGAATTACTTTTTCGAGGTCTTTGCTATAAAGATTATATCTTCCGTTCCAAGCCAGTTTCTTTTTTAGCAGACGGAATGAGTGGATGATTCTTTCCTCAAAATTCATTTTGCTGGTAAAAATCTCTTTGGTCTCCGGGCGGAACGGGTTGATGAAAGAGAGGAACACGCCGAATTGTGTATTCTCCGGCTTAATCAGTTGTTTATCTACATCTTCCCATTTCTGGCTATATGGTTCGTATTCTTTGCCGGGGAAGTTGGTACCTTGTAGGTCAAAACTTATTTGTACTTTATAATCTTCCGGACACCAGCAATAGGGTTCGTCCTGACGGATAGCTGGGAGGTTCTGAGAAATGAATGTCGTTTCTTGTGCCAGGATAGTGAAATCTTTGTTGATTCCTGCCGTTCCACCTTCACGTGCCGTTGCGTGAAGGGCAGATTCTTTTTGTTTCATTTGTATGTAGTCTTTTCCCCGAAGTTCGATGTTGTAGATGAATACATTGGGAATTGTGATTTTGTATTGGTTGTATAGCATGGGCAGTTCTTCTTGCATCATCCAGTTATCTATGTGGATGAAGTAGTCGGAGTAGAGCTTGTAGTGATATTCGATAATAGTCCCCTCCTTGACAGCGGGTAGGGAGAATTTAAGAATTTTGTATCGGTTGTCAATCCGTTCGAAAGATATGGATTCGCGTTTCATAGGTGTTTTTACACATTTCCCGTTTTCCATGTTATAAGAGCAACCTTCTACTTCGCTGGCCCTTTCTTCTCCTTCCTCTTTATCCGTAGGGGCATAAAACGGGACAGAAACATCGGCGTATGCCGTTCCCTGTGGCTTCAGGATTTTTATGCGTATCCAGTGTTCTGTTATCAGTTGAAAACCATCGTGGTAGGTAAAGTTGCTCTGCCCCTGGTGGAACAGATAGAGGGCTGTGGCAGTAGTATCCGGAGTATAAGTGGTGAACAAGAGTTCTTCTTTGGAGGGTTTACCGTATTTCAGACTGGGAGTGATTACTGTTGCGGCTTGTTGCGGGTAAATGGGTGACAAAAGCTGTAACAGGAGTGTAAATAGAATGAATAGCTTTTTCATAATCTTGTGCGTGTTTTTAGTATTCGGACAAAGATAAAAAAAATAGAGAAAGATTAACAGTCTTTCTCTATTTTTTTTATCTGTTATGTGGATCATGTTTTATACCAGATGTCCGATCCATTCTTCGCGGTCACCCGGAAGGAGGTCGATCACCGGAATTTCCACCATTGTGTAGCAACCCGGTTGCTGCTTCATGGAAGCACGTGCTACGCATACCAGTACTTGTGCAGTCAGTGCAGGGTTGTTGATGCGCATATTAAATTCAAATAGCTGATTCTGGGTTTTGCCCGATACGCCTTTGCGGGTGAGGTTTACTCCGTGTCCCATGTCGAGAAGGGCGTCCACGCTCGGAACCTGTTTCACGTGTGTTTCGTCATTTACGAAATAAGGATCTGCTTTGATAGCTGCGGATACTTCTTCAAATTTGTATCCGTCTTTCAGCTCGATATATACCATGCGACGGTGGATTCCCGTACCCGTAGGGATAGTCATAGACAGGGCGGCTTTCACTCCGTCAATGGCTTTCACGGCTACTGTATGTCCCATACTCATTCCCGGACCGAAGTTGGTATAAGTGATCCCTTTCGGAGCAATGGCTTCGAGCATAGTGCGTACGATAGAGTCGCTTCCCGGGTCCCAGCCTGCGGAGATGATAGATACGGCTTTGTGTTCTTTGGCCGTAGCATCCAGTGTGCGTCGTAAGTCAACGATACCGGTGTGGATGTCGAAGCTGTCTACGGTGTTGATTCCCATAGCCAGATATTCTTTTGCATATTTCTCAACGCTGCGGGTCGGAGTACAAAGGATGGCAACTTCTACGCCTTCCAACTCTTTTATATCCTTTACAACTGCATAATTTGCCAACTCTTCCGGTTTATTCTCGGCTCCTGCACGACGAACTACTCCGGCTATTTCGAAATCTGGTGCGGCTTGAAGCGCCTCAAGTACATAATGACCAATGTTGCCATAACCAACGATGGCAGCTCTTACTTTTTTCATCCTTTTATTGTTTTTAGTGAACAAATTTCTTTCTTTTGCTTGCAAAAATAAACATTTTACTAGTAGCTTTGGTTCGTTAGCTTAATTATTTTTAATTTTTTCACTAGTAATGAATATATTTGTTGCGAACGTCAAACTAGATGAACAAAAATAACGTAATTCTTTAATTAGTGTGCTATCATCTCATTGAAAAAACTCTGTGTCCTCTATGTCCTCTGTGGTGAAATTGTTTTATCTTTGTTCCCATTATGATAGAATATGTTAGAGGCGAGCTTGCCGAACTCAGTCCGGCAACCGCAGTGATAGACTGTAATGGGGTGGGGTATGCCGCCAATATATCTCTGAATACCTATTCGGCTATTCAGGGGAAGAAAACTTGTAAATTATTTATTTATGAAGCTATCCGTGAAGACGCT
>OGTL01002166.1_pt1 | contig 15434 bp, 9 predicted proteins | sample 1553601 | NCBI WGS metagenome assembly OGTL01 (sample SAMEA2580112, study PRJEB22360) | human gut metagenome | biome: human gut; feature: human-associated habitat; material: faeces | place: Denmark | collected 2008/2010 | reverse complement strand
AGGTAGCCGCCGTCTTAGGTGAAAGGAGTCAGTCGAAAGATTGGCTCCTTTTTTTATATTAAATTTGATGTATTAAATCTATTATCTAATATCATGAAGAAAATCTATTTATTTCTATTTAGTCTGTTTATCTGTAATATCCTTGCGGCGCAAGATCAAGACTATAAAATAGTCAGAGATATCTCTTATACCCAATCGAAAAATCCATATGCGGTGGAACGTTGTAAATTGGATCTTTATTATCCCGAGAACGCAAAAGACTTCCCTACGGTAGTCTGGTTTCACGGAGGCGGCTTGTCGGGAGGTAGCAAATTCATCCCGGAGGAATTGAAGAACTGCGGATTAGCCGTTATCGCCGTAAATTACCGTCTGCTACCCAAAGCCACGTTGAGCGATTGTATCGATGACGCCGCCGCCGCTGTCGCTTGGACATTCAGCGAAATTGAGAAGTATGGTGGGGATAGGCGTAAAATCTTTGTCTCAGGTCATTCCGCTGGAGGTTATTTAACAAATATGGTCGGACTGGATAAGAAGTGGTTGACTAAGTACCGGATAGATGCTGATTCCATCGCTGCATTAATCCCTTTCAGCGGTCATGCGATCAGCCATTTCGCTTATCGGCAGGCGAAGGGGATGAAAGATACCCAACCGAGTATCGACGAGTTCGCCCCTTTGTTTTACGTACGTCCTGACGCTCCTCCATTGATTATCGTCTCGGGCGACCGGGAGATGGAGATGCTGGGCCGCTATGAGGAGAACGCCTATTTTTGGCGTATGATGAAAGTGGCCGGACATAAGAATACTTATATCTATGAGTTGGACGGATATGATCATGGATCGATGGCCGCTCCTGCCTTCCACATCTTAAAGAATCACGTGAATGCGATCTTGAAAGGTTCAGAAACCCGGTAATTCGATAAACTATTTAATTTAATACGTATGGTTCTCTTTTCTTTATTAATGGTCTTGATTTGCTTGAACGCATGTTCTGGAGCGAAGACCTCGGACAATGTAACGGTGTATGTCACGACAAACGATCGTGCGAAAGATTTCGTGAGAAGTGAGATCGCCTTGGGGGACAAACAAGCCGCCTCGCCTTCCGTGATAACGATAGACCCTTCGGTGCGCTATCAGACGATGGATGGCTTTGGCGCCGCCGTGACAGGCTCTACCTGCTATAACTTGATGCGGATGGCTCCCGAGGATCGGACAGCTTTCCTGAAAGAGACTTTCTCTGATACGGAGGGGATGGGGTATAGCTATATCCGTATCTCGATTGGCTGCTCGGACTTTTCTTTAAGTGAGTATACTTGTTGTGACACGAAGGGTGTCGAGAATTTCGCCTTGCAGAGCGAGGAGAAGGAGTATGTGATACCGATCTTGAAGGAGATCTTGGCGATCAGCCCTTCTATAAAAATCTTGGGATCGCCTTGGACTTGTCCAAGATGGATGAAGGTGGATAACTTAATGGATTTGCGCCCGTTCGAGTCATGGACTAGCGGACAGCTGAATCCCGCCTATTATCAAGATTACGCTACCTATTTCGTGAAATGGATACAGGCGATGGAGGCCGAGGGGATTCCTATCGAGGCGATAACTCCCCAAAACGAACCTTTGAACCGAGGAAATTCCGCTTCCTTATTTATGGGATGGGAGGAGCAACTCTCTTTCGTGCGTGACGCTCTAGGCCCTAAACTGAAAGAGACTGGCCTCAAGACGAAGATCTACGCTTTCGACCATAATTACAATTACGATAATATGTTGGAGCAGCAAGGCTATCCGATGAAAATCTACGAGGATGAGAATGCCGCTTCTTTCCTGACAGGTGCCGCTTACCATAATTACGGGGGCGACCGGGAGGAGTTGAATAACGTAAACGGCAAGTTCCCCGATAAAGAATTAATATTTACGGAAACTTCTATCGGCATGTGGAATGATGGACGTAACTTAGAGAAACGCTTGATGGAAGATATGGAGGAGACGGCCTTGGGTACGGTGAATAACTGGTGTAAGGCAGTTATCGTATGGAACTTGATGCTGGACAACGAGCGGGGACCGAACCGAGAGGGTGGTTGCCAGACTTGTTATGGTGCCGTGGATATCGATCGCTCGGATTATAAGACGATTACCCGGAATTCTCATTATTATATTATCGGTCATTTATCCTCTGTGGTGAAACCGGGGGCAGTACGGATCGGCTCTAAAGGGTATACGGCTGATGGGATTATGTATTCCGCCTTCGAGAATTTAGATGGAACGGAAGCGCTCGTATTACTAAATAATACGGACGGGACTAAAAATATAACGGTAAACAGTGGCGAACGTTCGTTTACCTACGAGGTTCCCGCTAAAGCAGTCGCTTCTTTTCGTTGGAATCTTTACTAATAAGGAGGGTGTGTTAAAAGTTGGTATTATGGCACGCAGATTTAGCAGATTTACGCAGATAATATATTGATTTTCATATCATAAATCTGCGGTCATCTGCTCAATCAGCGTTATCTGCGTGCCATGTTCACACTTTTGACACACCCCCGAATGTCCAATACTTTATCTATAGTGGCAACAAGCTGGTAGCTTATCATATACGGCTTTATCCGCCTTATCCATATCCGTGTCATGGCCTACTTTAGCGATCGCCTTGCTGATCGCTTTCGGGGAGGTCTTTTGGGGATCGTACTGGAGATGGATCATCTGGGTATCTTTGTCCCAATGAGCGGATAACACACCATTTACCCCTTTTGCCGCTTTCTCGATACGTTCCTTGCACATATCGCAAGAGCCTTTGACACCGAACATGGCATGCTCGGAGGCTACCCCCGTGGCGCTTTGCGCATGCATCATATGCCCCTCATGCCCAATCATAGGCTTGGCGGGCTCGTCGCCGTTATTCATCATGGAAGTTTTTCCCTCCAGCTGTGCGCTGGCGTCTATGGCGAAGACTCCGTTGGTTACGATTTCCTCACCTTCTCGCAAGCCATTCAAGATAACATAAGAGTTACCAAGGGAAGGGCCTAGCTCCACTTCACGCATCAAGAAAGCGGGGGTATTCGTATCCGGTTGCTTTACGTACACGATAGCACGTTTACCCGTCCAGAGCACAGCGGTTTGCGGTACGACGATCTCGTTCTTATAGTTGCGGAGCGGGGCGCTTACGTTTGCCGTGGCGTACATCTCGGGCTTGAGCTCCAAAGAGGCGTTCGGTACCTCTACACGGACCTTGGCGGTACGGGTCGTCGTGTTCAAGATCGGGTCGATGAAAGAGATCTTACCCGAGAACTTCTTGCCGGGTAGCGCTTGCAGGGTAAATTCCACCGGATCACCTTTGCTAAGGAAAGGGAGATCCACCTCGAAAGCGTCGAACAAGGCCCATACCTTCGTGAGGTTCGCCACGTCGAAAAGGATAGCTCCTTGGGATACATAATCACCTTGGCTTACCCGCTTGGACAGGACGATACCGCTCGTGTTCGACTTGATCTCTACAACCGGGGAGATAGAGCCGGACTTCTCGATAGCGGCGATCTGGGCATCTGTCATCTTCCATAAATATAGTTTTTCACGGGCGGCCTGTATCAATTGAGATTGTCCCATGCGGATCGCTTCCAACAATTCTTGCTGGGCGGTGAAAAGCTCTGGGGAGTAGAGGGTAGCGAGGGTCTGTCCGGCACGCACCGTCTCACCCGTGAAATCAACGTTCAAGCTCTCGATGCGTCCGCTTACATGGGCTGTTTGAGATTGCAGGCTACGCTCGTCCGGTACGATCTTGCCGTATAAACGGACTTGCTTGACCGGATTCTGGCGGGATACCTTGGAGGTTTGTACGTCCGCTAAGGCTGCTGCTTCTTCCGAAAGCTGAATGGCGTTGGGATCGATGGCCTTGTCGGAGAAGGAGCTCTTACGTACGGGGATCAAATCCATGGCGCAGATAGGGCATTTACCCGGCTTGTCTTGGCGAATTTGGGGATGCATGGAACAAGTCCACTCGCCGGCCTCGTTCTGTTGGAGGTCGTGGCCATGCGTAGGGTCGTGAACTTCCGTGCCGGTCTCGCTCGCTTGTGACGTATGGCTGTCGGTATCGGAGTTATGGAACAGAAGCCAGCCCAACAAGAGGCCGCCCGCTAGGAACAGGATATATATCAGGTACTTGGATTTTACGGTTTCATTTATATTTTTCATTTTCTTATTCGTTTACAGAGGTGGATATTAATTTCTCGATTCCGGCGATTTGGGTATTATATTCCGCTATCGCTTCGCTTTTCTTCAAGTGATAGTCCAACATTTGTCGCTCCACTTGGATCACGTCGGTCAAGGTCGTACTTCCTGTCGAGAATTCCCGGACGATCAGTTGGTAGGTGGCCAACGATAGATCGTATTGTTTCTGGTACAAATCGATTTTCCGTGCGGCATCTTCCAATTGCTGGGTAATACGGATATACTCGGCTTGCAGTTGGTTCATCGTGTTCTCGTACTTCAACTCGCTGGATTTCCAATAATGCTTGCTTTCCCGTTGCTGTGCGTTATATTTCTTACGGAAGATAGGAAGGCTGATCTTTAGCATGGGCATGAACATATCCTTTCCGTTCATACCGGACATAGAGCCCATAGACATATCTTCCGGTTTCTTCCCGATCAAGGAATACTGGAGGCCGATACCTAGCATGGGGTAACTCATTTTCTTGTCCATCTCCGCCTTGGCCCGGTAAGCGTTTCCTTCCGCCTCCAGCATGGTAAGCATGGGGTTGTTGGAGATGACGCTGTCAAGAGCCATCGACTCACCCCATGAGAGAGGAAGCCGTTCCAACGAGTCGGGGACGGAAATCGGGGTAGCTAGCGACTGATTGAGCAACGTATTAAAAGCAGCCTCGGCCGTTTTCCGTTGCGATAACAAGGAGGCTAGCGTATTCTCCAGTTCTACCTTCTCCATCTGGATTCGCAATACGTCCGACATTCCGCCCATGGAGTTGCCACTTCCCATAGAGCCTCCACCCATAGGGCTACCGCCGGACATTCCGGACATCGTACTACCGGATGCTCCCGTGCTTTGTACCGTAGGGCTTCCCATGCTACTGCCTCCCATACCCGACATACCTCCACCGGATACGGCGGGAGGAGTCGATGGAGCAGAAGATACGGGGGAGGGTAAGACGGAGGAACCGCCCGCCTTCGCCGACGGAGCGGAGAAGCGGTTCAATGCCAACTGTTCCAACTGGTCTAGCAGACGAAGGTTCGCCTGCGTATTTTTATATTGCTCGCTGATATTGCAAAGCTGGTACCATTGACTCTTCACCTCGTAATACAGGTTGTTGCGACTGTTACGGAATTGTTCGTAAGCCATCCGGGCCATCTCGGTCGCCTCGTTGCGGGCCGCCTTCCGGGTACCGAACCAAGGGAACATTTGCATCAAGGTGAAATCCGCTATTTGCTTTCCGGACAAGATCTCCATCGGTTTCAGGAAGAAACCGATCTCCAGTTCCGGGTCCGGATAGGCTCCGGCTTGCGGGACTTTCTCCAAAGATGCCTTATACAGGGAGAAGTCGGCGTTGATCTGCGGATTGTTACGTGCCGCCAGTTCCAGATAATAGCCTAAACTATCGGCCGGCTGGGAGTAAGCGAAAAGGACGTTTAGCATCCCCAGTACACCTGCCATGATGATTGATCTGATTCTTTTATATCTCATAAGTCGTTACCTCCTCTTGAATTTTATTCTTTTGTTCTTTCTTTATAGCGTTCTCCCGCCACCAGCATTGCAGGACGGGAACGACAAACATGGTCATACTCTGGATCAGCATTCCTCCGAACGTAGGGATAGCCATCGGTACCATGATATCCGCCCCCTTACCGGTAGAGGTAAGTACGGGGAGCAAAGCGATCAGGGTAGTGGCTGTAGTCATGGCCGCAGGGCGTACCCGTTTCAGTCCGGCGGCTACTACCGCTTCCCGGATATCGTGCTTGGTGCGGGGGTCTCGCTCGAGGAATACATGATGGATGTAGGTTCCCATCAATACCCCATCATCCGTAGCCACACCGAACAAGGCGATGAAACCGACTCCTGCCGAGATGCTGAACGGGAGTCCGCGCAGCCAGAGGGCTACGATACCTCCGATAAGTGACAGCGGGACGGTGGAGAATACCATCAATGTATAAGTAATGTTCTTGAAAGCGAAAAACAAGATCAGCAGAATCAGCATCAGTGCTACCGGAATGACGATCATCAGCGTATTGATGGCGTTTTGCAGGTTCTCAAACTGACCGCCGTATTCGAAGTAGTAGCCCGGTTGCAGTTTGATGTTCTTGTCCAGTGTCTTTTGGATGTTGGCTACTACTTGCTGAATGTCCGCGTCGCGTACGTTCACACCAATCACGATGCGGCGTTTGGTAGCGTCGCGGTTGATCTGCAACGGACCGCTGACAAGTTCGATGCTTGCCACCTCGCCGACCGGAATCTGAATGCCTTCGGAAGTACGCACAAAGAGCTTGTCCAGATTTAAGTCTGCCACTTTCTCCTGATCCAGACGTACGACAAGGTCGAACTTCCGTTCGTTTTCGAAAACCACACCGCTGGCTTCTCCGGCATAGGCTGTCCGGATAATCGTGTTGAGTTCTTCGATATTGATGCCGTAACGGGCTATCTTGCCGCGGTTGTATTTGACAACCAGCTGAGGCAATCCCATCGTCTGCTCTACGATGACGTCTGCTGCCCCCGGCACTTTCTCTACATACGTGGCGGCTTCCTTTGCCCTCTGATAAAGTTCGTGCGTGTCTTCGCCGTATAACTTGACTGCAATATCGGCTTTCGCACCTGTCATCAGTTCGTTGAACCGGAGCTGTATCGGCTGCGAGAAGTTAAACTCGGCACGTTCCGAGAGGGGTTCGAGCGCTTCTTTCATTTTCTCTACCATTTCCGCACGGCTCGTTGCGCTGGTCCATTCCTTGAAAGGTTTCATGATGATCATCACGTCGGCGTCTTCCACTGCCATCGGGTCGGTGGGGACTTCTGCCGTACCGATCTTCGCCACTACGTGCTTGATTTCGGGAAACTGATCCATCAATGTCTTTTCCGCTTCTTCGGAGAGTTTGATACTTTCCGAAAGTGAACTTCCGGCGGGTAAGGTCATCTGCATGGCGAAGTCGCCTTCGTCCAGTGTCGGGATGAACTCGGCACCCAGACGGGTGAAGAGGAAGAGGGACCCGATCAGTGCGGCAAAAGCAATGACGACGGTGCGTGCTTTGTGATGCAGGCACGCATGCAGGCAACGCTGGTAGAGTTTGTTCAGCTGTTCGAAGAATCGGTCGGCAAGTGTCGGCTTCACTACGATGGTATGTTTCAGGAAGAGCGACGCCATCATAGGGACGTATGTCAGTGACAGGATCAAGGCACCGATGATGCAGAACACCAGGGTTTTGGCCATTGGAGTGAAGTATTTTCCTTCGATTCCGTTCAGAGTCAGTATCGGGAAGAACACGATGAGAATAATCAGTACGGCGAATGTAGCCGAGCGGACTACACCGGAAGCGCCTTTTTCCACTTCTTCGTCCATCTCTTTGCGGGTCAGAGTCCGTCCGCGGAACTGCTTGCTGTAGATGTGTGCCAGGATACCTTCCAGTATGACGATGGAACCATCTACCACAATACCGAAGTCGATGGCGCCGAGGCTCATCAGATTGGCGGTCACGTTGAAAAGACGCATCATGATGAATGCGAAAAGCATAGCCAGCGGGATGACCGAAGCTACAATCAGCCCGGCACGGACGTTGCCCAGAAAGATAATAAGTACGAGGAAGACGATGATGGCTCCTTCAATAAGGTTGTTGACGACGGTGGAGATGTTCCGGTTGACCAGTTCCGAACGGTTCAGATACGGTTCGATGCTGATGCCTTCGGGCAATAAGTGCTGTATCTTTTCCACCCGCTTTTCCAGTTCCTGCGTCACTACATTGGCGTTGGCGCCTTTCAGCATCATGGCAATTCCGCCTACGCATTCGCCCTTTCCGTCCATCGTCATCGCACCGAAACGTTTGGGGGCGCCGAAGCGGACAGTGCCTACGTCACTGATGTGTACGGGAATCCCGTTCCGGTTGGCTACCACGATCTGCTCGATGTCTTTGATGCGGGTGATCATCCCTTCCGAACGGATGTAATAGGCATTCTTTGCTTTCTCGATGTAGCTTCCGCCCGTGTTCTGGTTGTTGCTGCTCAGTGCTTCGAACACTTCGCCGATGGTGATGTTCAGTGAAAACAGGGCGTCGGGGTCTACCGCCACTTCGTATTGTTTCAGATAACCTCCGAAACTATTTATTTCCACGATGCCCGGTATGCCCGATAACTGGCGTTTCACCATCCAGTCCTGAATGGTACGGAGTTCCATAGCGTCATATTTCTCTTCGTATCCCGGAGCTACTTTCAATATGTATTGGTAGATTTCGCCCAGTCCGGTGGTGATCGGCATCATTTCCGGTGTTCCCAGTTCGGTGGAGATTTCGCCGGATACGGTTTGTATCTGCTCGTTGATCAGCTGGCGGGCATCGAGTGTGGGCACGTCTTCCTTGAAGACGACCGTTACCACTGATAGCCCGAAGCGACTGACGGAACGGATATCTTCTACATTCATGATGTTGCTCATCGCTATTTCGATGGGCATGGTGATGAGCTGCTCCACTTCCTGCGGCGCAAGCGTAGGAGATACGGTTACAATCTGCACCTGATTGTTGGTTATGTCCGGCACGGCGTCAATGGGGAGCGTCAGCATGGCATAGATTCCCCCGATAAACAGGAAGAGGGTGGTTAACCCTACGAATAGTTTTTTCCTGATCGAAAAACGTACGATAGCTTTAAACATGATTTTACAGTGTTATTGTTTCATGTTACAAAGTTACGGACTATCCTTATCCGTGATTATCGGGAAAGGATGAAGCGGAAAGATTGACAGGTGAAATGACGAAATCAAGGTCTGAACGTGAAGGGCTGTTGTCTGTCGAATCAAGGAGTTTGAACCTCCTTTGGTTATTCGCCACAACGTTTTATGCAGCGTTTTTATTGTCACTTGTCACTTTTGCGACTTAATACGTTGCAAATTAGAATGGTAAGGGTGATAATAAGAGGTGACAATAGGGTGATAATAGGCGGAACTTAGTTTTTTATTGTCACCGCAAAGAGTTGAAGCCGGGCGCTACGTCAGTTGAGACGAAACATTGAGCATTACTAAATCGAATGAAAAATGAATCAAACAGCAGTATCTCTATTGGGGGGGAGACTAAAAAGTCGATTCTATCTCTATTCTCCTCCTTCCCGAAGGAGGAGAATAGAGATACTACCGACTTTGGGGGCACCCCCAATTTGAACAAGAAAAGCTATTTTACAGGCTTCAGTCCCATCTTCGCCGCCCGTTCCAGCATAAAAGCATGGGCTGCCTCATACTCATTGGGGATAACTCCATCCAGAATAGCATCCTTTATCGCACTTTTCAAAGCACCGACTTCACGACAGGGCTGTAAGCCGAAAGTTTCCATGATCTCTTCTCCACTCACCGGAGGCTGGAAATTACGGACACGGTCTTTTTCTTCAAGGTCTTTCAACTTTTGGCGAACCAGCTGGAAGTTATTCAGGAAACGCTGCTTGCGCTCCATGTTTTTCGAAGTGATGTCCGCTTCGCAAAGTGTCATCAAGTCGTCGATATCACCCCCCGCCTCAAAAAGCAGACGGCGTACGGCAGAATCTGTCACTACATCATCCGCTATCACAATGGGACGCATGTGCAAGCTGACCATTTTCTGTACATACTTCATCTTCTCATTCATCGGCAACTTCATCTTCCGGAAAATATTCGGAATCATCTTCTCACCGATAAAATTATGATTATGGAACGTCCATCCCAAGCGAGGGTCGAAACGCTTCGTGGCAGGCTTGGCGATATCGTGGAAGAGGGCGCTCCAACGCAGCCATAGATTATCGGAAGTCTTGCTCAAACGATCCAGCACCATCAAGGTATGGGCGAAATTATCCTTATGCCCGATCCCCTCCTTGGTCTCCACGCCTTTCAAGGCGCAAAGCTCGGGGAAAATCAATGGCAACAGTCCGCATTTATCCAGCAAGTCGAAACCGATAGAGGGCTTTGGCGAGAGGACGATCTTGTTCAACTCGTCCACGATACGCTCCTTGGAGATGATGGAGATACGCTCCCGGTTGCGGATGATGGCGTCGAAGGTATCGGGATCGATAAAGAAACCTAATTGAGTGGCGAAACGAACCGCACGCATCATCCGGAGCGGATCATCGCTGAAAGTAACATCCGGGTCTAAAGGCGTACGGATCGTAAGCTCGTCCATATCCTCCAACCCGCCGAAGGGATCGACCAATTCTCCGTAACGCTCCTTGTTCAGGCAAAGGGCCAAGGCGTTGATCGTGAAATCCCGGCGGTTCTGGTCATCCTCCAAGGTGCCGTCTTCCACGACAGGCTTACGGCTGTCATGACTGTAGGATTCTTTCCTTGCCCCCACGAATTCCAGCTCCAGATCGCCGGCTTTCACCTGCGCCGTCCCGAAATTCTTGAAGACGGAAAGATAAGCGCCACGCCCGATCTTCTTGGCCACTCGTTTGGCCAACTCGATACCGCTGCCAACCGCTACCACGTCTATATCCTTGGATGGGCGGTTCAAGAAAATATCCCGCACATATCCGCCTATTACATATACCTCAACACCTAGCTCTTCCGCCGCCTCCGATATCAAATGGAAAGGCTTCGCGGATATATGATTTACTATCTCTTCCTCGTTTATATACATATTTATGTATTCAAATCCAATAAAGAGCGCAAAGATAATCAAATTTCATGTACTTTTGCGGTATCAAATACATTGAACGAGAAAGATATGAAAAAGTTAGCGATCTGTATAACGCTCATTGCCGCCATTTTAACGGGCTGTAACGGAGACGAGAAAGCGGCTCAGGCCCGTTTGGACAAGGCCCGGGCCATGTACGAGAATAACGAGTTTTTCGGGGCGAAGAACGAGATAGACAGTATCCGGACGCTCTATCCCAAGGAAGTAAAGGTGCTGAAGCAGGGATTAACGCTTATGCGCCAAGTAGAAGTAAAGGAGGCGGAGCGCAATATCGCTTTCTGCGACAGCTTACTCCCTATCAAGCTGGAGGAAGTAGAGGGATTGAAGAAAGGCTTCGCTTTCGAGAAGGATTCCGTTTACGAGGAAATCGGCAATTATATCTGGAAACAGCAGACGATAGAGCGCAACGTGCAACGTTGTTACGTACGTTGCGGCGTGAACGAGGAGGGCGAGATGTATCTGGCCAGCGTATATTACGGCGGACGCCCCATCGAGCATACGGGAATCAAGCTGAGCCTGAAAGACGGCCAATTCGCCGAGACCGCTTCCATCCCGTACGACGGCGGACTGAATTACCGCTTCAAGGATATGGGAAGCACCACGGAGGTAGTGACCTACAAGGGGGAGCACTGCGTCGATGCCGTCAAGTTCATCTACGATAACGAGAAAGAGCGGATCAAGGTGGAATACACGGGAGGCAAGCCTTACATTATATATATGGCGGACGCCGACAAGAAAGCGATCGTCAACACCTTCAACCTCGCCACCGTATTAAGCGATATCAAGAGCATGAACACCTTGAAAGAGAAATCAGAGAAGAAGATCGCTTATCTAAAGAATAAACTGGAGGAGTAGAATCCCTCCATACAAATGGCCTACCTATAAAAAAGCACCGGGATCCCTACCATACAGTAGGAATCCCGGCGTTAGTATACAGACTGATATCCACTATCAGTTATTCATCATTTAACGACGACCTTCTGGGCGGTCTCGCCATCAACGGAAACTACCACGATACCTTTCGATGCCGGCATCACGAAGTTATCTGAAGAAGCGATAGCGGAAGCGGTGGTCTGACCTAAGATGTTAGACAATGTAACCGTCTTGCCTGCCGCGTTCAAGACCGTAACGCTAGCCTCGCCAGCGATTACCGTGAAGCTGGCAACCTCTTCCAATTGTTCGTTGGAAACCGGAGTCGGAGCATTCTCGATCGTGAACGGAACGCCAACATTAGACATTACCACAACATTGTTTACCACACCTACATAAGGAGTCTTCAACTCGCCCGCGGCCACGGTGCGATTCAGCTCTTTCTGGTTCTCCAATAAGTAACCACCATCCTGAGTTGTCTTGAAGGCGAACAAAGCGTTGTTATCCAAAGACGGAACGATATTCGCTTTATCGCTGAAGCCTACACGGTAGTAAGTAGCGCCATTGCTAACGAATGTCTCGTTAGAATCCCGCAAGGATACCATATAGTAGCGAGGAGAAACAGCTTTGGTAGTTGTCTCCGGCGTATAGATCGATGTCGTGATGAAATACAACGGTTTACCAGCGATCACGGTATCGGCTTCTTGAACCCATAAAGAGAAGTTGTCAGTCTCATAAGTTGACTTCAAGATATCTTGGCCTTCGTTCTTCACTTCGGCGAAGAAATTCAGCGGATTCATCGTCAAGAACTTACCATTCGTACCGAAACGCTTGTGAGAATTGTCGATAGAAGCGTACTCCGGAGCCTCTACAGCGACAAAGTCGAAGTAGTTAACCTTATCGGAAAGGATCAGGTTCGCCGTATTCACGTTCATAAAAACATATTGAGTGGTCGCGCCTACCCTTGTAGCCATCTGGTATTTGCCACCGGTCGTAGCCGTATTGAATACGAATTCCAACGGAGCGGTATAATCAGATAATTTCAACGGTCCGCCATTCTCGCTGGCAACCAAATCATTGCTGAAACGTTCTTTCAACATATAAGTCGCATGATACAAGGTATCACCTAAAGCACGGGCACCTAAACCATCCGTTACATTCTGTACGGAATCTTGGCTAACCACGATACGAAGAGCGGCTGCGTTCGCTGCGTCACCGGATTTAATCATCAATACGGAATCAGAAGTAAACGCATACAGATCGTCTACACCCGGAGTACCGGAGATTAAGTTCAATACATAACCATTATCGGCGAGTTCCTCCGCAGAGAAGTGACGAGTACCCAAGAATTTATCCTTTAAATCCACATTCGCTTGATATTCCACCGTAATAGAATCGGTGCTACCCCCAAATGTATAGGTATTGGCCATACCTTGAACGGCGAAGATCTCCTCGTTAGAAATAATAGTCGTATTCGTATTACGGTCTACAACCGAATACATTCCGTTGTTTTCCTTGATATACCATTGTCCCTTCGGTTGATAAATAGAAGGTTTGAAACCTGCCGCGGTTACCAACTTATCGGAAGCGGCACTCTTATCGTAAGCGACAGCGTATTGTCCGCCCTTATCGCCCTTGCTCGCACTCTTCAAGAAGTATACGCCTGTACCTGTAGCGATCGTAGAAGGAGTTCCCTTCGTTACGGTAATAACAGGAGCGGCTCCTTGAGCAGGTTGAGTAGAACCCGACTGCAAGTCAGATACGGTCAAGGCTTTCGTCTCGATCACGCTGGCATATACGACACGTACGTTCGGAACGGAGGTCATCGGACTTGCGTTCACGGTCGGAGCGGCAGCGGCATACATAGCCAAAGCATCGTTCTTCAAGTTGATCGTGAAATAGAATTTCTGGAAATCAGCGTTACCCAGTGTATGCAAGCCACTAGCGTCATAGGTGGAGTCAGCCGTAAACTTAGCCCCATATACACCGGTAGCACCGGCGATCACATTCTTCAATGTATCGACACCTAAGTATTTTGCTTTACCATCACTAAATACTTGGTCACCTTGGATTTGCAAGGTCACATATTTAGCGTTCGCAATAGCGCCTGTAGCGGGAGCCGCCGTATTCTTCGCTATCAAGTTCTTACCCTCGAAGATATTTCCTTGATAATTTCCTCCAAACGTCAATTGAAAGACTTGGAAACCATCCCCTAGCTCACTTGCGCTCAAATACATAGCGTCGCTAGGAGCCTCTACGGTAAATTTCGTAGAAGAAGCAGAAGAACCTAAGCTCAAGTCTGTCCCAGCTACATCCAACGCCAAGATTTGATTGTTTCCGTAATAAGCCTGAATAGCGCTACCACCGGCAGCGTCAGAGAATGTCCACTGATTCACGCCCGATGTGATAACAGGCTTTGCCGTAGATGAAGCCGCAAACGACAAAACGGCCTGTGTCTTCTTGTTCTTGAATTGATACACAGGACCAGCAGGAGTCGTGCCCGCATTCGTGATTTGCCACAAGGCAGAATCAATAGCGGCTTTGGTAGCGTCTGACGCCAAAGTTTTAACAATTACTGAGTCGGCTTTCTCACCACTTAAAGACAAAACGGAAGAACCTGTCTTTAAATAATAATAGTTACCGGCTTTCCACTGAGCCTCCGGAACGGTCGTACTCGACTGAGCATTAGCCGAGAATACGCCCGCAACCATCAGGGCTGCAGCAATAAGAGTACATTTTTTGTCCATAATCAAATAGATTTTATTTATTAATCACAGTCTAAACAGGGGTTGTTTAGAAAAGGTTTTGAGGGCGTATGAGATTAACAATCGATTTAGCGTCTTATAACAAAAATCGTCCTATTCTCACGAACAGGACGACTATACTACTAAAAATGTAAACAGTGTATTTATATAGTAATATCATGAAACTATATATTTTGGAGAAAAACCGCTCCACCTTCACAGGCAAAACGGCTGGAAATCTAATCTACTCAATAAATATCTTCACAGGCTTACTCGAAATAAGCATGTTCTTTTACGACATGACCTCTGTCATCGAAATAAACCTTATATATCTTACCATTTCTGGAAAGTAATACTACCTTATACTTCACAAACGTGCTATTGTTTGACACCTCAACTGATTTCACCATACATCCCTCATAGGAAGTATTTACCGCATCACGCAATACTTGGGGCATATCAGTTACCTCGATCGGATAAAATTTATCCTGTGCCACTGTTTCCTTAGCGCTACCGACCATCCCGGCTTGCGCTTCTACATCAGGGGCAATAAATAAGCCACATAAAGCGACAATAACCCCGTAAACAATCTTTTTCATACCTTAAAAACCTAAACCTTTTTTCTCTTACATCATAAATTCGCAGTATAGGGTGCAATCTCCGTGCCAAAACTCACCCTAAAAAACGACAAGAGAATAACAAGTTGTAAATCCGACAATTAACCAAAAGCGAAGAATCAATCATTCGGTTGCCAAAGTGTGGAACAAACCGTGGAATGTGGACAATTTCCCCACGAGAGTGTGGAATCTCTACACACTACTATAAAAAACGAGGCCCACCCTTAATCTATATAAGGATGAGCCTTAAATCATTCTACTTAAATATAATCAAATAAAAATACTAAAGTAATAAAATAAAGTTCCGTAATATCGTATACACTCTGTGTCTAATCTCTAATTTGCGATTCACAAAGATAAATCTTTTTGT
>OGTL01002150.1_pt1 | contig 15547 bp, 12 predicted proteins | sample 1553601 | NCBI WGS metagenome assembly OGTL01 (sample SAMEA2580112, study PRJEB22360) | human gut metagenome | biome: human gut; feature: human-associated habitat; material: faeces | place: Denmark | collected 2008/2010 | reverse complement strand
AACAGATCCTTAAAGTTCTGTGTATAAAAGGAGGTCGGTAATGCAATCGGGTTCTTCAGGATATCACCGTTACTCTTGAATGCGGAGATCAGTGCGAAGAATACCGGATACAGAAACAGGATCGCCAGCAGAATGGTAACTACAAATAATACGATCTGTCCGGGTTTGATTTTCTCCACGGGCTTTCTGACAACTTTTTCTTTGCTCATTACATCTGCACCTCCCTGCTTCTTAAGAATTTCTGCTGCAGTGTATTCAGGATAATGATGATAAACAACAGCATAATGCCGACTGCGGTACCGAAGCCCTGTCTGCCTTCGTTGAAGCCTACCTTATACAGCAGGTATACCAGTGTCTCGGAGGTGAATCCGGGGCCGCCGTCCGTCATAACGTTGATCTGGTCGAATACCTTTAATCCGTTGATCAGGGATAAGGTAAAGTTGATGGTAAATGCACCGGAGATCAGGGGCACAGTGATGGACTTAAAACGCTGCCAGGGGCTTGCACCGTCGATCTGTGCTGCCTCGATCAGGTCCGGGGATACACTCTGCAGAGAAGCCAGATAGATGATCATATAGTAGCCTGCACCCTTCCATACCAGTACTACGCCAATCATGATCAGTGTCAGCTTATTGTTGCCCAGCCAGTCCTGTCGAAAATCACCCATGCCGATGTCCTTCAGGATCGTGTTGATGGTACCAAAGTTGTAATTGTACATGATCTTCCAGATGAAACCGGATACAATACCGCTGACCAGAACCGGAACGTAAAATGCACTGCGGAAGAAATTCTTGCCCCATCTGACATTATCAACGATCAATGCAAGTGCCAACGCGAATGCATTTTCGAATACAGAGATAAATACCGTCAGTAATATTGTGTTCTTCAATGCATTTCCAAAACGTGCACTGGTAAAGATCTCTTTATAGTTCGCCAGTCCGATGAATTTTACATTCGGGCTTACGCCATCCCAGGAGGTAAAACTGTAATATACACTAGAGACCGTCGGTACGATAATAAACAGTGTGAAAAAGATAAAGGCCGGAGCGATAAACACAAAGGCTGTTTTATCGAATTTTCTTTTTTTCTGCATTGCATTTCCTTCCTTTCTAAAAAGAATCCCGTAGCTGTCAGAATTACCTGACAGTACGAGATTCCTCTCTAATCCGTGGATTATTCGATTCCCACACCTGTAACGGGGTTAAAGCTCTGCATGCTTACCTGCCAGGTCTTATTTAATTCATCACAGGCAGAATCAATATCTCTGGTTCCCTGAAGCACTTCGGTCAGGGTCTTGTAGGTAAAGTTTCTGAAATCGGGGGGCAACTCGTTGTTGCCTACACGACCGTTCCACATAGGTGCAAGGTCATCTGCACTTGCATTGGCATCGATAACCTCCTGGAATACAGGAGATACATCCATCTGAGGCTCATCTACGGTAGTGGGGATGAAGTTCAGGGTCTCGCAGTATACCTTGTAGTTCTCAGGTGCAAAGAAGAACTTTATGAAAGCTTCTGCTGCTGCCTTCTTGTCCGGATCCTTGGCTGCTTCTGCGGAAATTGCCAGACCACCGACGCCGGCACCACCTACCAGACGGGTCTTGCCATCGGGACTGGGAATTGCGAACCATCCATACTCGAAGTCAGGATCTGCTGCATCGATCTGGGAGAACATATGCGTACCGGAATACATCATCGCTGCCATATCGTTTACCAGGAAAGTCGTGATCTGGGCATCGGGAGTAGAAGTCCAGCCATCCTGTGCATACTGGAAGATATCCTTCAGCTCCTGGAAGGTTGCCTTCATGGTCTCATCGGAGAAGTCCTTGGTTCCCTCGTAGCAATGCTCGATGAAATCCGGATCCTTGCTCAGTACCTGATCATTGTAAGCCTTGTGGAACAAAAAGCCCATATGCCAGATATCCTGACCTCCGACTACGATCGGTGCCATATCGCCTTTATCCTTAATGGTCTGGCACAGAGTCATAAACTCTTCATATGTAGTGGGCTCTGTAAGACCGTTGTCATCAAAATATTTTTTATTGTAAATGATGCCCTGTGTATTTTCACCGGACAAAGGAGCTGTGTATACCTGACCGTTAAATTCTGTGGTGGTGCGGAACAGGGAGGTAATCTCCTCGGACAGAGGCTCCAGCTTGCCTGCCCTTACATACATTGCGGTATCTCTCATCTCCATGACATCGGGGAATTCTCCGACGCTGTCCTTGGTCTTGATGAATTCGCTGTAAGCACCGCCATTACCGGGCTCGATGGTCACGGTAATATCGGGATATGCCGCATTAAATCTGTTAACGATCTCATTCATGGAAGCCTTGGCTCCCTCATCACCATCTGCAAAGATAAATGTTAATTCGGTGGGTGCAGATACGATGGATTCTGCGTCAGCTGCTACTGTAGTAGTTGCTGCGCTTTCTGTGGTGGATGCTGCAGGAGCAGTGCTTCCTGTTGTATTGTCATCGGTGCTTCCGCAGCCTGCTAACATGGTTATTGCCATTGCTGCTACCAGAACACTTGCCAGTAATTTCTTTCTCATAGTAACCTCCTTGATTCCTTGCTATATTGTTTCGTGCTTATGTATTACTTTCCGGTTGGCCTTCCGTTGTTGTAATTGTAATATAGCAATTTACAGACATAAAAAAAATGCACTTTTTTAAGGTCAAAGTACATTTTTTTAAGAACCTATTTTGTTTTCATTTCAAACCAGTCAAAATCAGCATACTTGCCGAATCCAGTGAGATCCTGGCAGCAGATTCCAGCCATAGCTCCGGTAAACCACCCTTCCGTGCAGGCTTCGTCAGACATAAAGCTGCCGTCAATATTTTCTGCGATCGTCTGCCAGTCGCTGCCTTCCAGCCGGTAGGCGAACGTAATATAACCGTTTCGCATATCCGCTTTCAGATAGATGGGCAATCCGAAGAAAACAGGCAGATAGTCCGTCAGATATTCGTATTTCTTATTCTCTGCTTTTAACAGAGCGATACATTTTCCGCAGTCCTCATCCCGGGAGACATGCAGATACAGATAATTATCCGTATCGTACATCAGGATCAGTCCCGCCATCTGTTTGAACACTTCCGGTTCAAATTCCAGCTTTGTGGATGTCTCCATATCATATTCCGTCAGTCGTTTTGCAATCAGGGTCTGAGAAAATTTGGATGAAAGACCGCTTCTTCCGTACATCCGCAGATACCCGGGACGCTCTGTCAGAGACAAGTAATGCTCCGTCATGGGGATACGCAGGGACTGATAATCGGGATCCAGAACCGGTGCCGTAAAATCATCCCGCATATTTGCGCCGGTACTTTCCTGTGCGGATTCCATCACCTGTTTTTCCACCCTATGGTTTCCCGCCGGTTCCTCCACATATTCCTTCGGCTCGGTACTGCCATCCGCCATCACTAGCCAGTCGTCATCTGTCCATTTCATTTTTTGTATGGCAGTTTCACGTCCCAGCATATAACGTCTTGCTCCGGCAAACCTTATCGCATCCGCCGGATTTCTGCGGTCCGAAGCTCTTCCACACAGATGCACGGCATACCATTCTCCCTCCGGCGTCTCCACCAGATCGCAGTGTCCGGATTTCTGTAACAGAATATCCTCATGATGTCTGGAAGTCAGGATGGAATAGGCCTCATTCTCCGCAGTTCTCTCCATGAAGTCTGCCTGGTACATCTCATAAGGTCCCCAGATATCCCGGGATCTCTGTATGGTCTGCCCGTGCAGTTCTCCCGTGCCGGTATCCGCCGAGAACAGATAGTACCATCCGTTTCGCTTGAAAATATGCGGTCCCTCCAAAAAGATTTTATCCGCCCGGTAAATGTCCTTCACCGGTCCAGTCATCTTCTTCTGCACCGGATCGTATTCCTGCAATACCAGACGTCCCACATATTTTTTCGGCACTCTGTGATCTGTTACCATGCTTACCATATATTTTCTGCCGTCATCGTCATGAAACAGTGATGGGTCAAAGCCGAAATTATTTAACGCTATGGGTTCGGACCATGGGCCGTGAATGTCCGTTGCCGTCACCAGATAATTATTCGTATCGTACATATTACAATAGAAGGCCGTCACCACGGTATACAGCAGATAAAACGTGCCTTTATCATAAGTCAGGCAGGGTGCCCAGACTCCCTGGGATGCACCCACGCCCCGCAGATCCAGTTGAGAAGTCCGGTTTAGCGGATACTCGATCAGTTCCCAGTGTACCAGATCGGTGGAGTGATGCAGCCGGATCCCCGGCCACCACTCAAAGGTAGATGTTGCGATATAATAATCTTCCCCGACACGCACGATGGACGGATCGGGATGAAAGCCTTTTAAGATCGGATTGTGAATCATAATAACCCTCCGCTTACTGTATTATGATATCGGGGGCAAAAGCCCCCGACTATGATGCCTGTTCCGGGAAAGTTGCCTGCCACTTTACGGTCAATATCCCGTTCTCTACTGTCACAGGAAGGATGCTGTAACCGGAATTCTTAAGATTCTTTGGTTTCCAGTGATCCAGCATCAGATATGTCTTCCCGTCCTTTTCAAAAATATAAGTACTCTGTCCTTCAAAGGTGCGTCTGTAATTGTCGCCCTCACAGGGATTATCGATCAGCTTCCACTGACCGCAGAGATGATCGCACTCGGCATATAACGCACTGTTTGGCTGCCATCCGGTACATCCGGAGGTGATCATATAATATTTTCCATCCCGGTACATGAGTGCCGGAGCCTCTCTGGTCTGATTCGTCAGAGCGGATGCATAAAATCCATCTACATCCGTAAAATCTTCCGTCAGCCTGGACAGGCGCAGCGTCTTATTCCAGTCGGAGCTGTGCACCAGCCACGCTGTACCGTCCACATCCTTAAAAAGTGTCATGTCCCTGCTGTCCGTCCGGTTCGGCTGCATTTCCCGGATCACGGTAAACGGACCGATTGGACGGTCTGCTACGGCTACCGCTACTCCCGCATAAGTATAATTCGGAGTGTCCAGATGCATCCACATGACAAATTTTCCGGTTTTTTTATTATATAAGACCTTCGGACGCTCGCAGACGTTTTCCGGCTGTATGAGACTGCCTTTCGGGCTGTCCTTCACATCCAGTGCCAGTCCCTCATAGCGCCAGCTGTTCATGTCTTTGGACGAATAGCAGCTGATACCGATGACATCCACACGGGTGGTACCCGGGCAGTTCTTGGCCCCCTTGTGTTCTCCGTACCAGTACCACATACCGTCATGCTGAATGATGCAACCGCCATGGGCCTGAATCGGCTTTCCAACATCATCCGCCCACATTTTCCCATTTTCAAACATAGGCTACTCCTTCCTGCCCTGAACTTCGGTTCCGTAGACTTCGATCTGGGTCAGTGCCGGAAAAGGAGACGGCTCCGAAGATTTCTTCATATCGCACATTTCCAGCCAGCTGATCTTCTTCTGCCCGATGGCGATCTCCTGAGGTCCTTCTTTTCTCTGCATGGCGGCATCCATCCGGCTGCCGTCGGAGAATTCAAAGGATACCTGCTGCCACCAATTATCATGAGGGAAATCTGTTCTCAGGTAAACCACAATCGTATCCGTCAGCACTTCTCTTCCGAAATCGATCCGGATTCTGGCATCCTCCTGTCTATTGATGCCCCAGGACTGGTAGGGCCATTCCCCATGGCAGCTGCTTACGGTATACCCGTCAATGGCATTCTGCGCCGCGAACACGGCCTCGCCTCTGGTCTCCACATTGGCGGTGGCATGGGGATATATGTTTTCAATCTCATGCTGATCACATACATTTACTGCCAGATTCCGGTAATACTGTATCTCGAATTCTTTGGCCAGCTTTACTGACAGCAGATGCTTCTTCCCAGCAAATGCTTTCGGAGACAGGTTGATCCGGCGGTCTCCGAAGGGGATCCTATAGGTTACATTTCCCGTCAGATATACCATGGACTTTCCGATGGCATCGTCCCATTGCAGCCATGCATAATGACTGCCTTCGGACACTTCCAGGATGATAATATCTCCCTCCTGATACTCTCCGGTGTAGACCAGATTCACCTCATTTTCCCCTCTGGCCACTGCCAGCGCCTCCATATTTTTATTCATGATCTTCAGACACAGATTTTCCATGATTGTTTTACCTCACCAACCGATATTTTGTCATCGTTCCGTTTTCGGAGTGGATCGTCACATCCTCTCCCGGATGCTTTTCGATCACGATACGGTTCTGCCCTTCCTCATAAGCAAAAGTCTCGAAATCATCCTCATACAGTACAAAGCTGCCATCCGCTTCCCCGAATGTCTTTACTGTGATGTCGAATACCGTATCCTTCTCCACATGGGTCACCGGTTTCGCCAGCGGAATGATGGCGCCTTCTTTTACAAATACGGGAATCTTGTCGTACTCCGCATGTACTTCCACTCTTCTTCCACCTTCTGTCCTTTCACCGGTAAAGAAATCATACCAGCTGCCCTCCGGCAGATACACGCTTCTGGAAGTGCCATCCTCGTAGGTCAGGGGGCAGACCAGCATGCTCTCGCCGAACAGATACTCATCATCCACCATACGCGCTTCCCTATCCTCCGGATAATCCAGCACCAGTGCCCGGATGGGAGGCTTGCCACTATGGCTGTACTCCACAAAAGCACTGTATAAATAGGGCAGCAGGCGCATGCGCAGTTCAAACAACTTTCTACATTCCGCCGTATAATACTCTGCCGTATCCATGGGCTCCCCGGCAAGATTTTTCTCAATGTCGGTCTGTTTCCAGGGGGGACTGGGAATCCGCCAGCTGTTGATCAGTGCATGTCCGGAAAATACTACCGTCTGCAATCTTCTGAGCAGATCGTCCCCATTGGCACAGTCTCTCACCTCCGGGCACCACAAAAGTCCCGAAAATCCCGCATTTACCACACCGCGGATAAACTGCTTATGATCATACAGATCCGAATACAGTACGAAGGGTAACGATGCCGCTAAGGCTCCGGAGGAACGCACCTGGGAATAGGTTCTGCGGTTCTCCTGTTGATAGATCCGGTAGATCAGGTTCTGATACAGGGTTCCAATGGTCATGTGCATCTGCTCACCGTCCATGCCGGAAGGGAATTCCGTGGAATCCGGGAACGCCCAGTTGGAAGGATTGTAATCGGAGTTGTCACATTCATCCAGCTTAAATCCCGCAATGCCCTGCTTTACGAACGTGTCTCTGTGGTAATCTTCGAATAGCTGACATGCCTCTTTCGTGGCGAAATCCGGCACCAGTCCGTTCCACACCTCATAATCACCGCTGTAAGGCACTAGTTTCTCATAGAACGGAGCCTTGGGATATACATAGACATGCTCCCACAGATTCAGTTTATAGCCCTGTGCTGTCATATCATCGATCATTTCCTGCGGATGAGGGAACAGGTTTGACCATTTATAAGTGCAGGAATAGCTATGGGAATGCCATCCCGGTTCCAGTCCAAGAACATCCATCGGAATTTCTTCCTTGCGGAACTGCTCTGCCAGTTCTTTCAGAGCCTTTTCATCTCCGCCGCCATAGATGCGGTACCACATACCAAGTCCCCACATGGGAGGCACACAGCCACCGCCGGAGAACAGATTGTATCTTTGGACGATTTCCATAAAGTCTCCCGCGAACAGATACAGTTCAATACCCCCTGCCGCCGGGATATCTATGATCACTTTTCGTTCTTCTTTCGCTCTCTTTAACGCATAAATGGCAGCCTCGGAAAACTCTTTATGGGCTTCATTCTCTGCCGTCATCCCGGCAGACTGCCCACGTTCGCTGTTCGTTCCCATCAAAAAGGTGGTGTAACGGAAGGTATTCACAAATAATCCGTATCCTGCGGAAGAAATGTAAAAAGGTACCGGCGCATGGCCTTCCCCGGTATTCGCCACCGGATCGGAGTTTACCTTGATATAACGTCTCCTGCCCGCCTGATTGAATCCCTGAAGCTGCAGACCGAAGCCATAGATATCTTCCTGTGTCTCCATGGGAAGGGTGACCGTGATTCCCCGTTTTGTCTTTCTCCAGTGGATTTTCTCCTCGCTGACTCTGCATTCCCGGCTCACCGGAATCTGTTCTATGGCTTCTGTTCTGACCGGAAACTGCCTGAAATGCTCCGGTGTGAACGTTTCCGGTTCTCCCAATACGATCTTCCAGATTCCTTTTGCTATCTGCTGCATACCATTTCCTCCTGTGCCAGGCACAACGCCCCGATGATGCCCGGATTCTCTCCCAGTGCCGGAGCCACAATATACTGTGACAGATCCTTCGGCAGGCTTACCTCCGGCAGATAACCGTTTAGGAACTCCTTCGCATTTTTTCTGACCATGTCAAAGACCTTCTCCTGATGCATAACACCGCCCCAGAGGATGATTTTCTCCGGGGAATAGGTCATCATGTAATCGGCAACGGCCTGACCGATGTAATAGCTTTCCAGTTCCCAGACATCGTCTCTTCCGGAAAGCTCCGCTCCTTTTTTGCCGTATCTGCCCTGAATTGCCAGGCCGGAGGCCAGACCTTCCAGACAGGCACCGTGGTAGGGACAACAGCCTGCGTAGGTATCCTCCGGATGCTTTTGCAGGAAAATATGTCCTCCTTCCGGATGCATCAGTCCGTGCAGCAGTTTTCCGTTAATGTAAGCGCCTACGCCCACACCGGTACCGATAGTGATGTAGAGGGCATTTTCACAGCCCTTCGCTGCACCGAAGCGTACCTCTCCCAGCACGGCCCCGTTGACATCCGTATCAAAACCTACCGGAATCTGCAATGCCTCCCGGAAGGCTCCCGCAAAATCGTAAAATCTCCATGCCAGCTTCGGCGTACTGGTGATATATCCGTAGGTAGCCGATTTCCTGTTCAGATCCACCGGGCCGAAGCAGCCGATGCCCAGCGCCTCAATTCCCTTATCCTGAAAATATTCTATCATCTTCGGTACGGTAATCTCCGGGGTCTCCGTGGGAAATACCGCTCTGTCAAAAATATTGCCCTGCTCGTCCCCTATGGCGCATACCATCTTGGTGCCGCCGGCTTCTATTCCACCTAATTTCATTTGCCTGTCCTTCCTCTCCGCAGATTTCCTGCTCTACTATTCCCAGCTTACCACAACAGGATACCGGTTCCGGTAAGTTTATACAATGCCTCGATAAAATAATAGTCCGCATATACCATGGTAAAATGATGTCTGCTGTCGTGATAGGCTCCGGTACAGTTCTGTACGATGGCATCGCAGTCCTTTGTGAAATCTGCTCTGGTCTCCGCAATGGCCTTCAGGATCTTAACCGCTGCACGGATGTACATCTCTTTCTCCAGCTCCGGTACATGCTTCGCTACCTCTAAGAGACCACCGGCAATGATACATGCACCGCAGGAATCCTCCCAGGCCGGCTGCGTGGGCTGACGGAAGTCTACGGGAATAATACCATTCTCCGGGATGTTGGCGATGCAATAGTGTGCTACTTTTTTGGCGGTATCCAGATATTCCTGTTTGCCGGTATGGGTATAGCTGTTGGCAAACCCGTACAGTGCCCAGCCCTGTCCTCTGGTCCAGGAAGAGCCTTCCGCGTAGCCCTGTCCACCGTGGCTTTTTACCATGACACCGGTCTCCGGATCGAATTCCACGATATGGCATACCGAACCATCCGGACGGATGAAATTCTCCATTACGGTATCTGCATGCATCATGGCGATCTGACGGAATCTGGGATCTGCGCTTTCCTCGGAAGCCCAGTAGAGCAGACAGATGTTGAACATGCAGTCAATGATCGCCCAGCCTCTGGTATCGCTGCCCAGCACCTGATTCCATGCCCGGATGAACTTTCCCACCGGATTGAATCTGCCTGCCAAGAGGTTTGCTGCATGCATGGCGATCCGTTTGGAATCCTCATGGCCGGTCAAGCGATAATCTGCAACTGCCGTAGGCAGGAACATGAATCCCACATCATGATGAAGTCCGAAATAGCTTTCAAAACATTTCTCCATTTTCTGTTCGGAAACCCGTGCAATCTGCGCATATTTTTCCTCTTGGGTATCCTGATACAGCAGCCACATAATGCCGCCCCAGAATCCGTTGGTCCACCAGTTTAAACCGTCATCGTGATTCCATTCTTTCTCTTCTGAGGAACGGTCATCATAATTACCGTTCGCATCGGTGGTGTAAGGGATGATATCCTTGTTTTTTTCACTGACCCATACCATTTTCTCTTTTACTTTTTCTAAAACCTCTTCTGCCCATGCCTGATAATTTTCCATGTTTTTCTCCTGTTCTTTTTCCTGTTATTTGTTCTATGTTCACGGTTTGCGCGTTTTCTATGCTTTCACCCGGATATCCTGTCTGAGGATGCTGCTGTTCTCGATCAGGTACGGTTCCCTCTCATCCGGTTCCACGCATTCAAAGCAGATATTGTCCAGATACAGTTCCTCCACATTCCGGATATCCAGATATGCCGTCCGGCTCCAGTCGGGATAATAATTCTCCGAGGTCACCTCTCCCGGATGCCGCAGTTGATCCAGCACCGGCGGGTATTCCGCGGGAATGTCTGCCTTCTTTCCCCCACCGATACTCCGGTAGCAGATATTCTGTAAAGTCACGTCCCGGATCGGATGATGTTCCTCCGCATCTATGCGGATGCCGTTAAACTTCGGTTCTCCCATAATATCATTGCCAAAACGATAATGGGTGTTCTTCATTTCTTCGGAATCCACCGCCGTCAGATGGGTGATCGTAATATTTTCCATTCTGCCGATCTCCGGCATCTGTTCCAGTTCTACGGAGCTTCCATAATCGTCTGTCTTGAACCGGTTATTCAGGATCATAAAAACAGGTCTTGTTACATCCCGCATCGTCACATTCTGGATCATGATATCCGAGATGCTGCCGCCTTCCGTGCATTCGATCTTGATGCCTTCCCGCCAGACTCTGTCCATAGTGCAGTTACTGATAACTACGTTGTAGATATCCCCGATGGATTTCAGGCCGATCCGGATCCCCGCACATAGGGATGTGAATTCACAGTTGCTGATATGGATATCCTTCACGGGATATTCTTTCGAGCTGGATTGCAGGCACAGATTGTCGTCCGTTCCGGTAATACTACAATTATCTATAAATACATGGGCGCAGCCGTCAAAATCCAGCCCATCGCCGTTATAGCGTTTCTCGTTATGAATATATACTTTGCTGATCCAGATGTACTCGGAATCTAAGAACGCCGTAGTCCATGCCGCCGCGTCGCATAATCGGATGTCCTCGATATGTATCTGCCGGCACCGCAAAAAACGGATCAGCATCGGGCGGTAAATATTGCCTTTGTTGGGAAATGCCTCCGAACTGCCTTCGATACGTCCTTTTCCGCAGATCCCGATATTTTCCAGATCTTCTCCGTAGAGAAAGCATCTGTCCAGTGCTTCCTCATTGCGATATCTGTTATGATGGGTATTCTCCGCATAATCACTGATGTCGGGGTTTGCCTTTAACACCGTTCCCTGTGCGATTTCCAGCGTAACATTGCTCCGCAGAAAAATCGTTCCGCACAGATACACTCCGCCTTCGATCAGTACGGTACCGCCGCCTGCCTGATGGCATCTGTCTATTGTATTCTGGATCACCGCCGTATTGACGGTTCTGCCGTCATCCACTGCTCCGTACTCCCGGATCTCCCAAACCATGTCGGATACCTCCTTTGTTTTCTTAATTTCATGGTAATCAATTGACACGGCAGATGCAATATCTTACAATGCTAATAACTGACATATTCTGCTTTTTACAGGAGATATCATCATGATATACGTCAACAGCTGCGGGCATGATTCCCACCACCCAAAACCATGTAATATCGAGCATAAGCGCGGAGTTCCAGACTACCTTATTCTGCTTATCAAGCGGGAATCCTGGATTTATCTGGACGGGGAAAAACACACGGTCGCTCCCAACTCCCTCATTTGTTTCCCGCCGGATACTTATATCCACTATGGCTGTGATGCCATCGGGGATAACGATGACTGGATCCATTTTCTTCCGGATGCCCAGGAACGGGATATTTTTCTTGAATTATTGCCTCCGTTCTGTCAGATTCTGCATCCTTATAATTTTCACAGACTGTCGGAATATGTCCGCATGCTTTCCGATATTTTTTACGGTGACTCCCGCTACAGAGAGCAGTCTATTGATGCCTTTCTGCATATTTTCCTGTATGCTTTACAGGAAGAGCTGGAAGAAAATTCCAACGATCCCAGCGTGCAGAAGTATTATTCTGCCTTCTCCGGACTCCGGACACAGATCTACAATAATCCGGCGAATAACTGGAGCATCCCGGCTCTGGCGGATTCTCTGGCCCTAAGTCTCTCTTACTTCCAGCATCTTTATAAACAGTTCTTCACCTGTTCCTGCCAACAGGACATCATAAGTGCCCGTCTGGAACTGGCAAAATATTATCTGACCGGAAGTGATATGAGCATCCGCAGCCTTTCGGATTTCTGCGGCTACGACAATGAATTACACTTCATGCGCCAGTTTAAGAAATTTGTGGGAATGACACCGACAGAATATCGGCAGAAATGTGCATTTATCCGCAGAGCATAACTTTAGCACAGAAAGCACCATTCTGATAGGCAAACGTACTTGCACCGCCGCTTTTTTCTGCAATATGTTGGATAGACTGGATGCCGACGCCATTTCCCTTTCGTTTGGAGGATTGGAAAACACCGTCCTTCTCCCTGATTTCGCCGTCATAGGCATTCTCAACTTCGATCAGAAGCAGCCGCTCGGCATGCAGATATGCAGTAATTTTGATCTGCCGCCGGTCTTGCGCAGTACGGATACTGGCTTCAAGCGCATTTTCCAACAAGTTGGACAAGACCAGACACATGTTGATCTCATCGATCGGAAGAGTCTGCGGCAGATCGAGCTTTGCACAAAAGGGAATGTCTTCGCGCTTTGCCAGGGCACAATAATAGCCGATGACGCTATCTGCTGCGCGGTTTTCGCAGAAGTGTATACCGAGATTCGGGATGCGGGAAATGGTTTTTTCAAGGTAGCTTTTCAATCCCTCCATATCGCCGGTCTCAGCCAGTGCGGTAATTTGATTCAGTTGATGGCGCATATCATGCCGCGCCTGCCGCACTTCTTCGATGGCAGCTTTGAGATTCTCATAGCGTTGCTGCTGCATGAAGAGAAGCTGGTTTTCCTGCTGTAGTCTCGCGTTGCGGTTGAGACTGGTGGCCATTAACAGGAAAATTGCGTTGAACCAGAGCAAAAGCAAAAGAAGTGCAATACTTATCACAATATATCCCTGCAATACACGACCGGTCCTAAGTGTCGTCTGATAGCGCGGGATCATAAAAAGGTTCAAAAAAATGAACACCAGCGGCAAAACCCAGAACACATACCATGTTTGCGCAAAATTATCATCCTCGACCATCACACGAACTGCATGGGTTGACGGATAGAACGCTGTCAGCACCAAAATCCAGCAAACAACATTATAAAATACACAGGCTGCAAGGCAGAACCACGGTTCGTCCTGTGGCAGCTGCATATGCAGAGCAATCATAACACTGATAGCTCGAGACAAGCTGTTGATGCATGCAAATACTGCGCAAACAGTCAGTGCAATTGTTCCGGATTTCCAGAGGGAGATTTGGAGTGTTCCGGTATATAGCCCAATTGCAAGCAATGTGATCCCTGCCAGGGCAGACGCAGTGGACGCATGAAGCTGATAGCAGACGATCCCACCACCGATACATAATCCTGCAATCAGTGGGAGAATCCGGGCGGCAAGCTTTCCGGGAGACTGCTTCAGATAGGATTTTACAGGGAAATATGCAAGTAAAAGACCGGGGAGTACGACGGACAACTCCAGGATCGGACGCAGAATATCTTTCATCTCATACACCCCCTTGCAGCAGAAATTCCATAAATGCCTGCCTGGCAGGCTTCAAAAGTTCCTGGTTGACATATACGCGGCTGCCGTCGGTCATGCAGAAAGCAGCGGCCTGAAAATCAGCGGCATGTTCTAAATTGACAATCACACCGCGGCTGCAGACAAAAAAGCGTGGATCTTTTTTCAGCGGCTCGGTAAATGCCTTAAAGCTTTGCCGCGTGGCAAGCGTTTTACCGGCAGTCGTACGAATGTTGATCATATGAGCAAAATGCTCGGCAAAAATAATGTCCCTATAGCGAAGGCGAACATCGCTGCCACTGACTTTCACCGTCAGAATCGGCTCAGGACGCGGAAGTTTAGCGAGCATTTTATCAAACAGCTCCCTGTGGCTGTCATGGAAGCTGGGTTGCGGAGCCCAAGAATGACTTTTCAGCCTGTTTAAATAAAGCGAGAGCGCCTCTGTATATCTTTTTAGAATATCTACAACTGCCTGCTGATAACTTTCGTTATCTGCTACAACAGAGCTGTCTAGAGCTTCTGTGAAGTAAGAAGATAAAAGTATCTGAAGACCAGCATAAATCTCGTAATTCGCATCCGTGGACGACATATCATTTATAAATTTCTGCGCATCCAATTGGCCTTTAGCAACCAAAGATTTGAATTCATTCCACATAGCATCCAGTTCTGTACTATCTTCATAGAGGCATGCCGCCAAATCAATCAAAGCATATGCATTCTGTAAATAAAATCGATAAACTCCTTCTTGAATCTTGTTATATTCATCCATTGAGGCGAGAGTCATGCATTCCTTGCCGATTTCCACCGCTTGCTGAGCTAACTTTTCTTGTTTTGCAAAAATAGCACCAATATCTTTATGAGTGCGTATGTATTCCCAGGATAACTCTTCTTTTGGTAATATGATATGTATGCTTTCCAAGTCACGCAACTTCTGATCAGCTGGGCTAGTTGGCTGCTCTATGCAGGCCTCACCGCATTTCGGACAAAAAGCCATATCGTCGTTGAGTGCATTTCCACATTTACTACAATACTTCATTTCACATCTACCCCTTCTAAATTCGATATCTGTACCCGCATTTCAAGCAGGTCACCATCACATGTTTGGAGCCACCTAGCCCTCCCGCTAAATATCCGGCATCGCCCATCAGACCATACCCAAAAGCCGCCGCCTGATAATTGAATTCATTGCTGGCCGAAAGTGACTCACTTCCACAGTAAGGACATTTAGCCCTCGTACTTTCCTCACCCTTTTTCCGCCACTGTTCCTGTTGCGCTTGCGCTGTCTGCCGTTTTTGAGCCGTTAGTATATCCTTTGTATCCAAACGGGATTTATATTGCATAATATCCTTTAGTCCATCTTCCCTTTCATCAGGCTGAAAAACAGGTTCCTCCGTCATTAATCTTTGACCACATTTCACACAAAAATGTGCGCTAACGTCATTTTTATGGAAACAAGACTGGCAGCTTATTTTTCCAGATTCATCAAATCGCAGGATAGCTCCGCAATGTGGACAAGTCTTTTCCCATCCACCGATTTCCATGTGACAATTTGAGCATTTCATAAAAACAATCACACCTTTATTTTATTTATATTAACTTATCTCATAATAATTTTCAATATTTTATCTATAAATATTG
>OGTL01002137.1_pt1 | contig 15609 bp, 16 predicted proteins | sample 1553601 | NCBI WGS metagenome assembly OGTL01 (sample SAMEA2580112, study PRJEB22360) | human gut metagenome | biome: human gut; feature: human-associated habitat; material: faeces | place: Denmark | collected 2008/2010 | reverse complement strand
TGATTATTACTTTTTTTTTTTAAAAAAAAAACAAAAAAAAGCCAATAGACTATACATATATGAACTTTAGAGAGTGAGACAAAATTATATGGACTCTCTTTATGTACCACAAAATGAAAATGTCTCACTGCAATAGATTAACTTTAGAAATAACTTGGCTTTAATTTTCAGCCTCTCATTTATGCCAACTCAAAAAACAGGGGTATATACTTACTTCTTTTAGCTGTCCACTTTTTTCACAGGTTATGTATTATATAAATAAAAAATGGACACCTGAATTTTAGGAGTGGAAATATATTTATGCTATTAAAAACAGGCAGCACTAAATGCTTGACGAATAGAGTCAAGTTTAGATGCGAAAGAAGTATCACGCCTTGCCGTTTCAAGATTATAGCGACTTTGCATATTATTCCAGATAGTAGCATCAATACCTAATGCTGCTTCAAGAAGTAAAGACATATCAGCAGATATTGGGCGTTTACCGTTTAGTATTTCATTCAGCATTGTATAAGAAACACCTATCAATGAAGAAAATTTCTTTTGGCTGATTCCCCTTGCCTGTAATTCGTCTTTTAATACCTCGCCTGGGTGGGTTGGCATATATGGTCTTAAGTCGTTGTTCATAATCGTTTATTTATAATGATTAGACAATTCAAGTATATTGCAAATGGTCAGAACAGGCTCTTTATCTTCTATCTTGTTTACTGTAAACTCAATGCGGTACTGTGAGTTTACCCTGATAGATGATATTCCTTTTTTATCTCCACTTAGGACTTCATAGTTTAAAGAACGAAATGGAAATATATCCTCTATTCGATTAGCAGATATAAGAATGTCTATACATTTTTTATACTTAGTGACAACGTTAGGCTGAAACCTGTATTTTTTACTTTTACATTGCCCTGTTTTGTATAGCTCACTTAAATACTCCTGTTCAAACTCTACAATCATATTGTATTATTTTACTCCACAAAGATAGGAAATTATATTGATAAATTCACTCAATTAGTGAATTTTATTTTGGTGGAAAAACTTGAAAAATTGGCTTATATATACACTTTAGAGAAAAATTCACCAACTTAAATATAGCAGACACATATATACCTTAGCTGAAAAAATACCCCTCCCCATGACAATATAAAGGTTAAATTGAAATATAGTGTTTATTTCAAGCAGTAAAGTAGTGTAACCATTTACACCCCTACCCAATAGCTGCATAAAAACGAAATGTTTAACACTTTATTTTACCCCACAACTATGAACAGAAAAGAGTATTTAATAGCACAAGGAAATGTACAGAAAGACGTTAGCGCACTCGCTGAAACATTGAAAACCCAACTTGCAGTATTCCCAGAAGCTATAAAAGTTGGTGAAGAACTAAAGGTCATTGGCTTTAAAGGGGAAACCTTGAACGACCTTTACCTGATTTGTACCAGAGGAGAAGATGAAGAAGTTTACGAACTCAAATACACCATACTCACCAGAAAATCACAAGATGGCTTAACCACTCCAAGCGAAATCCCTTGCAATGAAACGGTACAGGAGAAGTACAAGGACAAACTGCAATTCATTTACTCCATTGCAAAGAATATGTTTGTTCCTGCACTCGTTGAATTGTTATTGGATAAGACCATAGTATTAGCAGGAGAAAAAGAAGTTCCTGCTACTTTTCATGGAGTGGCAACCAAGACCAAGATTAAAAAGTTTGCTCTGATTATGGAATGACGTATAGGGGGACAAAACTGTTATATTGAGCAGTGAAGTCGGCAAGGGGGAGCTTTACAGCTCTCTCTTGTTTTATATTATGGTTGAATTAGCACAGGAACAAACACCCTATATTTTGTCAGACTTGCCAATTCAAAAAATAACTTCTATCTGGCATTAGTAAGGGTATTTACAAATAGAATGTATGAGTAAATATCCAGATTAGAAGTTATAACCAATTCAATTTATTTACTCCATTATATACCTGAAATACCCACATTCAGGACTAAAGATATGGCTTATATACTTACAGGCATGTTGTGGGTGCATTGATACTCTATATAGGGGTATTGTGCGTTGAGAGAGGGTGTAATGCTCTCTCTCATTTTTTATAAGATGCCAATTAAGGAAAGGTATGCCAATATATTTTACAAAAGGTTGGGAGGGCTGAATGGTTCTCCCTTCTTTATCAAAGTACAACCATTCAATTTATCACAAATATGAAATCATTCAGACCAAACGAGGTAAAACTCATTTATCCAACAGTTAAACAAGCAGAGCAGGTAAGGTTAGTCAGTCCTTATGAAGCCTTTGAATTTGCTTTGCAGTTCTACGATGAAGATACGATACAGCACCATATTACGACTAAGGTCATATTACTAAGTGGCAATAGTACGGTATTAGGTGTAATGACCGTTAGTGAATCGGCACACACTTATGACATAGTGGAAACCAAGTTTATATTGCAGGCTGCCATACTTGCCAATGCCAAAAGCATTATTGTAGTGTCTAATTCTCCAAGTGGTGACTTAGAACCTAATGATGCAGAAAAGGATTTGAAGAACCAAATTAAGTTGGCAGCTTACCTATTCGATATTGAATTAGCTGATTACTTACTCATTAACAATGAGGACTATTACAGCTTTGCAGACAACAAAGTATTATAACTCATTAATAACTCACAACATGGAAACACTTAGATTATTATCAACAACACAACAGGTCGATCCTGCCTTATTTGGTGAAGAATATTCTGATTACATTGATGTAACAGAAGAAAGTCCGTTTAAGGATTACACAACCCTATTCCCAAAACCAAAGGGATTACACTTTATCAATGCCAATACAACAGAGGTAGATATACAGCACCTAAAGAATGATTGTATTGTGCCTGTATTTAGCAAGGATAATGAACTGACCGTATCACATCCTGTATTTATTGAAACGGTGTATAAGGCAGCACAGGAGTTTTTCAGGAATGAACAGATTGATACACCTGAAATCATAGTTAGCCATATTATCAAAGGCAGGATTCCAGAAGCCATACATAAGCCCGTTAATCAGTTATTGGAAACGGACAAAACGATTTACTATGAACGGATGGCGTTTGCTTTTGAGATTCCTACTATTTACTCTGATATTGCAGGGAACAGGCTGAATTTATGTATTACAGGTGTCAGGGCTTATAACCATGAAAACCTGATGAGCAAAAGGGTACAGAACATTTTAGTGTGGCTATTGGCTTTAGGAATCAGGTATGTTGTAACTTATGTACTTTTACAGACGGTTATCAGTCTGACCTTAGAGCCATGAATCATTATGACCTGTTTAGGGGAGTAATGGACTTGTTTAGCAAATACGATGCAAACAAGCATTTACGCTTTATGCAGGAGTTTCAGAAGTACAGCCTGACAGAACACCAATTTGCACAGTTCTTAGGGAAGAGCCGTATGTATCAATGCCTGCCTTCCAAAGAAAAGCGTATGTTGCCTAACATGGAAATGACGGACAGCCAGATTAACACGATAGCAAGGAATTACTATATAGATGAAAACTTTGCTAAAGAGGGAAACAGTATCAGTATGTGGAGAGTTTACAACTTATTGACAGGAGCAAATAAGAGTTCTTATATTGATAACTTCTTAGATAGGTCGTTGAACGCTACACAACTTACAGAGGGATTAAGCAGAGCCGTACAAGGAGATTCAGAGTATAGATGGTTCATTGATTAAACTTGCTTATTTTTGTCTTACAACCAACCCACAGAACGTTTGTAGATGCCGAAAATTAACTATATTTGTGATGTTATGTAAGGAGAAATCCAACCATGACAGACATATTAGTTTTATAGAAGCGTTTTAGTTTTTATCCTTGTCTTAGAAATCGCCAATTTCAAAAACTGAAAGGATAAACGATACAAACGTTCGCTTGCCATATATATTACTCAAATATATAAGGTTAAGCGTGGGTTGGTTGTTTATTTTCAGTTGGGTGTTTGGCGATACCTTAAGACAGATAAACTAAGCAGTTCCCACGCTTTCTTTATTTTATAAACTTGCCTTTCTGGGAATCTGGGGTGCTAAATCTATTTTCTTATGAATCATCTTAACGAAAGAAGTTTGCAGATGATAAATACCATCTACAACAATTTCTCATCGCATCCTACATTTAGTAAGTAGCAAATTGAAACAGTCAATGACTTTAGAAATGGAATTGTTAATCTTGATATTTCTCTAAATGGGAACTTACGAAACAAGTTTATGTTTTGTCCTGATTTGAATGGTAATATTGGCTCTGTTGCAATATATGGAGCTGAATTGGAAGGACATTTAAGAAGTATCAAATCATCAATGAAATTCTGTGGACTTAATGTTAAAGAAGTAAGTATTGACAGAGAAGGATATAGCCCTTATGTTGATGTGATTTTAGAGAAATATTGACGAATTATTTAAATAAATAGAAAGACCATGAAACAGATATTTATTTTATTAATGGTAGCTATGTATGCTACAATGTTTACAGCGTGTTCAAAAGATAATGAAACTCCTTCTCCACTTAATTCTGATAAAGAAGTTTTAACAATAGTGGTTGAGGACGAAACTTTTAGCTTTCAGATAGAATCACCTCAATTAGGGATTATTCATGTTAACTGGGGAGATGGAAAGCAAAATGAATATAAGGGAGAGAAAGATGATGATATGTATTATATTGAAAAAAACATACTTATGCACAAAAGGGGGAATACACTGTTACAATCAAGAACATCGACAATATAGAAATGGATATGTTCTATTATGATTGTACTGTTACTTTGATAGATGCAACTAAATGTCCTACAACCTTAGTCGGATTTAGTGACGAAGAGGCTAATAAGGATGGTAGTAAGTTAAATTTCAATGCTAATGGATGTATTGGTTTGAAAAGTATTTCATTAGATGTCCCTATAAACTCAATAAATCTAAGTGGATGTACTTCAATAGCAGAATTACAATTTTATTCTGCTTGTTAATTGACAACTTTGGATGTCAGTACATGTACAGCGTTAACTGTTTTGGAGTGTAGTGGTAATAAATTAACTACTTTAGATATTAGTAAATGCATAGTATTGGAAGAGTTACATTGCTCTAATAATCAATTTTCAGAAACAGCAATGAATAATATATATAATGCTTTGCCGAATTGGACTGGGAAAGAAGCAGGTTATATCTCAATTAGTGCACCCTATGGCAATTATAGTATCGCAGAGAATAAAAATTGGAGAGTAGTAAAATAAATTATTACCAATTTTACTATTCTTGATACTTAGATATTGAGAGTAATAATGTAGAAAAGAGTCAGCAGGTTTACGCTTGCTGGCTTTCTTTTTATGGTGGTGAGAAAATAGAGTAATTCCAGTTATATATACCTTTTACAAAATAGTACACTAACTTAGAATCATCAATGAAGAATATTAGTATCTTTGGGAAGATAGCGCACATTAATAAATGCAGTGAGTAATTAATTTTATAGGATGAATAAGGTAGATATAAAACTGATAAATGCCTTTTTAGAACGTGATAGGCAAAATATAAAGGCTGATTTAGAAAGCTACAAAGACCTCTACTGCGCAGCTACATCATACAACAGTTCTAATATTAAACATGGTCATCAAAGACGAATTAATCCTAATATTTTAAAAGAGTTTGCACAAAAAGTTTTGGAGAAAGAAACAGAACTAGAAAATGCAAAGTCATTTGATGACATATATACAATAATTAAATCTTGTAAAATATACAAAATAGGGCGTTTAGCTATATATGATACTGCCATACGAATAGCCTATCTAAAAGGATTAGAACCCACTGAAGTATATTTGCAACAAGGGGCTAGTTGGGGGGCACATAAATTATGTATTCATGGAAAGTCTGTCAACAGAGATAAATTTGATGATTTAGGATTGAAAGATTTTAAAATACATGAAATAGAATGTTTTCTATGTATATACCATAAATGCTTTGATTGCCTTTATATAGATTCATGTCCTTATATTGTAACACCTACTTTATTCCCAACTAAAAAAGGGATATGTAAGAGATAAAACACCCAAAGTAATACAAAGGCCTGTTTTGTCAGACTTAAGTCCTATTCTTTATTCTAATCGAATTTTTACATTCTTTATTGGTGGTTATTATTTTTATATTCAACAACTTACAAAGAATGACTATTTTTGGGCTTTGCAAAATATTCACTTATACATCTAATCTTATACATCTGAACATTGTGAATTTGAAGTATTCTAACACAACGATTAACCGTCTGGATTGGAATGATATGTTCAGTCTGGTATGAAATTTCAGTTATATATACCTTTTACCAAATTTTCCACCAACTCAAAGTATATGAGTATAAGAGTATATAAAGTCAGTATTTTATTACTCCATTACGATAGACAAGAAGTATAAACTTTAAATGTAATTGTCTATGAAGAATAACCATTAAAGAATAAAAAACAAAGAGAGTTCAATAATATATTATAAAATTTGGTGCACTTTTAGGTGTCCTGTTATAAAGAAAATTGGTGCACTTTTGAAGGTGCACCAAAATATAGAAACATTTCATTTTACTTATTGTTAATCGGAGACGAGACATCCCGCCAGTGGTTCCCACCTTATTCCGGTCGGCATACGGGGTGCAGTCAATTTAAGGTTAGTCTTAGCCCACCTTTGGCGAAAGGCGAAAATTTAAGAGGATAAGCGATGGCTTGGGTGTCACTTTCCGGACCATCGTCGAAAACCAATAAGTGACTAAGCATGTAGAAAGCATATGGATTCCGTGTTTGGACCAGGGTTCGATTCCCTGCTGCTCCACAACAAACGCTGATTATCAGTATTTTACAAAAACAACACCCAATTTTACACCCGGATTTGTAAAATTGGGTGTTTTTTAATTAATACCTAATTTGAAAGTTGTATATTATTCTTAATGAAAAAAATTAAACTAAATCTTTATCTTTAACTTTTGTCCCGGACGAATGTCTTTGACCTGATTTTCAGAGATTCCGTTCCAGCGCATAATATCCTTATTCGATACTCCCGGATATTTCTTGGCGATAGACCAAAGGTTTTCTCCTTTCCGGACGGTATACAATACAAACTCACCATCGATCGTTTCGACTTTCGGGGCTGAGGCTACGTTATCTTCCTTACCGGTATAAGCAGCCTTATTCTTGTATTGATTGGCTTTTTTCTCAGGTACATACACCACCAATTTTTGCCCCGGCCGGATCGTCATCCGTTTATTGAGGTTGTTCCAGTATTTCAGGTCGGCCAAGCGGACATTGAATTTCATAGCAATAGCTCCGGGTACATCACCACTTTTCACAGTATATACCAAACGGGCCCGTCCGTCCTGTCCCAAAGCCTGTGCATGCACTTTAATCCGGTTTTTAGGATCGGCGGTCCGATCGTTATCGTTGAAATATTTACTGCGGTTACAAGCAAAAATAGAATCCTGATTATCGATAAAACTACCGATATGGTTATAAGGCATCTTCAAAGCGTACGATTTTCCAAAACCGGCAGGAATAACGTCGGCCCGGTACTGAGGGTTCAAATCACGCAATTCTTCAACAGAAAAATCCAGCTTGGCCGCAATTTGCTCGAAATGCAAAGCATCGTTCACCATAATACTGTCACACATCGGCGGCAAGGTTGATTCTATCGGGAAAATGCCATGTTCTTTATAATAAGCGAATACATAATTCGCAGCGATAAAAGCGGGCACATATCCCCGGGTCTCTCTAGGCAGATGATAGTATATATCCCAATAATTCTTTTTTCCTCCGGAACGACGAATCGCTTTATTGACATTCCCCGGCCCACAGTTATAAGCAGCTATCACCAGAATCCAGTCTTCATAAATAGCATACAGATCGTTCAGATAGCGAACTGCCGCCTGAGTTGCTTTTACCGGATCACGGCGTTCGTCGACATAGGAATTGATTTCAAGCTTATACATTTTCCCTGTGCCGTACATGAATTGCCACAATCCACAGGCCCCCGCCCTGGATAAAGCTTTCGGATTTAAAGCACTCTCGATTACAGGCAAATATTTCAGTTCCAAAGGCATACACTCTGCATCCAACGCTTCTTCGAAAATGGGGAAATAATATTCACTCCGTCCTAACATATTGGCTACCTGCAACCGTTTTTTCACCGTATACAGTTCGATGTACGTACGGACAATATCGTTGAACGACAATGGAACGGCAGATTGTAAAGAATCCAAACGCAACAGATAAACCGAATCGTTACAGGGAACAATATTTTTACAACTCTCTGCTATACAAAGCGAATCGACATAATAAGTACTATCCCGTTTCCCTGTATACCAGCTCGTATAATAATAATCCAATTTCTCCAGAAAAGATTCCGGAATAGAATCCGTTATAATCTGATTTTCAATTACAGTATCTTGCTCTACCGAAGCAACACTATCTTTAGACACCACATTCACCCCGCATACAGCATGATATAGCAGACAGGATACAGCAAAAAACAAAAAACGTATCATCTCGCGTTAAAAATTAAAAGTTAAAGTCAAACCGATACTTCCTCCGCTAACAGGACTATAGGAAGAAGTAGGTTGTAAATTAAAACTCAGATTATCATCTATCTCAAAATCATAAAAATGCGCATACACCGTGGCATCGATAATATTAATGGCATAAATAGCGGCCATCACAATATAGCACAAATCCCGGTTCCGCTTAAAAGAAGTTTTCCGGTTACTCAACGTATTTTTAAACCAGGTTTGTCCCTGGGATGTTTGCAAATAAGGATCGGTCTCCACATCGAAAGCTTTGGGAATTTTATCCCACGCGGGATTTTGCGGATAAGGCGTATCCGGATCTTTGGCTTTCGCATCCAGATACTGCACCCATTCGACATAAGCATCCCGATACTCCTTGAAACGCTTCTGGTTCCAGGCAATACCATAAATATCGGCAGCCATACCCCCGTACAGGATAGGCACTTTCCACCATTGTCCGTTGTATATCTGTCCCGATCCGGGAAGAAGCATAGCCATAATCGTGGCTTTATGAGGAGAATGAGGTTTCCGGACGATCTTCTCAAAAGCTTTAAGCGTATCGTCGGCAGTTACTAGCTGAGTCACCGAATCTTGCGATAAACTCAATGCTTTCACACTAAGTCCTGCCAGAATGGCTACTATCAAACAAACAATTTTTCTCATTCAATCTTATCCAACAACTCGATGATCTTTTCCAGTTCTGCATCAGACTTAAAGCCTATAATAATTTTTCCTTTCCCGCTTTCATTGCGTTTCAGTTCCACCTTGGTATCGAAACGCCGTGACAGATGTTTTTGCAACTCGATATAATCTCCGATCTCGTTACTCTTCTTCGGTTTATCTTCAACGACCGGAGCCTCTGCAGGTTCTTCCACCTGAGGATGTACCAATTCCCGGACGATCTCTTCCACTTTCCGCACCGAGAAATCATACTCCAGAATCTGTTCGAAGATCATCAGCTGGGTATCCGGGTCCTCTACTCCCAATATCGCCCGTGCATGTCCCATGGAAATTTTTTTATCCCGGACAGCCAATTGAATCTGAGCAGGCAATTTCAATAAACGAAGATAATTGGCAATAGTAGCTCTTTTTTTCCCTACTCTCTCACTCAAGCCATCCTGAGTGAGATTGCATTCATCTATCAAACGCTGGTAACTGATGGCAACCTCGATCGCATTCAGATCTTCACGCTGAATATTCTCGATCAAAGCTAATTCCAGCAGACTATCGTCTTCTGTTTTACGAATATAAGCCGGAATAGTCGACAAGCCGGCTAATTTGGAAGCCCGGAATCTTCTTTCTCCGGCAATAATCTCATATTTCCCTTCTTCGACAGCCCTTACGGTAATGGGTTGTACAATTCCTATCGCTTTAATAGAGGCAGCCAACTCACTCAGAGCCTCCTCGTCAAACTCCGTTCTCGGCTGAAAAGGATTGGGACGGATATCGGCAAGATTCAACTCTTGTATGGCCGATACGACAATCTCTCTGGTCACCGGTTCTTCAGCCGCATCAGCAATCAGGGCTCCCAGCCCCCGTCCTAATACATTTTTTTTTGCCATAACTCTATTTCATTTTGATTATAAATTTACGATTCGATATAAAAAAGGGATACGATCGTAAATCGAAAATCTTCCTTCTGTATTTATTTTAATGTAGATCTACTTTTATTCCAAATTTCTTTTAATCAACTCTTGTGCCAACAACATATAGTCTTCAGATCCACGGCTATTTGCATCGTAGAGGATAGCAGGCTGTCCGAATCCGGGAGCTTCTGCCAGTTTCGTATTCCGGTTGATCAATGTCTTGAACACCATATCCTGAAAATTCTTTCTCACCTCTTCAACCACCTGATTCGACAACCTCAACCGGGCATCGTACATCGTCAACACAAATCCCTCGATCTCCAGATCGGTATTCAACCGTTTCTGAATCAGTTTTATCGTACTCAACAATTTTCCAAGTCCTTCCAAAGCAAAATACTCACATTGCACCGGAATAATCACAGAGTCGGCAGCTGTCAGTGAATTTACGGTAATCAGTCCCAAAGAAGGTGAACAGTCGATCAGAATATAATCGTATTTATCCCTCACCGGTGCAAGCACTTTCTTCATGATATTTTCACGGTCCTCCAGATTCATCATATCTACTTCAGCTCCGACCAGGTTAATGTTAGAAGGTAATAAAGCTAAACGGTCGATCTCAGTCTTCAATGTTGCCTTTTCTGCTTCCAGTCCGTCGACCAGACATTCATAGATGGTCGAATCTCCTAATTTTTGCACGTCATATCCCAATCCAGACGAAGCATTTCCCTGTGGATCTGCATCTACCAACAAAATTTTTTGCTCTAAAACTGCCAGACTGGCAGCAAGATTCACTGAAGTTGTTGTTTTTCCGACACCACCTTTTTGATTTGCAATAGCAATGATCTTAGACATAAATTCCCATTTTATGATATTTGTCGTAAAAGTACAATTAAAAAAATTATCTCTTTGATTTTTGAATACCTTTTTAATAACAAAAACGGCTTTTTTACTAACAATTCATTTTTTCAAACTGACAGTCAGAGATATACAAACCGCCTCACTCTCCGGGATAAACTTATCCCGAAAAACAGAAATTATTGCTACTTTTACTCCCGCAAATAGTCGGTACCCTCAATCAGGTATATTTAATCGATAAATCGAGTATTTATGTTATCAGTCATTCAATTTCTACATCCGGTATTTCTATACGGATTACTGTTATTGGTTATACCTGTTCTATTACATTTGTTCAGTTTAAAGCGATATAAAAAAGTCTATTTCAGCAACTTCAACTTTCTGGAAGCTTTACAAAAGCAAAAGAAAAACAGTTCACGTTTAAAAAATTTAGTGTTGTTGTTTCTGCGTCTATTAGCTTTAAGCTGTATCGTCATCGCTTTTGCTACCCCCTATCTCAACCCGGAAGGAAAAGCTTTGCCCGCAACGACCACTCCCCGGATTTTTATCTACGCCGACAATTCTTTCTCGATGACCAATACAGGTTCGCAAGGAAGTCTTTTCGAAGAAGCGAAAAAATATCTTTTCGACATCGTCGATACCTATCCCGCCGGTAGCCGTTTCAGCTTGTTCACCAATGATAAAGTTCTTCCGGTCACAGTGGATAAAGAAAAAATGCTCCAGGCTATCGGGAATCTTAAAATCAGCCCGGCCACTAAACCACTTTCTCAAGTCTATAAAGAAGTAAAAGAATCGGGAGAAAACCAGCCGGGTACGCTATTCCTGATTTCTGATTTCCAGAAAAAGAACTGTGATTTCCAACACATCACCACCGACTCAACCCTGGAATCCGTCTTTCTGATGATGAAACCTGAAAACCGAAGTAATCTCTATATCAAAGAAGTGAACTTCGGGCAAGCCTTCCATAAACAAAATCAATCCGAAACAGTATATATCACCCTGGTCAACACTTCAGACAGGGATTTTCACCATATTCCGCTCACCTTGACGATCAACGGAAAAAAGCGCAGCATCATCCAAACCGATCTCGAAGCCCATAGCGAAAAGAAGGTTGAAATCAGTTATCTGAACACAGCAGAAGACTTTTATAAGGGAACGGTAGAAATCTCCGATTTTCCGGTCCTTTTCGACAATACATTTTATTTTGCCTATCCGGTCAGTGAAAATACCGAAATTCTGTATTTATGGCAACAGGAGGAAAATCCCTATTTTGGAAAACTATTTTCGGATTCCAGCCATTTTAGTTTTACCTCCATTCCTGTCAACCAGGCAGTCCGGCAAAACCTTCCCCGCTACAGCCTGATTATCCTGGACGGTCTGACCGACAGTTCTACGGGTCTGGAAAGCATGTGGGAAGACTATCTGATGAACGGAGGCAATCTATTGGTTCTTCCGGCCTCTTCCTCTCCCGAAGTTCAGAATAAATTCTTACAAAAAATACAAGCTCCCCGCTACGACAAACGGGATACCAATACCGTAATCGCTCATATCGAAACCCAGGCAGCCTTATTCCGGGATGCATTCGAACAACCGGATATTAAAACAATACTCCCTCAAATCCGTCAGTATTACCGGCTTATTTTACCCGCCCATACCGAAATCTTATTATCGGATAAACACTCGGCACCTCTATTGGTATCCCGGCATTACGGCAAAGGAAATCTTTACCTTTCTGCTTTCAACTTTCTGCCCACCGACAGTGATCTGGTATTTCATCCTTTGTTCGTACCACTTTTGGTCAACATGGCTTTTCAGGTCAATACCGGTCTTCATACCTCCTACTTTCTGAATACCACCGCTCCCGTACTTCTGAATACCCGAACGATCCAGACCAACCAACCCCTGCAAATCCGGAACGAAAACCACACCTTTGAATTTATCCCTGAGGTGCGGAAAAATTTCAGTGGCGACCTGCAACTCACCAACGCAACGACCATACAAGAAGCAGGATTATTCGAAGTATACCAGGAAGACCGTCTGGTCGATGTACTGGCCTGGAACTACGACCGTACCGAATCACAAATGGAATTTTGTAAGGAACAGGAACTAAGCCAATATTTTCCCCGAAGCAAGGTGCCAGATATTAAAACAACCTGCTTCGATCACAATAGCGAATTAGTAAAAGAGATTGTTTTACAAGATAATAACAAATACCTCACCGGCTGGTTTATCCTGATCGCTGGAGCAGCTGGTGTGGCGAAAAAAACTGAACTGATGAAGCCCGAAACCCATGCCACTCCGACGGCACAAGACATCATAGCCGAATTAAATGCCCTCGGTAATCCGGATAAAGCCGCACACCTTTCCCGTTTTTTCAAAACCGGGAAAGGTCAATACGGAGAAGGAGATCTTTTCCTGGGAATCACCGTTCCCGAACAAAGAAGCATAGCACTGAAATACCGTAAAGCAACACCTCCGGTCTTAGCCGAGTTGATCTCTTCTCCCTACCATGAAATCCGGCTAACCGGCTTGCTTATCCTGGTAGACCAATTTACTAAAAACAAAGACGAAGCTTTCCGGCAAACCTGCGTCGATTTCTACCTTTCACAAACCCGAAACATCAATAATTGGGATTTGGTAGACCTCACCTGCTACAAGCTTTTGGGAGTATGGTTGACAGATAAAGACCGCGGGATATTGTATGTTTTAGCCCACTCGTCCAATATGTGGGAACAGCGGATAGCTATAGTCAGCTGTATGCATTTTGTCCGGCAAGGAGATTTCCGGGACTGTCTGGCTATTTCGGACCTGCTTCTGAACCACTCCCACGATCTGATCCACAAAGCCGTCGGCTGGTTGCTCCGTGAAACCGGCAAAAAAGACCGTCAGGTATTGAAAGACTTTTTATCTTCCCGTTCCAGCCGGATGCCCCGCACCATGCTCCGCTATGCCATCGAGCACTTTCCGGAAGAAGAACGGAAAAAATACCTGAGTAGTCATTAATTTCTTATCTTTGTCCCGCATTACACATAAAATTATGATCAGTTATTTACAAGTAGATAATCTCAGCAAACGGTTCGGCGAGCAACTGTTATTCGAAAATATATCTTTCGGGATCGGTAAAGGACAAAAAGTAGCCTTGATCGCCAAAAACGGAATGGGTAAATCCACGCTTTTGCGGATTATTGCCGGAAAAGATACCTCGGAGAGCGGGACGGTAATTTTCAGAAACGATATCACAGTGGGTATCCTGGACCAGGATCCGGCTTTAGATCCCGAAAATTCTGTATTCGAAGAAGTATTCCACTCGGATTCTCCTGTGTTGAAGCTGATTAAAGCTTATGAAGAAGCAGTTGCGCACAACCATACCGAAGCTTTAGAAAAACTGATTCCCGAAATGGATATCCATTCGGCCTGGGATTACGACACAACGATCAAGCAAATCCTCTCGGAACTGAAAATCGATACTTATGACAAAAAAATCGGCCAGCTTTCGGGAGGACAGAAAAAAAGAGTCGGCCTGGCCAAAGTATTGATCAGTAATCCGGATTTCTTAATCCTGGACGAACCGACCAACCACCTGGACATCGAAATGACCGAATGGCTCGAGGAATACCTGGGTAAATCGAATGCCACCCTGTTGATGGTCACTCACGACCGGTATTTTCTGGACCGGGTATGCAATCAGATTATCGAAATCGACGAATTCGGTCTGTTTTCTTATTCGGGTAACTATGCTTACTACCTGGAAAAAAGAGAGGAACGGATCGAAAACCGCAATGCCGCCATCGACAAGGCCCGTAACCTGTTACGTACCGAACAGGAATGGATGCGCCGGATGCCTCAGGCCCGTAGTCATAAAGCACAATACCGGATAGACAACTTTTACAAACTCAAAGAAACAGCCTCTCAGAATACGACAGAGAAAAAATTGGAACTGGACATCCAGGGTAAACGACTGGGTAAAAAAATCCTGGAACTCGACCATGTATCTAAAAGCTTCGACGGGCATTGTATACTCCGCGATTTCTCTTATAAATTCGTCAGGGGAGAAAAAATCGGTATTGTCGGGAAAAACGGAGTGGGCAAATCTACGTTCCTGAATATTATTACCCAAAATCTGCAACCGGACAGCGGATCGATTTCGATCGGTGAAACCGTGGTTTACGGCTACTACAAACAATCCGGTATCGCTTTCAATGAAACGGACCGGGTGATCGATATCGTAAAAAACATTGCCGAACGCATCGATCTGGGCAACGGGCGAATTATGTCCGCTTCTCAATTCCTGGAATATTTCATGTTCACCGACAAACAGCAATATTCCCTGGTCGAAAAGTTGAGCGGAGGGGAAAGAAGACGATTGTATTTGCTTACCGTATTGATGGGCAATCCGAATTTCCTGATCCTGGACGAGCCAACCAATGATCTGGATATCATCACGTTGAATGTACTGGAAGAGTATCTGAAAGGCTTCAAAGGTTGTCTGTTGATCGTATCCCACGACCGTTTTTTCACCGATAAAGTGGTCGACCGGATTTTTGCTTTCGAAGGGAACGGAATCGTTAAAGATTTCCCCGGTAATTATACCGTTTATAAGAATAAAAAAGAAGAA
>OGTL01002112.1_pt1 | contig 15732 bp, 15 predicted proteins | sample 1553601 | NCBI WGS metagenome assembly OGTL01 (sample SAMEA2580112, study PRJEB22360) | human gut metagenome | biome: human gut; feature: human-associated habitat; material: faeces | place: Denmark | collected 2008/2010 | reverse complement strand
CATAAGTACGGGCGTTCGCGCGGACGATGACCGTCCGGTTCGTTTCGACCAGCTGCCCGCTAAGGCACAGGCATATGTAAAGAAATATTTCCCACAGGAAAAGGTGGCGCTGGCAAAGATGGAAAAGGATTTTTTCGACAAGAAGTATGAAGTGATTTTTGCCAACAGCAGCAAAGTGGAGTTCTTTAAGGACGGAACTTGGAAAGAAGTGGATTGCAAGTATTCCACTGTTCCCGAAGCTGTCATTCCCGAAGCCATCCTACGCTATGTAAAGGCTACTTATCCCGATCATAAGGTCGTTAAGATCGAAAAGGAAGACCGGGGGTATGAGGCGAAACTTGCCAACGGTATGAAGCTGGAGTTTGACAATAAGTTTAACTTGATAGATATAGACAATTAATTAAGAACCGATTTTAAATAGAAATGGTATGATTAAAAATGTATTTTTACTTGCGGCACTATCTCTGTGCCTGTTCCAAAGTTGTGACAATGATGATAACGAACCGGTTCCCGGTTATGTGAGTGCCGAAACCAAAGCTGCTTTTGACGAAAAATATCCTGCGGCAAAAGATGTGGAGTGGGAGACGCGTAACGATTATTTGATTGTGGATTTCAAACAAGATAAAGTAGAGAAGGAAGCTTGGTTCGACAATAGCGGAACTTGGTATATGACGGAAACGGATATCCCTTTTGCACAGCTTCCCGATGCGGTGAAGACTGCTTTCCAGCAAGGTGAATATTCGACTTGGAAAGTGGACGATGTGGATATGATCGAACGCCGGGATGTCGAGACCGTCTATGTGATCGAGACGGAACAGGGCAATAGTGAGGTGGATCTTTATTATTCTCCGGACGGTATCTTGGTGAAAACCGTTCTCGATGCGGGTGGGAACGATGGATATGAAGATTTCATCCCGTCACAGCCTTCCTCTTCCGTAGATGCTTATGTCAAAGAACATTATCCTTCTGCCCGTATCTTGGATATCGACCGGGAAAAAGGTGTTACGGAAGTTGAAATATTGGATGGAACAGTTTGCCGCGAACTCCTGTTCGACGATGGAGGCGCTTGGATGCAGACTAAAACGGAACTTCGTATTACAGCGCTGCCGGACGCGGTAATGGCTGCTATCAAGGCTTCGCAATATGCAACCTATAGGATCGACGATGCTGATTTCATCGAGACTCTGACTGGCGAATGGTATCTCGTTGAACTAGAATCCGGCAAGCAGGAAGTGAAACTTCGCATAGACGCTACCGGAAAGATATTGTAGAAACCTACCGTTATCGCTTTCAGGTTCGTGAGAGAAAATTGGACATGGTATCCGGTATATCGGAGATAATCCGGCTTTGTTTTCCAGCCACCAAACAGGTGATAGCCCGTTCCCATGTCCAAAACTTAGTATTTGCAGTCGTGTAGGAGATGTGCAGTAGCATCCAAGGTAATTAGTGCTTCGGAGAAACGGACGCATGTTGCTTAATCCAATTCCAGCCTGATGACCGTTCCGTATGAAGGGACATTTTTGAATGCTTCTTTCAAGTCATATTCTCCGGCATAGACACGGGCACAGGTCAAGACTCCGCCATGTGCGAAAATGCATACTTTCTGCAGGTCACTTTCTCTTATTTCATTTAGGAAATGACTGACACGGGTATATTGATCTTGCAAGGATTCGCCCGAAGGAGCCGGAACATTGATCCAGTCGTTGAACCAGGCTTCCGATCGAGGATCGGAGGATAGTTCGTCCCAAGATTTCATTTCCCATTCCCCGAAGCTGATTTCCTTAATGCGGTCTTCCTTTTCTGCGTCCGGGTAGCCGCAATAGGCGGCGAGGCGGGTACAGCGTGTAAGCGGGCTGCTCCACACTTTGTCGAATGTATGGCCGGATAAGTTTTTTTTTACGGCTTCGGCTTCATCTTCGAATGAAGGACGAAGGGGAACATCGGTTTGTCCGTATGCATAGCCGGCGGGAATGTCGACGGATGTATGTCTGACCAGATAAATTTCCATGTAATATATGTTTTATATGATTGTCGTATAAATAACGGCTATCCCTAAATAGAAACTCAGTTCGCAAAGCAAAAATGTTGCTCCGCAGCAGTCACCTGTATAGCCTTGTATTTTCTTTTTCATTAGAGAGGTGAGAAAATAAAAGACAAGAACAGGCAGTAGACCTGCCAGGAGATAAACGGGGTCCGGCAGCCAGAACATCGGAATCAGAGCGGAGAAAAGGCAACATGTATATTCACTTGTAGTCATCCGGCTGTAGACCGTTTTGTTTTTGGCCTCTTCTTCCTTGCGTGCGTAGGGAAGCCTATTGATGATCATTCCGGCAACTCCTTTGGAAAAAGGATCGCCTGCCAGTATCGCACTTCCGGCAAGAGTCAGTGGCAGGCTGCTCAACAATGTATATAGAAGTGCAAAATAAAGAATCAACCCGATCACCCCGTAGCTTCCTATATGTGAGTCTTTCATAATTGAAAGGATACGTTCGCGCGAAGTCCCTCCCCCGAAGCCGTCGAAAAAGTCGGCAAGTCCGTCTTCATGTAGGCAACCGGTTATCAGCAGCCGGGTGACGATTGCCAATAGTACGGCAACACTTGCCGGCAGTATCAGTGAAGCTGTGTAAAGTACGATTACGGAAAGCCCGGCTGTGAGCCAGCCGACTAACGCCCAGCGGCTGACTACATTCTTGAAATATTCCGAAGGAACTTCAGCCAGTCGCCAGAATGGTAGCCGGGTGAAAAATATAAAGGCGGCAAGGATACGGAGCATGGATTGGAAATTAATAATTAAAAAGGAGTTAGAAATATTTGGTGATGGAGGCTTGCTGGAAGCTGTGCATCTCGTTGATCATGCGGACTGCCGAGTCCACAATCGGATAGGCGCATACGGAGCCGGAACCTTCACCCAGGCGTAAGCCGAGATTTAGCAACGGCTTGGCTTGTAGGATATCCAGTACACGTTTGTGTCCGGCCTCGTCTCCGCAGTGTCCGAATATGCAGTAGGGAAGCATTTCCGGATACAAGTGTGAAGCAGCCAGTACGCAGTTTGTCATGATAAAGCCATCTACCAGAATAACCATCTTCAATTCTGCCGCGCGGAGCATGCCTCCCACAGCCATCACCATCTCGTAGCCGCCGAAATAGCGGATTACATCCAACGTGCTGTTGTCTCCCTTGTAGTTCTCGAGTGCCTTTCTTAAGACATTATATTTATGTTTGACCCCTTCGTTATTCAAGCCGCTTCCGGCGCCTACGCAATCGATCAGCGGGATTCCCGTCAAGCAAGTCATCCACATACTTGATGCAGCGGTGTTTCCGATTCCCATCTCACCAAAACTGATCACGTTGCTCCCTTTGTCGTAGCAATCTGTGACAATGTCGGCTCCATATTGGATTGCCAATTCCATTTCGTCTTGTGTCATGGCCGCTTCATACAGGAAGTTACGGGTCCCTTTCCTGATTTTCCGGTTGATCAACTCTGGGATGGCAGGGAAATCGAAATCCACACCTCCGTCGACGATCTTGATTTCGAAGCCATGCTGGCGTGAAAGGAAACAGATGCCTGCTCCCCCGTTCAGGAAGTTATGTATCACCTGGCGTGTTACTTCTTTGGGGGATTTGCTGACGCCTTCATCGGCGATTCCGTGGTCGGATGCGTATATAACGTTGACCGGATGATGGAGCACCGGGGATAATGTTTGCTGGATCAGACCGATTTGGAGTGCAATTTCTTCAAGTGTACCCAGTGACCCTTTGGGTTTCGTCAGATTATCGATTTTGTCCTGCAGGGCTGTGGTGATAGCGGTGTCAGGTTTTTGAATGTTGAAAGAGATCATGGTATAGTGTTTTTATTATTTTACCTTCATGGGAATACCGCTCACCATGAAGACAACTTCGTCGGCACGGGATGCGATGTATTGGTTTAACCACCCTTGCAGGTCCGTGAACCGGCGTTGGACCGCATCGGGAGAAACGCCGCCTAATCCGATTTCGTTTGTGACGAAGATCAGGTAGGCATCCTGCTCTGTAAATTTATTAAATTCTTCTTTTAACTCGGCCAAGGAACGGTTCGTGTCACCTTCATTGTCGAAGAAAAAGTTCGTTCCCCAAAGAGTAACACAATCGATAACGACCACATGGCCGTTCAGATCGTGGCGGCTCAGGTATTTTTCTTCTTCGATATTCGTCCATTCCGGTCCCCGGTCGGCCTGATGGCGAAGTACACGCTCGCGGAACTCCTCGTCCCAGACACGTGATGTCGCCAGGTAAACCGGATTAGCTGTCAGTGACAAAGCAAGTTTTTGCGCATATCCGCTTTTTCCGGAACGTTGGCCGCCTGTCACTAAAACGATATGCTTTTTTCCCATTGTCTTATTCTCCTTTCGGTTTATTGCGGGCGGCAGCGCGTTTTGCCTTGTTGAGCGGGTTGTTCTTGCTTGTCTTGCGCAACGCTGCCGATTTTGGAGAAGAAGCCAAGCGTTGTGCAACGGCCGACCGTCCTAATGATTTGCCGAATTTGGGGCGCAAAGCTTCTTTCAGCATCTCTTTGTCGATGCCAGTCACCTTTGTTTCTTTTTTCGTGCTTTCTCCATTGCGTGCAGCATGGCGGGCGGCTGCGTATTTATTGTATTTTACATATTTGCCGGGGCGTAGGCCTTTTGAACCGGCTGCTGGAGAAGTTGCCTTCTTTTCGGAAGTCGCCGTAGACGAGGGCTTTGTCTTCTTCGCCTTTTTTTCTTGTCCGGCAAGTTCCAACTCTTGGATATTGATCCGTGCGGAAGATGTTTGTTTGCCCGTATGCTTTCCGATTCTAACTTGTATATCATCCAGCATGACGATATCGGCTTCGGTTACTTTCTGCCCGATATGAGGCAGGCTGCCGTTTACGGTGACACGTCCTTCTTCGATGAATTTGTCCGCTTCCCTGCGTGAACAAAGGCCGGAATCACTGATGAGCTTATTTAATCTTACTTCCATTTTGTACGTCTTTATTTAGTGGATAATTATTGATATTAAACAAACAATAAGCCCCATGAGAAGTTCGGCATTACTGTTTGTTTTGATGGCAATCAACATGTCTTCTGTTGTGAAAGTCCGTTCGTTGATCCCGATATAAGGCTTTTCTACCGGCTTCCCGAAATAATCGTGGGTTCCTCCGAAACGGCAATTCAATATAGCGGCAAGGGCAGATTCCGGATAGCCTGAGTTCGGGCTGGCATGAGCCGGACCGAAGCGCTTAACGAAATCCGTTTTGTTCAAGTTGCCGGAAACAGCCAGCATCAACCATGCTGTCAACCGGGCAGGGATATAATTGGCAAGATCGTCGAGCCTTGCGGCAATCTGCCCGAATTCTAAGTAACGTTCGTTTTTGTAGCCGATCATCGAATCGAGCGTATTCACCATTTTGTAAGCCATCATGCCGGGAAGTCCGAGCAGGGCAAACCAAAACATGGGAGCTATCACTCCGTCGCTCAGGTTTTCCGCGAGCGTTTCGAGAGCGGCGGCCCGTATCTCTTGTGGGGAGAGACGGGAAGTGTCGCGGCCTACGATCCGCCCGACCTGTTTGCGTCCTTCTTCCGTGCTGCGGTCTACTGCTTCGAAAACGGCTTTCACTTCTTTGACCAGCGTTTTTCCCGCCAGGCAGTAAAAGACGCCTATCCCGGATAGAATAGATGCTACTATCGGGTGAAAGTATCCGGCAAGCGCCAGTATCCGTTCGCAGAGCAAATACGTTCCGGCAACCAGTATGAGTGCCATGACGCCTCCTTTGACAGTCCGGTCGTTTCCTTTGTTCAGCGTCTTCTCTCCTAAAGAAATCACTTTGCCGAAACCAACAACCGGATGTGGCCATCCTTCAGGATCACCCAACAAGCGGTCTGCCAGCCATCCGCCGATGAACGGGAAGGCTTTTGCCATATAAAACGATTGATGGAACCAATAATACATAATAGTGGCAAAGGTAAAAATATAATTTCAGTTATGGAATCCATCGCCTATATTCCTTATGATTTATCGAGGTAAAATTGAAGGAGGAAGATATGCTCTTCACCCTGATACCGGTAGGAGATGTGCAACCCGTATTGACGACAAATCGCTTCGGCTATGGCGAGGCCGAGTCCGGTCGATTCCTTTTTCTTGCTCCCCTGGTAGAAACGTTCGAAGATATGCTCGCTGTCGAGAGGTACGGTTTGCCCTGTGTTGGCGATAGTCAGCGAGTCTGCCTGGATCGTGACACGGACGTGTCCTTTTTCCTTGTTATGGATAAAAGCGTTTTTCAGCAGGTTGGAGATGAGTGACTCCGCCAGTGTCTCGTTCATCGTTATCTTCAGTAGGCCCTGTTCCTCCAGTGAGATCTGGGCTTTGTAGTGGCTGAATATCTCTTTGTAATCATCTAACAGCCGTTTGACGATGCTGTTGATTTCGACCGGACGGCTGTCGGTGAATTGTCCGTTGTCGATCCGGGAGAGAAACAGCAGGGATTTATTCAGCCGGACGATGTAGTTCAGTGTATGCTTGGTCTTGAACAGTTCTTCCATTTGTTCCTCCGTCAGTTCCGTATTGTCGAGCAGCCATTCGATACGGTTGTTGCAAACGGCAAGTGGTGTTTGAAGTTCGTGCGATGCATTGCCGATAAATTGCTTCTGCTGTTTGAATAGTTGTTCCGAGCGTTCGACGGCTTGGGCTGCTGCTTCGTTCAACCTGCGGAATTCCGGAATACGGGTGTCGTTGGGAACAGGTCCGTGCTGTTTGCCCGGCAAATAACTGTCCAGCCAGTTCAGTAGCGCGTACAACGGGCGCAGGCTCCGATAGAACACCCAAATGCAGACCGTAAGCAGGGTGACCAGTAAAACAATATAAAGAAAGAGAATCCAGTTGGCGACGGCCTCACGTAAATCTTCTTTTTCAAAAGAGGGAGTCGAGACTTCCAGTAGGAAATAATTGTCATCTTTATCGGCGAAGATGGTCCGCAGCACACGTGCCGGTTCAGTCTCTTCCTTTTCCTTTATATATATGTCGGCATCGTAGTATTCGATCGCTGGGTATTGTCTGGCTTCTTCCCTTGTTATGGGACGGATGGAATAGCTGTTGTTACTCCCGTCGTTTTTCGAAGGAAGCTCTTTGCCGGCAAGTGAGCGGATGATGATTGTTTCGGAGTAGTCTTCCAATGCGTCATCTACTTCGTCGTTGATCTCGTCGATCATGGTGAAGTAAAAGAAAACCGTCCATACCGTCAGGACGGCCAGCAATGCCAGGGACAGGCGGATCAATATGCGGTAAATTAGTTTCATGTCTGTCGTGCCTTACTCCTCTTCGTTGATGACTAGTTTATATCCGAAGCCGTAGATGGAGCGGATTTCAATTGTTGCACCCGCCTTCTTTAGTTGTTGCCGCAAATTTTTGACCTGTGCATAGACGAAATGGAAACTGTCCGCCTGGTCGATATGGTCGCCCCAGACGGCTTCGGCCAGTACGGCCTTGTCGATGATATGGTTCGGGCGGTTGGCAAAATAGAACAGAATGTCATATTCTTTCTTGAGAAGTTCCAGCTCCTTGTCGCCAACGAATACCCGGAAACTATCCGGTTCGATCCGTAGGTTTCCCAATCGGAGGGAGCGCGAACCGTCGCCGCGCTGTCGTCTCAGTACGCTTTTGATCCGGGCGTTTAACTCGGCCAGGTGGAAGGGTTTCGGAAGGTAGTCGTCCGCTCCCTGTTCCAGCCCCAAGACCTTGTCCTCGATGGAGTCGCGGGCTGAGATGATGATGACGCTTTCCCGCTTCTGCTGCTCCTTGAGCATTTCCAACAGCTTCAGGCCGTTCCCGTCCGGCAACATGATGTCGAGCAGGATGCAGTCGTAGCTGTAGTCCGCTATTTTTAGGCTCGCTTCGTGGAAGGTACTCGCTGTTTCCACTACATATCGCTCTTTTACCAGTGTTTTTTGCATCAGTTCCCTGAGCGAAGGTTCGTCTTCAACTATTAATATCTTCATAAATATCACCTTATCTGTTTCCAAAGATACGAAGTGAATTTAAAATAAACTTGAAATGATCATTTTAAAAAGGCAAACAACTGTCGAATCTCATGATTTTTAATTAAGTTTGCCAGTCCGTTCAAGGATACGATTTTAAAACCAATATTATAAATTAAAATACAAACGCTATGGCAACAACTCCTTTCAAGTATCAGGCTCCGTTTCCATTGGGTCCGGATACAACAGAGTATTATCTGCTTACAAAAGATTATGTTTCGGTTTCTGAGTTCGAAGGAACCCCGGTTCTGAAAGTAGCGAAAGAAGGTCTTACGGCAATGGCTAATGCTGCTTTCCGTGATGTCTCCTTTATGCTTCGCCGCTCGCATAACGAACAGGTAGCTAAGATCCTGAGCGATCCGGAAGCAAGTGATAACGATAAATATGTAGCGTTGACTTTCCTGCGTAACGCAGAAGTTGCTGCTAAGGGTGTACTTCCTTTCTGCCAGGATACCGGTACGGCTATCATCCACGGTGAAAAGGGACAGCAGGTGTGGACCGGCTACTGCGACGAAGAGGCGCTTTCGTTGGGTGTCTATAAAACCTATACGGAAGAAAACCTGCGCTATTCGCAGAATGCTCCCTTGAATATGTACGACGAAGTGAACACCAAATGTAATCTGCCGGCTCAGATCGACATCGAAGCTACGGAAGGTATGGAATATAAGTTCCTGTGCGTGACAAAGGGTGGCGGTTCTGCTAACAAGACTTATCTGTACCAGGAAACGAAGGCAATCCTGAACCCGGGCACTTTGGTTCCGTTCATCATTGAAAAGATCAAGACATTAGGTACGGCCGCTTGTCCTCCTTATCATATTGCAGTGGTTATCGGCGGTACTTCGGCCGAAAAGAACTTGCTGACGGTGAAGTTGGCTTCTACACATTATTATGATGAATTGCCAACGACCGGTAACGAGTATGGCCGCGCTTTCCGGGATATAGAACTGGAAAAAGAAGTGCTGGCTGAAGTACACAATATCGGTTTGGGTGCACAGTTCGGAGGAAAGTATCTGGCACATGATATCCGTATCATCCGCCTGCCGCGCCACGGTGCTTCCTGTCCGGTCGGTTTGGGTGTCAGTTGTTCGGCTGACCGTAACGTGAAGTGTAAGATCAATAAAGACGGTATCTGGATTGAGAAGTTGGACAGCCATCCGGGCGAACTGATTCCGGCTGAACTGCGCGAGGCAGGTGAAGGCGATGCTGTCAAGATCAACCTGAACCAGCCGATGGCCGAAATCTTGAAAGAATTGGATAAATATCCGGTAGCTACCCGTCTGTCTCTGAACGGTACGATCATCGTAGGCCGTGATATCGCTCACGCCAAGCTGAAAGAACGCTTGGACCGCGGTGAAGACCTGCCTCAGTATATCAAGGATCATCCTATCTATTATGCTGGTCCGGCCAAGACTCCGACTGGTATGGCTTGCGGTTCCATGGGCCCGACGACTGCCGGTCGTATGGACTCGTATGTCGGTTTGTTCCAGAGCCACGGTGGCAGCATGGTTATGTTGGCGAAAGGTAACCGTAGCCAGCAGGTGACGGATGCTTGCCAGAAATATGGCGGTTTCTATTTAGGCAGTATCGGTGGTCCGGCTGCTATTTTGGCTCAGAACAACATCAAGAGCATCGAATGTGTGGAATATCCTGAATTGGGCATGGAAGCAATCTGGAAGATCGAAGTAGAAGACTTCCCTGCATTCATTCTGGTAGACAACAAGGGTAACGATTTCTTCAAACAGATCAAACCGCGTTGCACTTGTGGTAAATAAGACGTGCTTTACGTTCATATAAAAGGGAGGGAATGATTTTTTCATTCCCTCTTTTTTATTGAGATGTTTACAGCTTCCGTAGCTGGTAATACAGAAATGGACAGGTGGGTCAAACTTGTCCGGTTGGCGTTTGTCCGGAAGCGATGCTTGTTCTTTCCAAAAGGATATAGGCTTGCTTGGAATAGGCTATACCCTTTTTGTTTGTAGCCTATATCCTTTTTCCGGATAGGTTATAGGCTATTTTGATTAAATGTTGCGGATGGTTATTGCTTTTTCATTCACCTTGTTTTTCTGACTGTATGGATGGGGGGCAATGAAAAGCGAGGTGAAGCTGAAATCCCAGGGTGAAGGTGGAAAAAGATAGTGCCTTCACCCTGGGAATGTTTGAAATATATGGCATAGAGATAAGAGGTGAAGGATAAAAGGAAAGTTGCGTATAAAAAATAACTCCCGTCCCTCAAAATATGGGGCGGGAGTTGTTTAGAAATTATACACGTATGTGTTTTACCGATTCTTAATCCTGGCGTTCGCGGCGAGGACCACGGTCTCCACGATCCTGACGGGGACCACGATCTCCACGTTCCGGTCTCGGACCACGTTCGGATCTCGGCGGACGTTCTTCGTAACCTTCCGGTTTCGGTAGCAGTACTTTGTGAGATAATTTGAATTTGCCTGTCTTGGCGTCGATGTCTACCAACTTGACGCTGATAGTATCACCTTCTTTCAGACCGGCCTGTTCAACTGTTTCCAAACGTTTCCAGTCGATTTCAGAAATATGGAGCAAGCCGTCTTTGCCTGGCATGAATTCAACGAATGCACCGTAAGGCATGATAGAAGAAATCTTTCCTTCGTAGATTTCGCCGATTTCAGGAACGGCAACGATACCTTTGATAGCGCGGATAGCGGCATCGATTGTCGCTTTATTCGTTCCGGAGATTTCGATTTTACCCACTCCGTCTTCTTCTTCAATAGCAATAACAGCACCTGTCTTTTCCTGAATACCCTGGATAATCTTACCACCCGGGCCAATTACTGCACCGATAAATTCTTTGCCGATTGTCATTGTTTCGATTCTCGGAGCGTGAGGCTTCAGATCAGAACGAACTTCAGGCTGGGCTTCCATGATCTTGCCCAAGATGTGCATGCGGCCTTCTTTTGCCTGTGCCAATGCGTTTTCAAGAATTTCGTATGACAGACCGTCTACCTTGATATCCATCTGAGTGGCAGTGATACCGTCTTTTGTACCTGTCACCTTGAAGTCCATGTCGCCTAAGTGGTCTTCATCTCCCAGGATATCGGATAGGATAGCGTAGTTCTGACCTTTGTTTTCGGAGATCAGACCCATTGCGATACCGGACACAGGCTTCTTCATCGGAACACCTGCGTCTCTCAACGCCAGCGTACCTGCACATACGGTTGCCATTGAAGAAGAACCGTTGGACTCTAATATGTCAGAGATCACACGTACTACGTAAGGATAGTCTGTTGGGATCATCCGTTTCAATGCACGATTTGCCAAATTACCATGACCGATTTCCCGACGGCCGACTCCTCTTTGCGCTTTAGCCTCACCGGTAGAGAACGGAGGGAAATTATAATGAAGTAAGAAACGCTCACGAGTTTGATCCAGCACATCGTCAACAATTTTCTCATCCAGTTTAGTACCCAATGTCACTGTTGACAAAGATTGAGTTTCTCCACGTGTAAATACTGCCGATCCGTGAGGTCCCGGAAGATAGTCCACCTCACACCAGATAGGACGGATTTGAGTCGTAGTACGACCGTCCAAACGTTTCCCTTCATCCAAAATACACCGACGAACAGCTTCTTTCTCGACATCATGATAATAGCGTTTTACCAAAGCTTCCTTTTCTGCGGCAGCCTCAGCATCCATCCCGGCAAGATACTCGGTTACGATAGCTTCAAAAGCTTCAGAACGAGCATGTTTATTCGCATTACCAGACTGTGCTATAGCATAAGCCTTGTCATAACATTTTTCCCAAACATCCTTACGAAGTTCTTCGTCATTCACTTCATGGCAATAGGTACGTTTTACAGTAGAACCGACAGCTTCCGCCAATTCGATTTGCACCTGACACTGTTTCTTGATAGCTTCATGAGCGACTTTCATCGCTTCGAGCAATTCTGCTTCCGAAACTTCATCCATTTCTCCCTCTACCATCATGATATTTTCCATAGTCGCTCCTACCATAATATCGATATCGGCTTTTTCCAACTCTTCGAATGTAGGATTAATTTTAAATTGTCCGTCGATACGAGCAACACGAACTTCAGAGATAGGACCGTTAAACGGAATATCAGAAACGGCAAGAGCTGCTGATGCTGCCAATCCGGCTAATGCATCGGGCATATCGTGACCGTCGGAAGAAAACATTATTATATTTACGAACGTATCTGCATGATAATTATCAGGGAACAAAGGACGTAATACACGGTCAACCAAACGTGCCGTCAAGATTTCATAATCCGAAGCACGGCCTTCTCTCTTTGTAAAACCTCCCGGGAAACGCCCGTAAGCTGAATATTTCTCTTTATACTCTACTTGTAAGGGCATAAAATCCACCCCTTCGCCGGCTTCCTGTGCCGACACTACGGTAGCCAAAAGCATGGTATTACCCATTCGGACTTCTACTGCCCCGTCAGCTTGTTTAGCCAATTTTCCAGTTTCGATCGTGATGGTTCTTCCATCTCCTAAATCGATCGTTTTCTTAATAGGATTAATCATAAAATTTTTTCTTGTTCACTTTCTTTCCAAATTCATGCAAAGATAATTAAAGTTTAAGTGCAACAAGGTGAAAATGAAAGAAAAATCTTATCGAACACTCTATTTTCACCTTTTATTACAGTTAAAATCTCTATTTTGGGTCTTTAAATTTATAAAATGCGGTTTGTTCTATGAAAAAATATATCTTTGCAAAGAGAAAAGCATAAAAATATCTTATGAAAAAGTACCTTTATCTATTAACTGTTATCGTGACCTTTTCGGCTTGCCACCGCAATGATTTTACCGTAACGGGAAATGTTTCGGACGCAGAAGGAAAAACGCTCTATTTCGAAGCTACGCAAATCGACAAAATCGTCACTTTGGATTCTATAAAATTGAAGTCGGACGGAAAGTTCACATTCTATGCCCCGAAAACCGAATTCCCCGAATTTTACAGATTACGCCTCGGCAGTTCATATATCCACTTTGCCATAGATTCTACAGAAACCGTCACTTTTCAGACATCCGGCAAATCTTTTACGGATTACTCTGTAGAAGGGTCGGAAGAAAATAAACAAATACAAGAAGTTTCTAAAGCAGGAAGTCTATTAAAAAATGAAGTTGATAAAATTTTAAGTAATACCGGAACTTCGGACAGCATCCGAATAGCAAACGCCAAAAGGTTATTAAACGCTCTCGATCAATACAAAAAAACGACCTTACCTATTATATATGGAAACCCCAAATCAAAAGCCGCTTATTTTGCCATTTTTCAGCAAGTTAACGGAAACATAATTTTCGATCCGTTCGACAAAGAAGACAGTAAAGCCATCCGTGCCGTAGCAAACGCGTACGATGTATATTATAAAGGCTCACATCGAGCCAAGCAACTTTACAATATGGCCATAGCTTCTCTTCAAGCCGAACGACAACTAAAACAGCCGACTTTGTTAGAACAAGCAAAAGAGGCATCTCTGATAGATATATCGTTGCCTGACATCAAAGGGAAACAACAGAAGTTATCAGATCTGAAAGGAAAAGTTGTTTTACTCGATTTTACAGCTTATCAAACCGATTATTCACCGGAATATAATATCTTACTTGCCAAAATATATAAACAATTCAGAGACAAAGGATTTGAAATTTATCAAGTATCTTTAGACAATAATGAAAATTTCTGGAAAGTATCGGCATCAAATCTTCCATGGATATGCGTACGGGGTGAGGCCAGCATCTACTCTACCGTAGCGAACTTATACAATGTAAAAAATCTTCCGAGCGCATTTCTTATCGACAGGACAGGTGCAATACAAAAACGGATAGCTTCAATAGAATCAATTTCAGGAGAGATTCAAAAACTCCTATAAAGAATAGTTCTAAAATAAAAGTTTTATTCAGAGAAAGTTAGAAAGATTGTCGTTTTTATTTGGAAAGTAAAAAAAAGAACTTATCTTTGCAATAGAGAACACACAAAAAGGAGTTCCGGCTTAACAGCGGGAATTCTTTTTTGTTTTATAACACAGAAGACAAAACAATTAAAAATTAAACTATAGGAGATCAAAATTATGGCTATTGTTTATATGACCGAAGAAGGTTATAAAAAAATGCTTGAAGAGATTACTTTTCTCGAAACTGTAAAAAGACCTGAAATATCAAGGCAAATCGCGGAAGCTCGTGATAAAGGCGACCTCTCGGAAAATGCGGAATATGATGCGGCAAAAGAGGCGCAAGGTCTATTGGAAATGAAAATCGCCCAATTAAAAGATAAAGTCGCAAATGCACGCATGATCGATGACACAAAACTGAACACTCATACCGTACAGATACTGAATAAGGTAAAAATAAAGAACACAAAAAATAACGCGGTTATGCAATATATGCTCGTATCGGAAAGCGAAGCAAATTTGAAAGAAGGAAAGATTGCCGTAAGCACACCGATAGGGAAAGGATTACTTGGAAAAAAAGTAGGAGATATTGCAGAAATACAAGTTCCGTCAGGAATTATGACATTCGAAATTATCGATATATCGATTTAAAATGGAACGACACCTCGGGTTTGATGCCCGGACGGTGTCGTTCTTGCTATACAGACTGCCCCTGCGTACATATCCTATAGTTTACCGTACGTTGCGGGCAGTTTTTCAAAAAATACTTAATTCAAATAAATATAACTATGCCAACTATTTTCAGTCGTATCGTAGCAGGAGAAATTCCATGTTACAAAATTGCCGAAGACGAGAAATATTTTGCATTTCTCGATATCAATCCTTTAGCAGAAGGTCATACATTAGTCATTCCCAAGGCAGAAGGAGATTACATATTCGACATGTCAGACGAAGCCTATGCAGGGCTGACTTTATTTGCAAAAAAAGTTGCTAAAGCTATCGAAAAAGCAATTCCCTGTAAACGTGTGGGTGTAGCCGTTATGGGATTGGAAGTCCCGCATACCCACATTCATCTAATCCCTATTAATAAAGAAACAGACATGTACTTCTCAAAGGAGAAATTAAAAGTATCTTCCGAAAAAATGGAAAAAATAGCAGCTTCTATCGCTTCAAAAATAAAATAGTCCGTTTAAACGGAAATTTGCATTCGAATCACGCAATCATTCAAAAAAGCATTACCAATATATACAAGAAGCTAACCCAATTGAAAAAGCCGGTTTCATCTCATAACAAACCGGCTTTTTTACTTTCCAATATAGCAAACCCACAATTTTTTTATAAATTCACATCGTCACTCTCAAAGGTCATATACTAATAACATCAGACTAACAATAATAGAATTTTATACATCAAGATAATGAAAGACATAATAAATACACGCTGTGGCTGGGCAGGAACAGATGAGCTATATATAAAATATCATGACGAAGAATGGGGCAGGCTTGTTACCGATGATAAAACATTATTTGAATTTCTGGTTCTTGAAAGTGCCCAAGCCGGATTGGCATGGATTACCATTCTCAGAAAACGAGAAGGATACAAAAAAGCTTTTCATCACTTTGACGTAGAACAAGTTGCACGCATGACTTCAGAAGACATAGAACAACTAATGCAATTTGACGGCATTATACGAAACCGTCTAAAAATCAAATCTACAATTACAAATGCAAAACTTTTTCTCACCATACAGAAAGAGTTCGGGAGCTTTTATAATTATATATTATCATTCTTCCCTGATAAAAAACCGATAATTAACAAAT
>OGTL01002096.1_pt1 | contig 15844 bp, 16 predicted proteins | sample 1553601 | NCBI WGS metagenome assembly OGTL01 (sample SAMEA2580112, study PRJEB22360) | human gut metagenome | biome: human gut; feature: human-associated habitat; material: faeces | place: Denmark | collected 2008/2010 | reverse complement strand
GTTCACCGTCCTTTCCGCTCCGAATAAGGGTTTGGGATTATCCCAACAAGCAAAGCACAGACAGGTGCTTTTTCGGGAGTGTGGCTACACTCCCTATGCTTGCTGCGGTATCTTTCGTCCTCACTACTACTACGGTGAACACCTCCGAAATTGCCAAACAGAAACAAAAAAAGCCGCAGGAGCAGTATGCTCTTGCAGCGTGTATGAAAGAAAACAACAGCGGTTTTTATTTCGCTGCTGCTTCATGCTTTTTCTCGACTTCCACAACTTTCTGTGCCGTTGCGGTGACAATTTCCAATCCGTCATTGCTCATGCTGTCCAGCAGAGCGTCAAGCTGACGCCGCTGTGTATTCTTTTCAGCGTCTTTGTTCGGAAAGAAAAACTGATCTACCGATATGGAATAACGGGTAACAAGCTCATAAAAGATTTGCAGGCTCGGCTGCTGTCCCTTGTTCTCAATGTTCGCAAGATAGCGGGGCGATATATCCATATCGTCGCTGACATTCTTGCGGGATTCGCCGCGCTTTGTTCTCGCTTCTTTTATAGCCTTTCCAAACGCCGTAAAGTCGTAAAGCGGTACGGGTCTTTTCATGGCTAATACATTTCCTTTGTGCTAAAATAATTCCTATATTTATATTATATAGTTCATCTTTCTTGTTGGATATGATTACACAATTCATAGTATTAGCCATTATAATTCAATTATTCACAGAAAAACCGTTATGGATACGATGTCCTATTTACCAAAACGAAACAAGGGTACACATCTAAACGATATAGATACAAAGACATAGAGCCGATGAACTTGTGAGATAACTCGCGGCTCATCGGCTCTTATTTTTAATCATTTGATACACTATCAAGTATTTTTTTCGTTCCGGAAATTTCGGCATTGATAATGTCGATCATTCGTTTAACATTTGCTGTATGAAAAGACGATACTTGTTCTTCCCACGACTTAGTTACTTGATTTTCTATTCCTTGACGATATTTATATAGATTATCTAATCGTTTTTCCAATAACTGTTTTTGCTCTGTGGTATCAAAGAAATCCATAAAAAAAGCAGCGATGGAAAATGTATTTGTATCATAATCAAATGTAACGATTGAATGATTCAAAGTATTTCTAAGTTCAGTTTTTCCTTGCGCAGTTAGCCTATATATGGTTTTATCTGGCATATTTCCTTCCTTTTCAACCGTACCAGATATATACCCCTTTTTTTCTAAAGACTTTATTGTAGCATAAACAGTCGAATCGGCAATGTTATACCAATATTTAATATTCATCCATTGTAATTGCTTTATGATTTCATAAGCATTAAAAGGGGAATTATTTATCAATCCCATAATCATAGTAGCTGATTTTGATAACATTTCTCTTACTCCTTGATTTATTCATAAATTTGTGATACTCTATATATAGAGTGGTTTTAATATGTAGTAGTGTTTTACTATACTACTATTATATCATACCGATTTTGAAAATGGAATACCTATAAGGAGGTTTTTATGCCACAGCTTAATAAAGGGGGAAAATTTGTATTTGGGCTTTCGGTTATACGCCCTGATTTAACGATACATATTCCACCACAAGCACTATCAGAATGGTAATGAGTGCGTTGGGAAGTCCGCAAAGCCCTGTTCGACTTATTTACAATTTGTGGCTTGTCTGGCTTGGAAGTTTTTTAACATTCACGGCCATTGCATATTTTGTAAAACAAGAATAGAGTTTCCTGTTTTATCCGTTTTAATATTACTTTCGATTGGTATTTTTGCTGTTGGGGCAGGATTGATCTCTGGCTTTTTCAGCGTGAATGAAAGTAAAAACATAGTTACTTTTGCTTCAAGAATACACGGAGCAAGTGCAGCAATCGGTTTTATGGCATTGTTATTTTTTCCTCTGTTAAATGGAATTTTGTCACTAAAGCAAGAGGAAATGGCTTTTGGTATTGTCAATATTGTTTCTTTTATTTTAGCTCTCATTTGCTTTGTGTGTTTTGTTTTAGGTGATAAAGAACAGTTTGAAAATACAGTTTTACGATATGAAGGATCATGGGAACGAATGACATTGTTCTGTATGTATATACCTTTTCTTTGTAAAAGTATTTATGGTTTAGTTTTTTAGTTGTTGTGGAGAAATAGCAAATGAAAAATGTTGAATGGATACTCTGTCCTATTTGTAAAAACAAAACAAGGGTACAAATACGGAAAGATACGGAATTAAAAAACTTTCCATTGTTTTGTCCGAAATGCAAACAGGAAACTTTGATTACGGTAAAAGATTTTCAAATAATAATTATCAAAAATACTGATATGAAGAAAGGATAAATAATTAAAATGAACGACTATAAGAAGTTATCGAAAAATGCTTTTAACATACAGGCATCAACTTATGATGCTGATAAAAACGGGAAACACGCCAGAACGCTATACCCACATATTATAGACAAATCAGTGTTTAGGAGATGACAGATTGAGTGAATCGGAACTTTATAAAGAGCTTGGAATATTGACTAAGGACAAAGAAAAGTGGGCAGAGAACATACTGTATGTTTCGTCTCTCCTTTCACATGAATCCGTAAAGATACAGGCAAAGGCACTCTGGCTTCTTGGCGAGATGGGACTGAAATATCCTCTGAAAGTGAAGGATACGGTTCCGGCGATTGTTTCTTTCTGTGATAGTTCAGATTCGCTTTTGCGGGAACGTGCGATTAATGCTCTCGGACGAATCGGTCGCAGCAATTACAGTGTGATTGAACCGTATTGGACAGACTTGTTCCGTTTTGCGTCCGATGAGGAGGCAAAAGTACGCTTAAGTTTTATCTGGGCATCAGAAAATATAGCCACGAACACTCCCGATGTTTATGAGAATCATATGTTGATGTTTGAGAAACTTCTGTATGATGAGAATGATAAGGTCAGAATGGAAGCACCGGAAATTTTCCGTGTTCTCGGCAAGCGCAAGCCAGAATTTGTCCGACCATTTGTGGAGCAATTACAGAGAATAGCAGAAAGCGATGGTAACCGTGTTGTAAGAATTCACTGCTTGGGTGCGATTAAGGCAACGGTATCGAAGTAGAGCAATTCCAGTTTCACGAGGAGAAATGAAACCTTTTAACGATACCAAGTAATTTGAATGTAATAAACTGTAAAAGAGCCAGACGCAAAGACGCAGAGCCAATAAACCGCGCGATTTCACGCGATTTATTGGCTCTTTATGTTTGAACATAAACGAGGCATAACTCTCTTGAACGGCGGTAAAAAATAAGCCGCCGTTTCTTTGCGTTTATCACAAACCAATGACGACTTGCTAACCACACACGGCGGTATCAAATGGAGGTATTGCCGTGTTATTTTTATCCTTTGTTCACCCGCCTAATATCCTACGGTCAAAAAAAGCTATCACTCGCCGTCGGGATATTACGACTATGAGTGTGAACTAACAAATCATCATAATACTGTTTACAATTCTTTTTGCGCTCGTCCGCGTCTTTTCGCGGGCGGGCGCATTTTGCATTTTTGTATATATCGGTGTCGCTCGCCGCCTGCTGCCCGATCTGTTACTGCATTTCAAAGATCGGACAGGAGGTGCGACGCATGGATTGCTCGTAAAAACTTTTTCAAAAATCATCTTCCGCTTTTGGAAGTTCAACCCCCACTTACCGTAGTAGTGGCGAAAGGGGAGGAAAAGTACCACCCGCCTTTGCGGACGCGAAGGGAGGTGAATACATGAAGCCTCATTCGCACGAAGAACATATCCAGCACTCCTTTGATGCGTTCTGCAAAAAGGTACTGCGGAACGAAGCGCGGGACTATCAGGACGCGCTGGCACGGAAAAGAAACCGAGAGGTCTATTTTTCTGAGCTGCCCATCGAAGTGCTGGAACAGTTCGCTGTCCGTGACACCTATTTCACGGATAGCCGCACATTTGAAGTCATCGGTCATTCGGTTTGTATCGACGATGAAACGCTGGCGGAAGCAATCTCCGCTTTGCCTGTTGACCGCAGAGATATTATCCTGCTGTCCTACTTCCTTGATATGTCCGACGCTGAAATTGCAAATGTGCTGAACATGGTGCGCCGTTCCGTTGCCTATCGCAGGACAAGCACCCTAAAGCTGCTGAAAAACCTGATGGGAGGAGAAAACAGATGACAAGTCAATCGAAGAATAACCGTCTGTTGCCGCTGACCGTCATTGAAGCGGCTGCTGGCGGTGACGTGGAAGCGATCAACGCCGTTCTGAAACACTATGCAGGGTACATAGCCCGTCTGTCGATGCGTGAGCTTTACGACGAGTACGGCAATCCCCATCTCTGCGTGGATGAAGAACTGCGGCGCAAGCTGGAAACGAAGCTCATTACCAAGCTGCTCACATTCCGCGTGAGATAACCGACGCCTGACAGAAACGTGTTTTTCCCCCTTTCCTCGTTTCTGTCCGATGCACCTTGACAAATATGCCCGCAAGAGAACGGCGGCGCATCATAGGCAAAACGGGTACGTTCCTTTTGCGCCGAGCTGGGCGGCTGGTACGCCATGACGTATATCCGAGAGGATATGCCGAGCGACAAATACCGAGCCGTAACGCAAGTGTGGCAACTTGCAGGCGATGACGCGCAAAACACATAATGATACGACCTTACAGCCATAGTCCGAGCGTTCAAAGCGTCGCAGGCGATGGGTAGGGCTGCACGAGAACCGTGCGGGGGTGAAACTCCCTTGGAGCTGCGCCAGCAGCCGTCCGTTTTGTTATTTTCCCTTTTGTAGTTATTTCGTTTCCCATGAAAGGGGGATTTGTTTCTATGGAAACAACCATGAAGAAAACAACGTCCCCGATTGTACGCGAGTACAAGATCGGGGATATAACGTATATCGTCAAGGCCGTCGTCAAAGACGGCGCGAAAGAGGACGCCGTGACAAAGGTGCGCCGCCTGATTCAGAATGACTTGCGGGGTAAAAAAGTTACAAATAATTTTGAACCCGCCTAATGACGGCGAGCGAGATCCCTGGTATAATATAAATAACCTGTTTGTCCGGCTGCCGGAATAGGAGGCAACATGAAAAAGCAGCCCGACAAAATCACCGCATATTACTACCGTGCGGCGAACAAACAAACAGACCTGAACCTTGACAATCAAATGCACCGACTTTTGAGCCATGCGCAGGAAAGCGGAGCGGACACCTATATGTTCTTCATGGACAATGGGTACAACGGCCTGACCGCAGAGCGTCCGGCGTTTCAAAATCTGATTGCAGAAATCCATGAGAACCGCGTGCAGAAAATCGTTGTCGTATCGCTTGACCGACTTTACCGCAGCTATCTTGCAGCGGTGGAGTTCCTTGATGATATGGAGCAGCGTGGTATTCCGATTTACTCCATTACAGACGGCGATCTGCCCCTTTGCCGAAATCTATATCACGGCATTGTCAACGCCTACCGCAATTCTTCCGAGAAAGGCGGTGAGTGCAGATGACAGGATTTACCTTTCAGAGCTTGACGCCGCAGGACAGTTTAAGCAATGAGCTTCGCAGCGTAATCCGCGATAATGTCTTGCAGTTCTATGCCAAGGGGCTATCTACGGAAGCAGAGGAAGAAGGTCTGACCGCTCTGTATGAGCGACTTTCGCAGGAAGATAAGCTGGATGGTGAAAGCAACTCCATAGCGAACCAGAAGAAGATTCTGGAACGCTACTGCAAGGATCACGGGATTACCGCCTACCGCCATTATGACGAGGACGACGGTTATTCCGGCACAAACTTCAACCGTCCGGGCTTCCAGCGTATGCTTGCCGACATCAAGGCAGGGCGGATCAAGCGCGTCATCGTAAAGGACATGAGCCGCTTCGGGCGCGATTATCTCCAAGTGGGAATGTATACCGATGTTGTTTTCCCGGAGTTTGGCGTTCATTTCATTGCCGTCAATGACGGCGTGGACAGCACACGCGGCGAAAGTGAGTTTACCGCGATCCGCAATGTGTTCAACGAAATGTATGCCCGCGATACCTCTAAGAAGATTCGCGCTACATGGCAGAGCAAAGGCAAGTCCGGCGAGCATTTGACGACCATTCCGCCCTATGGCTATATGAAAAGCCCAGAGGACAAAAAGAAATGGATCGTCGATGAAGAAGCCGCAGCCGTCGTACAGAAGATATTCTCCCTGTGTGCGTCCGGCAAAGGCCCCACGCAGATTGCTAAATGGCTCAAACAGCAGCAAATCTTGAACCCAACCGCCTATTGCCATGCGAAAGGTCTGCCGACCAGCAACAAGCCAACAGCAGATCCGTACAAATGGACAAATGAAACGGTTTCCCGCATTTTGGAGCGCGTAGACTATCTGGGGCATACCGTAAACTTCAAGACTACAAAGCAGTCCTACAAGAGCAAGAAGAAAATCTGGAATGACCCTGAGAATTGGGTGATTTTTGAGAACACCCAGCCGCCAATCATCGAGGAAAGCGTGTTCCTGATTGTTCAGAACATTCGCAAGGCGCGTCGCCGCCCTACCAAGATGGGTGAAATGGGTATGTTCTCCGGGCTGCTGTATTGCGCAGAGTGCGGCGGCAAAATGTATCAATGCCGCGCTACCAACTTTGCAGAGAACCAGAAATACTTCATCTGCTCCACCTACCGCAAGGGCAAGGATCTCTGCACGACCCATTCTATCAAGAACGTCGTGCTGCATGAAATTGTTCTGCGAAATCTGCGGGAAGCAATCTCCTATGTTTCAGAGCATGAAGCGGAGTTCATTCAGGACGCAGCCGAGAGCGATATGCGGGACAGGGATGCCGAGTTTGTTCGGAAGCGCGAAACGCTGGCAAAGGCGGACACGCGGATTGCAGAGCTTGACCGCATTATCTCCCGACTGTATGAGGACAACGTGATTGGAAAACTGTCAGACGAACGGTTTATCAAAATGTCCCATGACTACGAGCTGGAACAAAGCAACCTGAAATCAATGGCAGAAGTCCTGCGCAAGGATCTGAAGCAGCAGGAGCAGCAGAAAACCAATGTTAAGGCGTTTATCGCTGCCGTGAAGAAGTACACGGATTTGCAGGAGCTTGACGCGGCTGTTCTCCGTGCTTTCATTGACAGGATTGAAGTTTCTCATGTTGACAAGAAATCCAGAACACGGGAAATCACCATCGTCTATAACTTCATCGGTGCATTTGACTTCACACGGGCAATCGAAAATGCCCGCAACACAAGTAAAAAAGAGCAAAGAACGGCATAGCCGTTAAGCTACACCGTTCCTTGCTTCAATGTTTTCCTAAGTCACCGCCGCATTTGGGAGGGTTTTTGTTTTCGGCAAATTTCACAAAACATTTTTGCAGTATATGTAGGGGACGGCGCTCTCGACGTCCCGCTTTTGCGTTTTTGAAAGGCTTGTTTTTAACACGTTTTAGCATAGTAATATGATACTTTGTGAAAATTTGACAAAAGATAAGATATACTATATAATAGAGATTGTATGACTATTTTTACAGGAGAATTATTATGAACGAAAATAAAAACAGAGCAACCTTTCAATCACGATTGGGATTTATACTTGTATCCGCAGGGTGTGCCATTGGTCTTGGCAACGTGTGGAAATTTCCATATATCTGCGGACAAAACGGCGGCGGAGCTTTTCTGTTCCTATACCTTATCTGCCTTGTGCTGTTGGGTCTTCCAATACTCATATGTGAATTTGCCATAGGCAGAGGAAGCAACCGAAGCCTTTCTCAGGCTTTCAACCGACTTGAAAAGCCAGGTAGCCGATATCACTGCACAAAATACACGAGCATTGCAGGAAACTATCTGCTCATGATGTTTTACACAATGGTCACAGGCTGGATGTTATACTACGCTTTCAAATACGCCACTGGCTCGTTGGACGCTTCAAGCACAGCGGCAACGGCTGAAGCTTTTAAGGATATGCAGGCTTCCCCGTGGCTTATGCTTATATTCTCGGCTATCGTTATCATACTTTGTATCGGTGTTTGCGCACTGGGATTGCAAAACGGCATTGAAAAGGTAACGAAATTTATGATGATACTGCTTATGGCGCTCATGGTGGTGCTGGCGGTGAACTCTATCAGGCTGAAAGGCGCTTCTGAGGGGCTTAAATTCTTTCTTGTGCCGAACTTTGATGTCTTTAAAGAAAAGGGCTTCACATCAGTGCTTTTTGCCGCAATGACTCAGGCGTTTTTCACACTAAGCATAGGCATAGGCACAATGGAGATATTCGGAAGCTATTTGAAAAAGGACCGCACTCTTGTAGGCGAGTCTGTGAACGTTATCGTTCTTGACACTGCCGTGGCTGTCGTTGCGGGACTTATCATAATCCCTGCCTGCTTTGCATACGGAATCGAGCCTGACTCAGGTCCGTCACTGCTTTTCATCACTCTGCCTAACGTTTTCCACCATATGGCTTCAAGCCGTTTGTGGGGAATATTCTTCTTCATCTTCATGTCATTTGCGGCGCTTTCCACCGTTATCGCAGTGTTTGAGAACATTATCACAATGTCAGTGGAACTGTGGGATTGGAGCAGAAAAAAATCACTTATTGTAAACCTTGTGATGATACTTGTGCTTACAATGCCTGCTGTGTTTGGATTTAACCTGCTGAAAAATATCCAGCCAATGGGCGCAGGTTCGACTATCATGGACCTTGAAGACTTTTTGGTATCATCAAATCTTCTGCCGCTTGGCTCTCTTGTGGGAGTGCTTTTCTGCGTTCGCAAAAACGGCTGGGGCTGGGAGAACTTCATCAAGGAAGCCAACACTGGCAAGGGCAAGCATATCCCTAACTGGCTTCGCAGCTACATGGCCTACGTTGTGCCTGCACTTATCTGTTTCATCTACCTCAAAGGATACTATGACACATTCTCAAACAGAAGTCTGCCGGTCCTTATAGGCTGGATGTGCTTTGCGGTGATACTTCTTGTGCTGATATTCTGGGCAGCTTTCTCAAAAAGCAAAAAAAATTTGGAAAATCCTATTGACAAATAGAAAGTTTGGCTATATAATAAACCTTGCGTGATGTTTCACGAAAATTCGTATAATGATAAACGCTATAAAAATAAACTAAAAGGTGGTGGGTGAAATGAGAAATATTCTTTTTGATCTTCTAAAGACTAACGAGAATATAAGCCTTACAAACAATGTAAGTTCAATAAGCCTTTCAGATGTCATTTTGCCTGCCCTTATTACCAAAAGCTAATGAGATTTTTATCAGCTTTCTGGATATTATACTGCAGAACTATTGCGACCTCTGATATCAGGTATCAGAGGTCTTTTTTTGACCTGTTATAGGCAGTTACATTATGCGAATTTACAGAATTATATCGGAAGAATATGAAATTTATCCCGAAAAGGAGGGAATACATGAAGTTTTTTGACGTTTTGCCACAGCTTGCAGAAAACGAACTGCTAAAGCGTGGAGTTATGACTGACGAGCTGCTTTACTGCGTAAAAGCTGACCTTGACGGTGAGGGCGGATATGTGGACGTATACATAACTTTCACAAAAGACACCCTTTGCATACTCCGTGGCTATGAAGAATACGGAAAAATGAAGCGTGGGCAGAAGAGAAAAAATCTCGTAAGCTTCACAGTATCAGGCTATGATGAATACCCCATAGACAGCATTGAAGAAATGTATGTTGACCGCTATGCAAATTCCGCAAGACTTATGATAAAGGACAAGTCAGGCAAGGAATTCCCTATAGCGAGGTTCTCACTTGGCTTTGCTGACAAATTCGAGAAATTCAGCCAGCGTGTGAACTGCACAGCCAAGAACGAGCCTATCGACGACCGCCTGTTGGAAGGAGTAAAGACCCACTGTCCTACCTGCGGTGAGCCTTATCCTGACCCTAACCGCCCTGTCTGTCCGAGATGTGTAGACAGACGCTCGGTGTTCAAACGCCTGCTTTCTATGTTCGGTGAATTTAAGGGTGCGGTATTTCTCATACTGCTCACCATAGTTTTAAGCAACGTTTTCGCAGTGCTTTCGCCGATATTCGGTTCACAAATGCTCTATGATGATGTGCTTGCGGAAAACGGAAAATACTATGGCAAGATACTCATGATAGTAATGCTCATAGTTGGCATAAACATTGCAGGAATGATAATGCGTATCATTTCAGGCATTATAACCTCAAAGGTCGTGCCTGTTGTTACGCACCGGCTTAGAGTGAAGATATTCTCCTCAATGCAGCGGCTTTCCCTTGACTTTTTCACAAGCAAGCAGACAGGCTCGCTTATGTCGAGAGTCGACAGAGATAGTCAGAACATCTACTGGTTTTTCACGGACATAGTACCATACGGACTTACAAACGTGGTAAAGATAGTGGGCATTGCGGTGATAATGCTCACAATTTCGCCGCTTCTGTCACTTGGTATAATCCTCACTATCTCGGTGATAGAGATAGTTCAGCACCAATTTTACAAAAGCCAGCGCAAGCTTTACCGCAAATATGACGTTGCAATGCGTTCTGCAAACTCGGTTCTGTCTGACGTTATGAACGGTCAGCGTGTGGTAAAGGCTTTCGCCCGTGAGGACAGAGAGATAGAACGCTATAGGGTAAAAAACACTGACGCATTTTTGATAAACTCAAGGATAAACTCACGAATAGCAAACACTATCCCTGTTATATGGACGTTCTATAGGATAGTGAACAAGCTTGTTTTCTGCCTTGGCGCAGTGCTTGTTATAAAAGGTCACATACTATTCGGCGCACTTTCAGCACTTATTTCCTATACCGAAATGGCGATGGATCCTATCAACTTTTTCACATGGATAGGCGACCGCTGGGCAAAATGTATGGACGCTGCATCAAGAATGTTTGAGATAATGGACGCTCTGCCTACTGTAAAAGAGGACGAACACCCTGTTCACATGGAAAACATGAGGGGCGATATCGAGCTTAAAAATGTATCCTTTGAATATGAAGCAGGACATCCTATCATAAAAAACGTTTCTTTCAAGGTGCAGGCTGGACATATGTTTGGAATCGTTGGTAAAACGGGCGCAGGAAAATCCACTATCATAAACCTTATGGCAAGGCTTTATGACGTAACAGGCGGCGAAATAACCATTGACGGCGTGCCTATCAGGAAGATAGCTTTTGACGATCTGCGCAGAAATATCGGTATAGTTTCACAGGAAACTTTCCTTTTCATAGGGTCGATAGCTGACAATATCCGCTATGCAAACCCTGACGCCGCCATGGAAGAAGTTATCGAAGCGGCAAAGTCCGCAAACGCACATGAGTTTATAACAAAGCTCCCTGAGGGCTATAACACTAAGGTCGGCGAGGGCGGAATATCCTTGTCAGGCGGTGAAAAGCAGAGAATATCTATCGCAAGGGCTATCATTCAGAAGCCTAACATACTTATCCTTGACGAGGCGACCGCTTCCATGGACACAAGGACAGAGCGAAAGATACAAGCCGCTATCGACAATCTGAAACAGGGCAGGACGATTATTTCTATCGCACACCGCCTTTCAACTCTCCGTGACGCTGATATGCTCTGCGTTATCGAAAATGGAGAGCTTAAAGAAATGGAAACACATGACAAGCTCATAAAAGAAAAAGGCAAATATTTCGAGCTTTACAAGCTGCAATCTGAAGCACTGCAGTTCATAAACGAATAGTAAGGAGATGAACACAATGGCTGAAAATATTACTGCTGAGCAGGAGGTCTACGAGGTCGATAAGCTGACCTTGCTTGACTGCAAAAAGATACGCCTTGCAAAGGAAGAAAGCGGTTTTCTTACCCTCGATTATGAGGGCAGGACTTATCACAAGGTAAACCCCACAAGGCTCATACCATTTTACTCAAAGACCACCTACATAAGCCTTTCATACGAAAATTCCGAAAAAGAGTTCCGTGAGATAGGCGTGATAAAAGATATGGCGGAGCTTGACGATGAGCAATACAAGCTTCTTGACAGTTATCTTGAATACAAATACTATATGCCTGAGATAACAAAGGTCTACAGCATAAAGGACAATATGCGTGGTGCGATCTTTGTCAAGGCTGACACAACTTCGGGACAGAAAACTATCTGTATCCGTGACTGGTATCAGAATTTCAGAATGATAGGCTATGATTATCTCTACGTCAACGACGCAGACGGCAACAAATATTTCTGTCCTGACATTCATAAGCTTGACAGAAAGAGCCGTCAGGTGCTTGAAATGTACACCTAAAAGGTGTTAGACCACACTGAAAGGAGTGTGAAAAATGGATCTAAAAACTTCCCTGCCGCAGAATGCCCCGGCAGACATTGTTTACTCTCTGCCTGCAAACTTCACCTGTAAGGGCGACAAAATGGACGGACATTTCTGCGTGACAAAAGAAAAGATATACATTTACAACGGCAGTGAGATAACACTTGAATACAGCATAAACGATTTCTCCGAGTTTGAGTGCAAACAGCAGATAGGCACTTCAATGGCTCAGGGAACGCTGAAAAGCGGTGAAACTATCTGCTTCTGCGGTTTTTCGCAGGATCAGTTTCTCAGATACGCCGAGCTTATGAAGCTTCTTGACCACTGTTTGCGCACAGGTGAGCTTATGGAGATAACTGACACGGAAGAGCCTGTATGCCCCAAATGCGGTCTGCCGCTGGAGGGTGCAAAGGAATGTATCTACTGCACAGGCAAGGGCAAGACAATGGTCAAGCTCATAAAACGCATTGCGCCATACAAGAAATATTTTGCGATCGCAGTTATATGCACGATACTTTCCGAGCTTATTTGGGTGCTTGCACCATATCTTGACAGAGTTATAATCGACAAGTATGTTACCCCGAAAAGCACCCATTGGGCAGGCCTTGCAGGAGTTATCATCACTATCGTCACCCTGCTGCTTTTGGCAGGAGTGTTTGAGTTTTTCAACATGAAAAACAGCTTCAAGGTCGCACTCAATCTGGGACGTGACCTTAGGCAGGAGATATTTGAAAAATCACAGCAGCTTTCCATGAACTCCATATCAAAGCGAACAGCAGGCGAGCTTATCAACCGTGTTTCAAGCGATGCCGCAAAGCTTGAGGACTTCATCACTGCAAACGGCAAGGACGCCATAGTAAAAATACTTTCCCTTGTGATAATAGGCATACTGCTTTTTATTATGGACTGGCGGCTCGCGCTTATGACAGTTTTGCCTGTGCCGATAGTTTTCATAATAGTGCAAAAGCTTTTTGACGCCATGGCGATACGCTACACAAAGGTATGGAAAAACGGCGTTTCTCACGGAGAAACTTTGCATGATATTTTAAACGGCATAAGAGTTGTAAAGTCCTACGGCAACGAGGTAAGGGAGATACAGCGCTACACAGAATGTTCCGAACGCTGGGCGAAAAGCTGTGTTCGTGCGGAAATGATGTGGTATCTCACCATTCCTGCCTCAGAATTTATCCTCACCATTGGTAACTTCTTCGTACTATATTTCGGTGGAAACATGATTCTTGACCACACCATGACACTAGGTCAGCTTATACAGTTCACCACCTATGTTGCAATGCTTTACGAGCCTATACGCTGGCTCATACAGATACCGAGAAATCTTGCGGACACCTCAGTTTCCGCAGGCAAGGTCTTTGAGATACTTGACGAGGACACTGACGTTCGTGATTGTGATGACCCTATTGACCTTGACATTCAAGGCGATATCGAATTTGACGGCGTTTATTTTGGCTACAAGGTATACAATCCTGTGCTGAAAGACATAACCTGCAAGATAAACAAGGGCGAAATGATAGGCATTGTGGGACACTCAGGTGTGGGAAAATCCACAATGATAAATCTTATTCTCAGACTTTATGACTGCACGCAGGGAGAGATACGCATTGATGGTGTTAACATAAAGGATATTGCACAGCACAGCCTGCGTTCACAGGTGGGCGTGGTGTTGCAGGAAACTTTCCTTTTTGACGGAAACGTACTTGAAAATATAGCATATGCAAAGCCTGACGCTACCTTTGAGGAAGTAATAAGGGCAGCGAAAATTGCGAATGCACATGACTTTATCACAAAGCTCCCTGACGGCTACAACACCCGAGTGGGCAACAAGGGCTATCAGCTTTCGGGCGGCGAACGTCAGAGAATTGCCATTGCAAGAGCGATACTCCATGACCCTAAGATAATAATACTTGACGAGGCGACGGCTTCTCTTGACACTCAGACGGAAAAGCAGATACAAGACGCTTTGGGCAAGCTCACAAAGGGCAGGACGACAATTGCCATTGCTCACAGACTTTCCACCCTCAGCAACGCTGACAGGCTTATCGTCCTTGACAAGGGCAGACTTGCAGAGTTCGGCACTCACGCTGAACTTATGCAGAAAAAAGGCGTATACTACAAGCTTGTTATGGCTCAGCGCCAGACCACAAAAATGAAAAAAGCCCAACCACAGACCTGCTAGGGTCTTGACAATACCACAGTGATGTGGTAGAATACAATAGTAAAATCTCATATCGGGGAATGATGTTCTCCCCTGGGAAACCTAAACCGCTTATTAAGCTGATGACTTCTGTGTAATGAACACAGGGGTTATCAGCTTTTTTGATGTTTGGATCATATAAAAAAGTAGAAAGGATTTTAGGAAAATGCAAAAGAAAGATTATATGATACAATTGCTAAAATATTTTATCATGGCAATCGTTGTAGGAATTATTGTAGGTGCGATCGATGCCTTGTTTGGAAGAGTGCTGATCGCAATCTCAGAGTTCAGGACCATACATTATCAATATTTGCTGCCATTCCTGCCAATTGCTGGACTGGTGATCACAGCAATGTATTACGTATTCAGTAAACTAAGTCTAAAAGGAATGAAACTCATTTTCGAAGTTGGCCAGCAAAAAACAGATGCCATCCCATTACTACTAATTCCATTAGTAATGATCGGAACATGGTTAACGCATCTATTCGGAGGAAGTGCTGGCAGAGAAGGAGTTGCAGTTCAGATCGGAGCAACCCTGTCTCATGCACTCGGAAGAAAATTAAACTTCCCAGAGAATGGAAGAATAATGTTAGTCATCGGTATGGCAGCAGGATTTGGAGGGTTATTTCAGACACCATTAAGTGCAACATTCTTTGCAATCGAGGTAATCGTAATCGGGAAAATGGATTATGGAGCACTACTGCCAGCATTGGCGTCTGCATATATAGCAGCATTTACATCTCATAGTCTGGGGTTAGAAAAATTTTCAGTTGCGATTAAAAATACCATAAATTTAACTGGTACGAAAACGATCATATCAGTAATCATACTTGGAATTTTATTTGGACTGACTGGAAGATTGTTTTCTTTTTCATTAAGTAAGTTAAAAGCATTTATGGGAGAAACGATCATGAATCAGTATTTAAGAATCGTAGTTATGGCAATTCCATTAGCAGCATTATTGTTTATTATTCACGGATCAAGATATAGTGGACTTGGAACAAATATAATCTCAGCAGGATTCGCAGGACAGCCAATCTATAGTTATGATTGGCTCCTAAAGTTATTATTTACGATTTTTACACTGGCAATCGGATTTCAGGGTGGAGAAGTTACACCACTGTTTTCGATTGGAACATCTCTTGGAGTGATTCTTGGAGGTCTGCTTGGATTACCACCAATGCTATGTGCAGCACTAGGATATGCAGCAGTCTTTGGAAGCGCAACAAATACACTGATCGCACCGATTATGATTGGATTAGAAGTGTTTGGAGGGGCTGATATGGTGCTGTTTGTGATTGTCTGTGTAATCGCTTATGGGGTGAATGGGAATATATCTATTTATGCACAAGAAAAAATTTAATTTTGTAAGTTGGCCAACTGTAGATTTCGAGTATATGATAAAAAATAAATAAACGA
>OGTL01002091.1_pt1 | contig 15868 bp, 10 predicted proteins | sample 1553601 | NCBI WGS metagenome assembly OGTL01 (sample SAMEA2580112, study PRJEB22360) | human gut metagenome | biome: human gut; feature: human-associated habitat; material: faeces | place: Denmark | collected 2008/2010 | reverse complement strand
TTCCCGGCTGGTTAATTCCAGGTGTAAGCGCCGCTACGCTTGTGGTGGCGGTTGCGCTGGCGGCGTTTCTCGCCCTGTGGTGGAACGCGCCGCAGGGTGACTGGGTGGCAATCTGGCAGGACAGCTACCTGTGGCATGTGGTGCGCTTCTCCTTCTGGCAGGCGTTTCTCTCGGCGCTACTCTCTGTCGTACCCGCGATATTCCTCGCCCGCGCGCTCTATCGCAGGCGCTTTCCGGGTCGGCTGGCGCCGGTGCGGCTGTGCGCAATGAACTTGATCCTCCCGGTGCTGGTTGCTGTTTTCGGCATTCTTAGCGTCTATGGTCGCCAGGGCTGGCTGGCATCGCTCTGCCAATCGCTCGGTCTGGAGTGGACCTTTTCGCCCTACGGCCTGCAAGGCATTTTGCTGGCCCATGTGTTTTTTAATCTGCCGATGGCGAGCCGTTTATTACTTCAGGCACTGGAAAACATTCCCGGCGAACAACGTCAACTTGCCGCCCAGCTTGGGATGCGTGGCTGGCACTTCTTTCGTTTCGTCGAATGGCCGTGGTTACGGCGACAAATCCCGCCAGTTGCTGCGCTTATCTTTATGCTCTGTTTCGCCAGCTTCGCCACCGTGTTGTCGCTGGGGGGCGGTCCGCAGGCGACCACTATCGAACTGGCTATTTATCAGGCGCTGAGTTACGACTACGATCCCACCCGCGCGGCGATGCTGGCGCTGATCCAGATGGTGTGTTGCCTTGGGCTGGTGCTGTTGAGTCAGCGATTGAGTAAGGCCATTGCGCCCGGCACCACGCTGCTGCAAGGCTGGCGCGACCCGGACGATCGTCTGCATAGCCGCATTTGCGACACGGTGTTAATTGTGCTGGCGCTGTTGCTGTTGCTGCCACCGTTACTGGCGGTGCTCGTCGATGGGATAAATCGCCAGTTGCCGGAAGTGCTGGCGCAGCCGGTGCTGTGGCAGGCGCTGTGGACCTCGTTGCGTATTGCGCTGGTGGCAGGCGTATTATGCGTAGTGCTGACCATGATGCTGCTATGGAGCAGTCGCGAACTGCGGGCGCGGCAAAAAATGCTGGCGGGTCAGGCGCTGGAGATGAGCGGTATGTTGATCCTCGCCATGCCGGGGATTGTGCTGGCAACGGGCTTCTTTTTGCTGCTCAACAACACCATTGGCCTGCCACAATCTGCTGACGGCATTGTGATTTTCACCAATGCGTTAATGGCGATCCCTTATGCGCTGAAGGTGCTGGAAAACCCGATGCGCGATATCACCGCGCGTTACAGTATGTTGTGTCAGTCGCTGGGCATTGAAGGCTGGTCACGCTTAAAAGTGGTGGAGCTGCGCGCCCTGAAACGCCCACTTGCGCAGGCACTGGCCTTTGCTTGTGTGCTATCGATTGGTGATTTTGGCGTGGTGGCGTTGTTCGGTAACGATGATTTCCGCACCCTGCCGTTTTATCTCTACCAGCAAATTGGCTCCTATCGCAGCCAGGACGGCGCGGTCACCGCGTTAATTCTGCTGCTACTCTGTTTTCTGCTGTTTACCGTGATTGAAAAACTACCGGGGCGAAATGTTAAAACTGACTGATATCACCTGGCTTTACCACCATTTGCCGATGCGTTTTAGCTTAACGGTGGAACGGGGCGAGCAGGTGGCGATCCTCGGGCCAAGCGGCGCGGGTAAAAGTACCCTGCTGAATTTGATCGCCGGTTTTCTGACGCCAGCCAGCGGTTCGCTGACTATCGACGGCGTTGATCACACCTCTACGCCGCCGTCACGCCGTCCGGTGTCGATGCTGTTTCAGGAGAACAACCTGTTCAGTCACCTGACGGTCGCGCAGAACATCGGGCTGGGGCTTAATCCAGGATTGAAGCTGAACGCGGCACAACAGGAGAAAATGCACGCTATCGCCCGCCAGATGGGGATTGATAATTTAATGGCGCGATTACCGGGCGAGCTTTCTGGCGGTCAACGACAGCGCGTGGCGTTAGCGCGTTGTCTGGTGCGCGAACAGCCGATTTTATTGCTCGATGAACCGTTCTCTGCGCTCGATCCGGCGTTACGTCAAGAGATGTTGACGCTGGTGAGCACGAGCTGCCAGCAGCAAAAAATGACGCTATTGATGGTGTCGCACAGTGTGGAAGATGCGGCGCGGATCGCCACACGCTCGGTGGTGGTCGCCGACGGGCGCATCGCCTGGCAGGGTATGACCGATGAGTTGTTGAGCGGTAAGGCGAGTGCTTCAGCACTATTGGGGATTACGGGTTAGTATGCACTGTCGGATGCGGCGTGAACGCCTTATCCGACCTACGGACAGTGCGTTTTGTAGGCCTGATAAGACGCGGCAAGCGTCGCATCAGGCAACCCGCACAAGGCTATCCCCTAACCCCCAACCACTTTACGCAAAATATCGATATACATCGGCATCAACGGGTGGCGAATTAACACCACCAGCGCCACTACACCGACGGCAGAAATCAAAGGCGTCAGCCACAACAAACGACCGCGCGACAAATAATGACTTAAACGATCGGTTGCTTTACCGCTGCGCCATAACCGCCAGCACAGCCAGCCACCAACCCACAAAAATACCGCCGTCGCCAGCAGCAACCATTTAAACTCGCCGCTCTGCATTCCGGCTGGAATATCGATCGCCGCACCCGCCAGAATCCCCGGCAGGAAGTAAAACGGTGGCCACAGCAGGCAGCCGATAATATTCGGCGTAATAAATTTTGCCACCGGGAGACCCAGCATCCCCGCCACCATTGGCACCAGCGGACGCGTCGGGCCAACAAAACGACCGACCAGAATGGTGAACATGCTGTGTTGATGCAACGCATGTTCAGTTTTATCAAGTAGTGCTTTGTTTTTCTTCAGAAATGACCAGCGATGCAATGGCTTTTTAAAACGCCAGCCCAGCCAGAAAGAGATCCAGTCGCCCAGCAGGCAACCGACGATCCCTGCCAGCCAGGCGTGCCAGAAACTTAACTCGCCACTGCCAATCAGCGCCCCCAGTCCCGCCATTAGCACCGTACCGGGTAAAATCAAACCGACCAGCGCCAGCGACTCCAGAAAGGCCACCAACACCACCGCTATCAATGAATACACGGTGGATTGGGTAATAAAGTGTTCCAGCAATGCTTGCATAATGTGCCTGTCAAATGGACGAAGCAGGGATTCTGCAAACCCTATGCTACTCCGTCAAGTCGTCAATTGTCTGATTCGTTACCAATTATGACAACTTGACGGCTACATCATTCACTTTTTCTTCACAACCGGCACGGAACTCGCTCGGACTGGCCCCGGTGCATTTTTTAAATACTCGCGAGAAATAGAGTTGATCGTCAAAACCAACATTGCGACCGACGGTAGCAATAGGCATCCGGGTGGTGCTCAAAAGCAGCTTCGCCTGACTAATGCGTTGGTCCTCGCGCCAGCTTAAGACGCTAATTCCTAACTGCTGGCGGAACAGATGCGACAGACGCGACGGCGACAGGCAAACATGCTGTGCGACGCTGGCGATATCAAAATTGCTGTCTGCCAGGTGATCGCTGATGTACTGACAAGCCTCGCGTACCCGATTATCCATCGGTGGATGGAGCGACTCGTTAATCGCTTCCATGCGCCGCAGTAACAATTGCTCAAGCAGATTTATCGCCAGCAGCTCCGAATAGCGCCCTTCCCCTTGCCCGGCGTTAATGATTTGCCCAAACAGGTCGCTGAAATGCGGCTGGTGCGCTTCATCCGGGCGAAAGAAACCCGTATTGGCAAATATTGACGGCCAGTTAAGCCATTCATGCCAGTAGGCGCGCGGACGAAAGTAAACCCACTGGTGATACCATTCGCGAGCCTCCGGATGACGACCGTAGTGATGAATCTCTCCTGGCGGGAACAGCAAAATATCACCCGGTCGGCAGACAAATTCTCGTCCCTGATTTTTCACCACCCCCTGGCCGCGTATGGTGAGATTGAGAATATAACCCTTCATTCCCAGTGGTCGGTCGATAAAAAAATCGAGATAACCGTTGGCCTCAATCGGCGTTAAACCCGCCACCAGATGGGCGTTAAACGAGTATCCCGGCAGCAGGGGATCATTTTGCGCTTCAGCCATACTTTTCATACTCCCGCCATTCAGAGAAGAAACCAATTGTCCATATTGCATCAGACATTGCCGTCACTGCGTCTTTTACTGGCTCTTCTCGCTAATCCAACCGGTAACCCCGCTTATTAAAAGCATTCTGTAACAAAGTGGGACCAAAGCCATGACAAAAACGCGTAACAAAAGTGTCTATAATCACGGCAGAAAAGTCCACATTGATTATTTGCACGGCGTCACACTTTGCTATGCCATAGCATTTTTATCCATAAGATTAGCGGATCCTACCTGACGCTTTTTTTCGCAACTCTCTACTGTTTCTCCATACCCGTTTTTTTGGATGGAGTGAAACGATGGCGATTGCAATTGGCCTCGATTTTGGCAGTGATTCTGTGCGAGCTTTGGCGGTGGACTGCGCCACCGGTGAAGAGATCGCCACCAGCGTAGAGTGGTATCCCCGTTGGCAGAAAGGGCAATTTTGTGATGCCCCAAATAACCAGTTCCGTCATCATCCGCGTGACTACATTGAGTCAATGGAAGCGGCGCTGAAAACCGTGCTTGCAGAGCTTAGCGCCGAGCAGCGCGCAGCTGTGGTCGGGATTGGCGTTGACACAACCGGCTCGACGCCCGCACCGATTGACGCGGACGGTAACGTCCTGGCGCTGCGCCCGGAGTTTGCCGAAAACCCGAACGCGATGTTCGTATTGTGGAAAGACCACACCGCGGTTGAAGAAGCGGAAGAGATTACCCGCTTATGTCACACGCCAGGCAACGTTGACTACTCCCGCTATATTGGCGGTATTTATTCCAGCGAATGGTTCTGGGCAAAAATACTGCATGTAACTCGCCAGGACAGCGCCGTGGCGCAATCTGCCGCATCGTGGATTGAGCTGTGCGACTGGGTGCCAGCTCTGCTTTCCGGTACCACGCGCCCGCAGGATATTCGTCGCGGACGTTGCAGCGCCGGGCATAAGTCGCTATGGCACGAAAGCTGGGGTGGCTTGCCGCCAGCCAGTTTCTTTGACGAACTGGACCCGATCCTCAATCGCCATTTGCCTTCCCCGCTGTTCACTGATACCTGGACTGCCGATATTCCGGTGGGCACTTTATGCCCGGAATGGGCGCAGCGTCTCGGCCTGCCTGAAAGCGTGGTGATTTCCGGCGGCGCGTTTGACTGCCATATGGGCGCAGTTGGCGCAGGCGCACAGCCTAACGCTCTGGTAAAAGTTATCGGTACTTCCACCTGCGACATTCTGATTGCCGACAAACAGAGCGTTGGCGAGCGGGCAGTGAAAGGTATTTGCGGTCAGGTTGATGGCAGCGTGGTGCCTGGATTTATCGGTCTGGAAGCAGGCCAATCGGCGTTTGGCGATATCTACGCCTGGTTCGGTCGCGTACTCGGCTGGCCGCTGGAACAGCTTGCCGCCCAGCATCCGGAACTGAAAGAGCAAATCAACGCCAGCCAGAAACAACTGCTTCCGGCGCTGACCGAAGCATGGGCCAAAAATCCGTCTCTGGATCACCTGCCGGTGGTGCTCGACTGGTTTAACGGCCGCCGCACACCGAACGCTAACCAACGCCTGAAAGGGGTGATTACCGATCTTAACCTCGCTACCGACGCTCCGCTGCTGTTCGGCGGTTTGATTGCTGCCACCGCCTTTGGCGCACGCGCAATCATGGAGTGCTTTACCGATCAGGGGATCGCCGTTAATAACGTGATGGCGCTGGGCGGCATCGCGCGGAAAAACCAGGTCATTATGCAGGCCTGCTGCGACGTGCTGAATCGCCCGCTGCAAATTGTTGCCTCTGACCAGTGCTGTGCGCTCGGTGCGGCGATTTTCGCTGCCGTCGCCGCGAAAGTGCACGCAGACATCCCATCAGCCCAGCAAAAAATGGCCAGTGCGGTCGAGAAAACCCTGCAACCGCGCAGCGAACAGGCACAACGCTTTGAACAGCTTTATCGCCGCTATCAGCAATGGGCGATGAGCGCCGAACAACATTATCTTCCAACTTCCGCCCCGGCACAGGCTGCCCAGGCCGTTCCGACTCTATAAGGACACGACAATGACGATTTTTGATAATTATGAAGTGTGGTTTGTAATTGGCAGCCAGCATCTGTATGGCCCGGAAACCCTGCGTCAGGTCACCCAACATGCCGAGCACGTTGTTAATGCGCTGAATACGGAAGCGAAGCTGCCCTGCAAACTGGTGTTGAAACCGCTGGGCACCACGCCGGATGAAATCACCGCTATTTGCCGTGACGCGAATTACGACGATCGTTGCGCCGGCCTGGTAGTGTGGCTGCACACCTTTTCCCCGGCCAAAATGTGGATCAACGGCCTGACCATGCTCAACAAACCGTTGCTGCAATTCCACACCCAGTTTAACGCGGCGCTGCCGTGGGATAGCATCGATATGGACTTTATGAACCTGAACCAGACTGCACATGGCGGTCGCGAGTTCGGCTTCATTGGCGCGCGTATGCGTCAGCAACATGCCGTCGTTACCGGTCACTGGCAGGATAAACAAGCACATGAGCGTATCGGCTCCTGGATGCGTCAGGCGGTATCTAAACAGGATACCCGTCATCTGAAAGTCTGCCGTTTTGGCGATAACATGCGTGAAGTGGCGGTCACCGATGGCGATAAAGTTGCCGCACAGATCAAGTTCGGTTTCTCCATCAATACCTGGGCGGTTGGCGATCTGGTGCAGGTAGTGAACTCCATCAGCGATGGCGATGTTAACGCGCTGGTCGATGAGTACGAAAGCTGCTACACCATGACGCCTGCCACACAAATCCACGGCGAAAAACGCCAGAACGTGCTGGAAGCGGCGCGTATTGAGCTGGGGATGAAGCGTTTCCTGGAACAAGGTGGCTTCCACGCGTTCACCACCACCTTTGAAGATTTGCACGGTCTGAAACAGCTTCCTGGTCTGGCCGTACAGCGTCTGATGCAGCAGGGTTACGGCTTTGCGGGCGAAGGCGACTGGAAAACTGCCGCCCTGCTTCGCATCATGAAGGTGATGTCAACCGGTCTGCAGGGCGGCACCTCCTTTATGGAGGACTACACCTATCACTTCGAGAAAGGCAATGACCTGGTGCTCGGCTCCCACATGCTGGAAGTCTGCCCGTCGATCGCCGCAGAAGAGAAACCGATCCTCGACGTTCAGCATCTCGGTATTGGTGGTAAGGACGATCCTGCCCGCCTGATCTTCAATACCCAAACCGGCCCAGCCATTGTCGCCAGCTTGATTGATCTCGGCGATCGTTACCGTCTGCTGGTTAACTGCATCGACACAGTGAAAACACCGCACTCCCTGCCGAAACTGCCGGTGGCGAATGCGCTGTGGAAAGCGCAACCGGATCTGCCAACTGCTTCCGAAGCGTGGATCCTTGCTGGTGGCGCGCACCATACCGTTTTCAGCCATGCGCTGAACCTCAACGATATGCGCCAGTTCGCCGAGATGCACGACATTGAAATCACGGTGATTGATAACGACACCCGCCTGCCAGCGTTTAAAGACGCGCTGCGCTGGAACGAAGTGTATTACGGATTTCGTCGCTAAGTAGCTGCATCAGGTATGTAACGCCTGATGCGACGCTGGCGCGTCTTATCAGGCCTACACGCTGCGATTTTGTAGGCCGGATAAGCAAAGCGCATCCGGCATTCAACGCCTGATGCGATGCTGGCGCGTCTTATCAGGCCTACGCGCTGCGATTTTGTAGGCCGGGTAAGCAAAGCGCATCCGGCACGAAGGAGTCAACATGTTAGAAGATCTCAAACGCCAGGTATTAGAAGCCAATTTGGCGCTGCCAAAACATAACCTGGTCACGCTCACATGGGGCAACGTCAGCGCCGTTGATCGCGAGCGCGGCGTCTTTGTGATCAAACCTTCCGGCGTCGATTACAACGTCATGACCGCTGACGATATGGTCGTGGTCAGCATCGAAACCGGTGAAGTGGTTGAAGGAACGAAAAAGCCCTCCTCCGACACGCCAACTCACCGGCTGCTCTATCAGGCATTCCCGTCCATTGGCGGCATTGTGCATACGCACTCGCGCCACGCCACCATCTGGGCGCAGGCGGGCCAGTCAATTCCGGCAACCGGTACCACCCACGCCGACTATTTCTACGGCACCATTCCCTGCACCCGCAAAATGACCGACGCAGAAATCAACGGTGAATATGAGTGGGAAACCGGTAACGTCATCGTAGAAACCTTCGAAAAACAGGGTATCGACGCAGCACAAATGCCCGGCGTTCTGGTCCATTCTCACGGCCCGTTTGCATGGGGCAAAAATGCCGAAGATGCGGTGCACAACGCCATCGTGCTGGAAGAAGTCGCTTATATGGGGATTTTCTGCCGCCAGCTTGCTCCGCAGTTACCGGATATGCAGCAAACGTTGCTGGATAAGCACTATCTGCGTAAGCATGGCGCAAAAGCCTATTACGGGCAGTAATGACTGTATAAAACCACAGCCAATCAAACGAAACCAGGCTATACTCAAGCCTGGTTTTTTATTGGATTTTCAGCGTGGCGCAGGCAGGTTTTATCTTACCCCGACACTGGCGGGATACCCCGCAAGGGACAGAGGTCTCCTTCTGGCTGGCAACGGACAACGGGCCGTTGCAGGTTACGCTTGCACCGCAAGAGTCCGTGGCATTTATTCCCGCCGATCATGTTCCCCGCGCTCAGCATATTTTGCAGGGTGAACAAGGCTTTCGCCTGACGCCGCTGGCGTTAAAAGATTTTCACCGCCAGCCGGTGTATGGCCTTTACTGTCGCGCCCATCGCCAGTTGATAAATTACGAAAAGCGCCTGCGTGAAGGTGGCGTTACCGTCTACGAGGCCGATGTGCGCCCGCCAGAACGCTATCTGATGGAGCGGTTTATCACCTCTCCGGTGTGGGTCGAGGGTGATATGCGCAATGGCGCTATCGTTAATGCCCGTCTGAAACCGCATCCCGACTACCGTCCGCCGCTCAAGTGGGTTTCTATTGATATTGAAACCACCCGCCACGGTGAGCTGTACTGCATCGGCCTGGAAGGCTGCGGGCAGCGCATCGTTTATATGCTGGGGCCAGAGAATGGCGACACCTCCGCGCTCGATTTTAAACTGGAATATGTCGCCAGTCGCCCGCAGCTACTGGAAAAACTCAACGCCTGGTTTGCGACTCACGATCCCGATGTGATCATCGGCTGGAACGTGGTGCAATTCGATCTACGAATGCTGCAAAAACATGCCGAGCGTTCTCGTATTCCGCTGCGGCTGGGGCGCGATAACAGTGAGCTGGAGTGGCGCGAGCACGGCTTTAAAAACGGCGTCTTTTTTGCCCAGGCCAAAGGGCGACTGATTATCGACGGTATCGAGGCGCTGAAATCCGCGTTCTGGAATTTCTCTTCATTCTCGCTGGAAACCGTCGCTCAGGAGTTATTAGGCGAAGGAAAATCTATCGATAACCCGTGGGATCGGATGGACGAAATTGACCGCCGTTTCGCCGAAGATAAACCTGCGCTGGCAACTTATAACCTGAAAGATTGCGAGCTGGTGACGCAGATCTTCCACAAAACTGAAATCATGCCATTTTTACTCGAACGAGCGACGGTGAACGGCCTGCCGGTGGATCGGCACGGCGGTTCGGTGGCAGCGTTTGGTCATCTCTATTTTCCGCGAATGCATCGCGCTGGTTATGTCGCGCCTAATCTCGGCGAAGTGCCGCCACACGCCAGCCCTGGCGGCTATGTGATGGATTCGCGGCCAGGGCTTTATGATTCGGTACTGGTGCTGGACTACAAAAGCCTGTACCCGTCGATCATCCGCACCTTTCTGATTGATCCCGTCGGGCTGGTGGAAGGCATGGCGCAGCCTGATCCAGAGCACAGCACCGAAGGTTTTCTCGATGCCTGGTTCTCGCGGGAGAAACATTGCCTGCCGGAGATTGTGACTAACATCTGGCACGGGCGCGATGAAGCCAAACGTCAGGGTAATAAGCCGCTTTCGCAGGCGCTGAAGATCATTATGAATGCCTTTTATGGCGTGCTTGGCACCACCGCCTGCCGCTTCTTCGATCCGCGCTTGGCGTCGTCGATCACCATGCGTGGTCATCAGATCATGCGGCAAACCAAAGCGTTGATTGAAGCGCAGGGCTACGACGTGATCTACGGCGATACCGACTCAACGTTTGTCTGGTTGAAAGGCGCACATTCGGAAGAAGAAGCGGCGAAAATTGGTCGTGCACTGGTGCAGCACGTTAACGCCTGGTGGGCAGAAACGCTGCAAAAACAACGGCTGACCAGCGCATTAGAACTGGAGTATGAAACCCATTTCTGCCGTTTTCTGATGCCAACCATTCGCGGAGCCGATACCGGTAGTAAAAAGCGTTATGCCGGGCTGATTCAGGAGGGCGATAAACAGCGGATGGTGTTTAAAGGGCTGGAAACCGTGCGCACCGACTGGACGCCGCTGGCCCAGCAGTTTCAGCAGGAGCTGTACCTGCGTATCTTCCGCAACGAGCCATATCAGGAGTACGTCCGCGAAACCATCGACAAACTGATGGCGGGTGAACTGGATGCGCGGCTGGTTTACCGTAAACGCCTTCGCCGTCCGCTGAGCGAATATCAGCGTAATGTTCCGCCTCATGTACGCGCTGCACGCCTTGCCGATGAAGAAAACCAAAAGCGCGGTCGCCCCTTGCAATATCAGAACCGCGGCACCATTAAGTACGTATGGACCACCAACGGCCCGGAGCCGCTGGACTACCAACGTTCACCACTGGATTACGAACACTATCTGACCCGCCAGCTACAACCCGTGGCGGAGGGAATACTCCCTTTTATTGAGGATAATTTTGCTACACTTATGACCGGGCAACTTGGGCTATTTTGAGCAAAAAAAGAGTTCGCCAGATACCATTTTGATGCGTGACGAATGCTTTGCCATCCAGTACCATAGCGCCCTTTCCATTCCTGGACCTGAATAACACCACTACCTCATAAGCACGGTAGCGGGTGGTTATTGCCTGCAATTAAAGATATAGAGCCGAACACATATGCCTTTTACACTTGGTCAACGCTGGATCAGCGATACAGAAAGCGAATTGGGACTTGGAACCGTTGTCGCGGTGGATGCGCGAACTGTCACTTTACTTTTCCCATCTACTGGTGAAAACCGTCTGTACGCACGCAGTGATTCCCCCGTGACCCGCGTGATGTTCAACCCTGGTGATACCATTACCAGCCATGACGGCTGGCAGATGCAAGTCGAAGAAGTAAAAGAAGAAAATGGCTTGCTGACTTATATCGGTACTCGCCTGGATACTGAAGAGTCCGGCGTAGCCCTGCGTGAAGTTTTCCTTGATAGCAAACTGGTGTTCAGCAAACCGCAGGACCGTCTGTTTGCCGGGCAGATTGACCGAATGGACCGCTTTGCGCTGCGTTATCGCGCGCGTAAGTATTCCAGCGAACAGTTCCGTATGCCGTACAGCGGCCTGCGCGGTCAGCGTACCAGCCTGATCCCTCATCAGCTCAACATCGCTCATGATGTTGGTCGCCGCCACGCGCCGCGCGTCCTGCTGGCTGACGAAGTGGGTTTAGGGAAAACCATTGAAGCCGGGATGATCCTGCATCAGCAACTGCTCTCTGGCGCTGCTGAACGTGTGCTGATTATCGTCCCGGAAACCTTACAGCATCAGTGGCTGGTAGAAATGCTGCGCCGTTTCAACCTGCGCTTTGCTCTGTTTGATGATGAGCGTTATGCCGAAGCTCAGCACGATGCTTACAACCCGTTCGATACCGAACAACTGGTGATTTGCTCGCTGGATTTTGCCCGTCGTAGCAAACAGCGTCTGGAACATCTCTGTGAAGCCGAGTGGGACCTGCTGGTGGTCGATGAAGCCCATCATCTGGTGTGGAGCGAAGATGCGCCGAGCCGCGAATATCAGGCCATTGAACAACTGGCAGAGCACGTGCCGGGCGTTCTGCTGCTGACCGCAACCCCGGAACAGCTGGGGATGGAAAGCCACTTCGCCCGTCTGCGTCTGCTGGACCCGAACCGTTTCCACGATTTCGCGCAGTTCGTTGAAGAGCAGAAAAATTATCGTCCGGTTGCGGACGCCGTTGCCATGCTGCTGGCAGGTAACAAGCTGAGCAATGACGAACTGAACATGCTTGGCGAAATGATCGGCGAGCAGGATATCGAGCCGCTGTTACAAGCAGCAAACAGCGACAGCGAAGATGCCCAGAGCGCCCGTCAGGAGCTGGTTTCGATGCTGATGGATCGCCACGGCACCAGCCGCGTGCTGTTCCGTAACACCCGTAACGGTGTGAAAGGCTTCCCGAAACGCGAGCTGCACACCATTAAGCTGCCGCTGCCGACGCAGTATCAGACGGCTATTAAAGTCTCCGGCATTATGGGCGCACGCAAAAGTGCGGAAGATCGCGCTCGCGATATGCTCTACCCGGAGCGTATTTATCAGGAATTTGAAGGTGATAACGCCACCTGGTGGAACTTCGATCCGCGCGTTGAGTGGCTGATGGGCTACCTGACCAGCCATCGCTCTCAGAAAGTGCTGGTGATCTGCGCCAAAGCCGCTACCGCGCTGCAACTGGAGCAGGTACTGCGCGAGCGTGAAGGTATTCGCGCCGCGGTGTTCCACGAAGGTATGTCGATTATTGAACGTGACCGCGCTGCCGCCTGGTTTGCCGAAGAAGACACCGGCGCGCAGGTACTGCTGTGCTCGGAAATCGGTTCTGAAGGACGTAACTTCCAGTTCGCCAGCCACATGGTAATGTTTGACCTGCCATTCAACCCGGATCTGCTGGAGCAGCGTATTGGTCGTCTGGATCGTATCGGTCAGGCGCACGATATTCAGATCCATGTGCCTTATCTGGAGAAAACCGCTCAGTCGGTGCTGGTGCGCTGGTATCACGAAGGTCTGGATGCATTCGAGCACACCTGCCCGACCGGACGCACTATTTACGATAGCGTATACAACGATCTGATTAACTATCTGGCTTCACCGGATCAAACCGAAGGCTTTGACGATCTGATCAAAAACTGCCGCGAGCAACATGAAGCGCTGAAAGCACAACTGGAACAGGGTCGTGACCGCCTGCTGGAAATCCACTCCAACGGTGGCGAAAAAGCCCAGGCGCTGGCAGAAAGCATTGAAGAGCAGGATGACGATACCAACCTGATCGCCTTCGCCATGAACCTGTTCGATATTATCGGTATCAATCAGGACGATCGCGGCGACAACATGATCGTGCTGACGCCGTCCGATCATATGCTGGTGCCGGACTTCCCTGGCCTGTCGGAAGATGGCATCACCATCACCTTTGATCGTGAAGTGGCGCTGGCGCGTGAAGATGCGCAGTTTATTACCTGGGAGCATCCGCTGATCCGCAACGGTCTGGATCTGATCCTTTCTGGCGATACCGGTAGCAGCACGATTTCACTGTTGAAAAACAAAGCGTTGCCGGTAGGTACGCTGTTGGTGGAACTGATTTACGTGGTCGAAGCCCAGGCTCCGAAGCAGTTGCAGCTCAACCGCTTCCTGCCACCGACGCCGGTACGTATGCTGCTGGATAAAAACGGCAACAACCTGGCGGCGCAGGTGGAGTTTGAAACCTTTAACCGTCAGCTTAACGCGGTTAACCGTCACACCGGCAGCAAACTGGTTAACGCCGTGCAGCAGGATGTTCACGCTATCCTTCAGTTGGGTGAAGCGCAGATCGAGAAATCTGCCCGTGCACTGATTGATGCCGCACGTAACGAAGCCGACGAAAAACTGTCTGCCGAGCTGTCTCGTCTGGAAGCTCTGCGTGCAGTGAACCCGAACATTCGTGACGACGAACTGACCGCCATTGAGAGCAACCGTCAGCAGGTAATGGAAAGCCTGGATCAGGCAGGCTGGCGTCTGGATGCCCTGCGTTTGATCGTTGTAACGCATCAGTAACGGAGCCGAAAATGGGGATGGAAAACTACAATCCACCGCAGGAACCCTGGTTGGTTATCCTGTATCAGGATGACCATATTATGGTGGTCAACAAGCCGAGCGGTTTGTTGTCTGTGCCGGGTCGTCTGGAAGAGCACAAAGACAGCGTGATGACGCGCATTCAGCGTGATTATCCGCAGGCAGAATCGGTGCATCGTCTGGATATGGCTACCAGTGGCGTGATTGTAGTGGCGCTGACCAAAGCCGCGGAGCGGGAGTTAAAACGCCAGTTCCGCGAGCGCGAGCCAAAAAAGCAGTATGTGGCCCGCGTCTGGGGGCATCCATCCCCTGCGGAAGGTCTGGTGGATTTGCCGCTGATTTGCGACTGGCCAAACCGCCCGAAACAGAAAGTCTGTTACGAAACGGGTAAACCTGCGCAGACGGAGTATGAAGTGGTGGAGTATGCGGCGGATAACACGGCAAGAGTGGTGTTAAAACCGATTACCGGGCGTTCGCATCAATTGCGTGTGCATATGCTGGCGCTGGGTCATCCGATTCTCGGCGATCGTTTTTATGCATCACCAGAAGCGAGAGCGATGGCACCACGTTTATTGCTACATGCAGAGATGCTGACGATTACCCATCCGGCGTATGGCAATAGCATGACGTTTAAAGCGCCAGCGGATTTTTAACCTTTCCTGTACGTTTATACCCTCATCCTAAGGGCTGCCTCTTGTACATAAATCCCCGAGTCCGGGGATTTTTTGTTTCTGCCAAACTGCTTTCAGTTGTTGCGTGTGGCTACGCTTTCCATTCGGTAATTCCCTTCCTGCTCCACAGCGAATTTTTGAACTTTTTCTTCACCCGTTGATCGTCTCTATTATTTCATTTTATCGGGTCTGTTATGGTCCTTTCTGATTGTTATTCATGGGCTAATTAGCAGTCTGGTTGGCGATGCCCATCTCGGTAATCCGCGTCGTGCACGACGCCTTGCATCACCAGCCTCTTCTCTAGCTCATCATGCAGGTCTTTCTAATTGTGAAATCATCCCACGCTACTGCTAAGGTTGAAGGGGCGTTCCAGCCCCTTCAACCTTAGCTTATTCTGGATCATTCAATAATTGCGTTGGCAATAATTTTTCAGCAGTACTTTGTTTAGTGGTAATTTCTTCAGTAGCAATTTTTTTGGTGGTGATTTTATTAATAATAATTGCGTCAGTACCGTCCAGGATAGCACCTTCCAGGTTAGCACCGTCCAGGTTAGCATTCCACCCAGGTTCCAAGTAAAGGGATTTATCGTTACCTTTCATTATGTTGGGACCAAGGTAACAATTCCTCATGTCAACGCCGGGAAGGTAAGCCTTTCTAAGATCAACGCCCAAGCTACCGAGGCCCTTGCACAGCTTCAACGTCTGAGTACATATCTCATTTTTTTCAATTAAAAAAGTGACACTTAACTCAATATCACCGTAGATCTGAGTGTCCCAGCACATATTAGCCTTTGCGACCATCTCATCCGGATTTTTTGCGCATGTTTTGAGTTTATTGAATAATTCCAGGCTATTGATAAACTTTTCTCTCTCATTCTCGTCGATAGCCCCAGTAAAGTATTCTGAGGCGTTGATGTTGCCAACCTTGTTATTCACGAAATTGAACAGAAGTGTATAAGCCTCAGGCTGTTTATCTGACCAGAACAGATGACGTAACGTCTCCCACAAGCGTTGAAAGATATTCATCTTCACGTCTATCTTGTCCCCGCTCACGGTAATGACTCCAACTTATTGATAGTGTTTTATGTTCAGATAATGCCCGATGACTTTGTCATGCAGCTCCACCG
>OGTL01002087.1_pt1 | contig 15888 bp, 15 predicted proteins | sample 1553601 | NCBI WGS metagenome assembly OGTL01 (sample SAMEA2580112, study PRJEB22360) | human gut metagenome | biome: human gut; feature: human-associated habitat; material: faeces | place: Denmark | collected 2008/2010 | reverse complement strand
GGTGGTCTGTCCAAGCAGCAGGACTGTCTCATAGACCTTGTCCTTATCGGTTAAAAGGTCGCAGACTTTTGTGGCTTTTCCAAGACATACCGGCAAAACACCTTCCGCATCCGGGTCCAGTGTTCCGGTATGTCCGATCTTCTTTTGTCCACAGATGCCCCGCATCCGTGCCACCACATCAAAAGATGTATATCCCTTTTCTTTGTATACATTTATGATTCCGTTATACATCCATCTTCCTCTGTATCTTTATCTTTCAGCTGTTTTTTCATCTTTGCCAGCACTTTTTTGAGTATTTCATCCGGTTTTCCTTCCATGGATACCCCGGCAGCCCGACTGTGACCGCCACCGCCAAACTCCATTGCAATCTGTGCCACATCCATATAAGAAGCAGAACGCAGACTTACCTTATATGTATCGTTTTCATTCGGATATACAAACACCGCCGCTTCTACGCCTGCCGTAGAACGAAGAGTGCTGACAATTCCATCAAGATCCTTTGGTTCTACATGGAATTTCTCTAACTGTTTCCGTTTGACCACACTGGAAATACAGGTTCCATTAAAATGAAGTTCTGCATCCATCAGCGCTTTTCCAAGAATCTGCTGCTGCGCAAAAGTGCGAATATAAAATGTATCATCTACGATTCTGGAATAATCGATTCCTTTGTCCATCAATTGACCCGCAATCTCCATTGTTTTGGAAGAAGTACAGGAATACTGAAACACTCCGGTATCATGTACGATGCCAAGATAAATACACTCAGCGATTTCCTTTGTGATCCTGCTCTCATCCATCAGCTGATATACCAGTTCTGAGGTAGAACTTGCATTTGGAAAAATGTAATTAAAATCAGCAAATGACTGGTTACTGATATGATGATCCACACAAAACGTACTTTTTGCCACTTCAAAATACTGCCCGGACAAACCAAGACGGTCCACATCACCACAGTCCAGTGCAATGAACAGATCATACTCTTTTTTTCCATCCGTCGACTTCATGTGACGGATTTTGTCTGCATTTTTCAAAAACAGAAATTTCTCCGGAATCGGTTCCAGATACAGATCAGCCATAATAGTCGGATAATTATCACAAATGTAATTGTATACAGCCAGACAGGATCCTACACAGTCACCATCCGGCCGGATATGACCGGATATGGCAACGGTAGTAATCCCATCCAGATATGAATCTAATGAAATCATGGTCATCCTCTTATTCTTCCTCTTTACCACCTGTCAGTGCATCAATCTTTTTGGACATTTCAATTCCATACTCAATGGATTCATCCAGAATGAATCTCAATTCCGGAGTATTTCTCAGATTCAGAGACTGCGCCAGGCAACGGCGTGCATAGCCGGCCGCATTTTTCAATCCTGCAATCGTATCTTCTTTTTCCTTTTTGTCACCAAGAACACTAATGTATACTTTACAGGTTTTGAGATCCGGTGCAACCTGCACCGCTGACACAGTGGTCAGCGGATGAATCCGCGGGTCTTTGATCTCATTGCGGATAATGGTTGATAATTCACGCATCACTTCTTCGTTTAACCGGGTATTTTTAATACTGTTTTTTCTCATATTTTATCATCTCCAGCCTATCTCGGTACTTCTACCATCTTATATGCTTCTACGATATCAAACTCTGCAATATCATTAAATCCATCAAATACCAGGCCGCACTCGTAACCGGCTTTTACTTCTTTGACATCATCTTTGAAACGTTTCAGGGATGCAAGATCGCCCTCAAAGATCTGTTTTCCTTCTCTTGTAATACGAACCTTGCAATTACGCTCAAATACACCATCCAGTACATAGGAACCTGCGATGTTGCCGACACCGGAAGCTTTGAAGATCTGACGTACTTCTGCGTGACCGATGACTTTTTCTTCAAAGATTGGATCCAGCATACCTTTCATGGCAGCCTCAATATCTTCGATAGCTTTGTAGATTACAGAGTACAGACGGATATCTACTTTTTCCTGCTCTGCAGTCGCTTTTGCGGTCATATCCGGTTTTACATTAAATCCAATGATGATCGCATTAGATGCCGAAGCCAGGGAAACATCGGACTCATTGATTGCACCAACACCTCCATGGATTACTTTTACAACAACTTCCTCGTTGGAAAGTTTTGTCAGACTCTGTTTTACAGCTTCTACAGAACCCTGAACATCTGCTTTTACGATCAATTCAAGTTCTTTTAAATTACCAGTCTGGATCTGTGAAAACAGATCGTCCAGTGACATTCTGGATCTGGTTTCTTCCAGCATTTTCTCTCTGTTCTGAGATACAAAAGTCTCTGCAAAGCTTCTTGCATCTTTCTCAGAATCACATGCCACGAATACTTCACCTGCATTCGGAACATTATTCAGACCAAGAATTTCAACCGGAGTGGAAGGACCAGCCTCTTTGACTCTTCTTCCCTTATCATCGATCATAGCACGAACTTTACCATAGCTGCTTCCTGCAGCAATCGGCTCGCCGACTTTCAGAGTACCTTTCTGAACAAGGACGGTTGCAACAACACCACGGCCTTTGTCCAGCTGTGCCTCGATCACCAAACCACGCGCATTTCTCTTCGGATTTGCTTTCAGTTCCAGGATATCTGCTGTCAGTAATACCATTTCAAGAAGCTCTGTGATTCCTTCACCAGTACGTGCAGATACCGGTACACAGATCGTGCTTCCGCCCCAGTCTTCCGGAATCAGTCCCTGCTCAGCAAGACCCTGTTTTACATAATCAATATTTGCACTCTCTTTATCGATCTTGTTGATCGCTACGATAATCTCGATACCGGCTGCTTTTGCATGGCTGATGGCTTCTACCGTCTGAGGCATGATACCGTCATCTGCCGCAACTACCAGAATTGCGATATCTGTGGCATTTGCACCACGCATACGCATAGCAGTAAATGCTTCATGACCCGGCGTGTCCAGAAATGTAATCTTCTGTCCGTTGATTTTTACAACAGATGCACCGATGTGCTGTGTAATACCACCAGCCTCACGATCCGTTACATGTGTCTCGCGGATAGCATCCAGCAGAGAAGTTTTACCATGGTCAACGTGTCCCATTACACATACAACCGGCGGTCTGGAAATCAGTGTGTTTTCATCCTCTTCTTCCTCTTTCAGAAGTTCTGCGATGACGTCCACTTTCTCCTCCGGCTCAGCGATACAGTTGAACTCCAGTGCGATTTCTTCTGCTTTTTCGTAATCAATCTCCTGATTTACGGTTGCAAGAATGCCCTGCATAAATAATTTTTCTACAACTTTGGAAGCCGGCACATCGATACGTTCTGCCAGTTCACGTACCGTCATCACTTCCGGAAGTGCAATGCTGCGAACCTCATCGGCCTTTTTCTCTGCCTGCGGCTGCGGCTGTGCATTCCGCTTTTTATGTCCGGTTTTTTTCTCCAGATTTACATACTGCTCCTGCTTCCTATTCTTTCTTTCATAATCCTGTTTATTTTTCTTTTTATTTGCGTGTGTATTTTCTTTTCCGCGCAACTCCTCGATCGGAGCCTTTGCGCTGTCACGGTTCATACGTGAAATTTCCTGATCTAAGCGTCCTCTCGTCTCTCTTGAACGATTCTGACCGTCCTGTCGATTGTTTCGATTACCTCCAAAACTATTACCGCCGCCGCGATTACCCTGGAAACCTTTTTGATTATTGTTGTCTTTTCTTTCATAACGGCCATTTCTATCACCATTTTCCTGTCTCTGCGGTCTGTCGCCAAATCTTCTCTGCGGTCTGTCGCCATTATTTCTCTGCTGGCGGTCTCCGTCGTAACGTGATCTGTCTCCGTTGTTTCGCTGTGGACGATCACCATCGTAACGCGATCTGTCGCCATTATTTCTCTGCGGACGGTCTCCGTCGTAACGTGGTCTGTCTCCGTTATTTCGCTGTGGACGATCACCATTATTATTACGTGGTCTGTCGCCATTATTTCGCTGTGGACGATCACCGTTGCGTTCATTACGGTTTCCATTATTTGGACGGCGATTACCCATCTTGCTGTTCTGCGGATTGTATACAGCTGAAATACTTGCTTTCTTTTTCGGGCGCTCTTTCTTATCATCCGTACTGTCCTGTTTACCGTATTTTCCTCTGATCAGTGACACTGCATTGTCTTCCAGTGAACTTAAATTTGTTACTTCTATATTATGTCCATGAAGGAAATTAATAACCTCCTTCGCAGTCACATCATATTCTTTTGCAATTTCGTGAACTCTAATTTTTGCCATTCCAGATCCTCCCTATTCAGTTGTTGGTCTATTGTCAAGCTGCTTCATGACAGACTTTGCAAATCCCGGCTGCAGAACTGCTACCATAGAACGGTATTCCTTGCCAATACAATGACCGAGATCATCTTTGCTTCCGTAAACATACAGAGGTGTCTCATAAAAAGCTGTCATATTTTTCATTTTTTTCTTTGTATTATCAGAAGCATCCTCTGCCACGATCACCAGGCTCGCCAGCCCCCCTTTTACTGCTTTCTCTACCGCATACTCACCGCTGGCAATACAGCCGGCTTTCTGCGCAAGGCCCAGACTGGATAAAATTCTGTTATTCTGCAATCGTTTTCATCTCCTCTGCCAATTCTGCGACTATTTCTTTTGGTATACTCATTTTGAATGATCGTTCCAATCCGTGATTTTTCACTGCCAGTTCCAGACAGTCCGGATTTTTGCACAAATATGCACCGCGGCCGTTTTTCCGGCCAGCCGGATCGATACAGAATGTATTATCCTGCATTTTTAAAACACGGATCAGATCTCTTTTTTCCCGCATTTCATGACACCCCACACACATGCGCATCGGATTTTTTTTAGTCATTCTCACTATCCTCTTCTCCTGCAAATTCATCTTCTTCATATTCATAAGATTCATCTTCTGCAGGTTCGTCATAAGCTGTATCCTCGAAATCCTCATCCAGATTCAGTTCATCTTCTGTAAGCGCATCATCCTCATAATCTTCTTCATAATCCATGAAGTCACCGGCTTCTCTTGCCTGTGTCTCGCTCTTAATGTCGATTTTGAATCCGGTCAGACGGGCCGCAAGGCGCGCATTCTGTCCCTCTTTACCGATAGCCAGGGAAAGCTGATAATCCGGAACAACAACTTTTGCTTTATTTTCCTCAGCATCTGCGATAACAGAAATTACTTTTGCCGGACTTAAAGCGTTCTCGATCAGCATAGCCGGATTTTCGTTCCAGTTGATGATATCGATTTTTTCACCATTTAACTCTTCTACGATCGCGTTGACACGCGCACCGTTCATGCCGACACATGCTCCTACCGGATCTACATCCGGATCATTGGACCATACCGCCATCTTGGTACGACTTCCAGCCTCACGAGCAATGCTCTTGATCTCCACAATTCCGTCACGAACTTCTGCAACTTCTGCCTCAAACAGACGTTTCACCAGTTCCGGATGTGTTCTGGACACAAGTACTTTCGGTCCTTTGGAAGTTGATTTCACATCCATGACATATACTTTAATACGATCTGTCGGCTCAAATGTCTCTCCCGGGATCATCTCGTTTTCACTTAAAACAGCATCCACTTTACCAAGGTTAATGCTTACATTATTGCCGATATAACGCTGAACGATACCTGTTACGATATCTTTTGATTTTCCATAATACTGATCATAGATCACTTTCCGCTCTTCTTCACGGATTTTCTGTAAAATAACATTCTTAGCATTCTGCGTAGCAATACGTCCAAAATCTTTGGAATGGATTTCCTCATGGATCACATCGCCAAGTCCGTGTGTACCGTTCATCATCATTGCTTCAGCAAAGCTGATCTCTGTCAGCGGATCTGTTACTTCCTGTACTACAGTTTTCTCTGCCCATACATGATATTCGCAGGTCTCAGGATCAATCGTAACTTTGATATTGTCTGCTTTTCCGAAATGATTTTTACATGCGGTCAGTAACGAATTCTCGATTGCCTCCAGAAGTGTCTCTTTGCTGATATTTTTTTCTTTCTCTAAAATTGTTAATGCTTCCAGTAATTCTCTGCTGTCAGAGTTTTTGCTGTTTTTGCTGGTTTTAGCCATTTTTTCTTTTCCTCCTGTTCTTCGAATGCCTAAAAATCAAATGCCAGTCTGATCAGTGCAATTTCATTTTTCTGAAATGTCAGTTCTTCATCTTCTTCCGTACAAATTGTAACGGTATCGTCTGTATATGCAGTCAGAACTCCGTAAAACTCTTTCTGACGATTAATTGCACGGTAGGTACGAATCTCCAGTTCCTTTCCCATACTGCGGACATAATCTTTTTCTTTTTTCAGTGGTCTGCCCAGTCCCGGCGAGCTCACTTCAAACACATAAGAATCTGAAATAAAGTCTTCCTCATCCAGCAGATCGTTCATTCTGCGGGCAACTGCTTCACAATCATTAACGGTAATACCGCCTTCTTTATCAATATAAGCACGCAGGTACCAGGTACTGCCTTCCTTTACATACTCCACATCCACCAGTTCAAAATGCATTTCTTCCATAATAGGAAGTAATAATGCTTCTGTGCGTGCTTCATATTCTTCTCTTTTTGACATTTTGTCACCTTCTTTCTCAGGTTTCACCATAACAACAACGAAGAGTGGACTCACGCCCACTCTTACTACTTACAACATATTCTTATATAAAGATAGCACACTCTTCTCAAAGATGCAAGTTTTTTTTACGCAATTCCCGGTTTTACAGTTCTCACGTTCTGCCGGTCAATATATCCACATGCCCGCAGGCCCCGCTCAATGACTCTGGTCCACTCCGTTTCTGACAACACACGTACTGAACTGTCATCCAGTTCAATCACATGTTCTTCCGGACGTTTTTCCGTCACATATGTTACTTCATATAAATTCACACGGCTGATTGCACCAATTTCTTCCAACAGATTCACCATTCGATACACGGTAGCTGTTCCGATTTTAGGATCAATTTTTGATGCTTTATAATAAATTTCTTTGCAGCTGCTGCAATTGCCACTCAGAATAACATCCATTAAAACCATTCTCTGCTTTGTGATACGACATCCGTTTTCTTTTAATCGCTCCACGATTCTGTCTTTCTGCATCTGTGTCCGATAATAGTTTTCTGTCTTTTCCAACTCTGTTGCCTGCATACTAGATTCCCTTTCTCTATCTTACTTTAGTATAAAGCAACATTCGTTAGGTGTCAATAATTATTTTTATCTAGCACTTATTGTAAGTAATCATAGCATACCAAAAAGAAACTCTTTGAAACCGATACTTGTTTCTGACCGTTTTCAAAGAGTCTCTCATTCTTTCGTCTGCATAAAAGGATGGGGGCACACCCCCTTCCGCCCTAATTGCTACGCGCCAAGCAGCGCGCAGTAAAATTCTGCCGCACAGGAAAACGTTTCCTGCCGGATCGGTGCGATGATCTCCCGTACACTTAAATAGTGCTCCATATCCACTTTGACAATTTCATCACCAATCTGTTCCAATATCTCCTGTTTACTAATAGGATAAGCGACATTCACCATCCGTTTGTGCAGTAAATGTAACATTCCTTTAAACTGTGCCATCATCGCCACCTCGCTTATAAGCTGTATAATCCGAAGTATCCAGTCCTCTGCCCGCATATGGATGGCTGGAAGCACCACGATGTACATAAGAATACATCGGTGCAGAATGGACTGCCTGACTGCGCATGGCATCGATAATCCCCGGATACAAATCTGCTTTGATCATGGATGGTGCTCCATTTGCACCCTCGCAGATCACATTTCCGTCCGGTCCCAGAATCATACTGCGACCAAAACAGGAAAAATTCTCATTTTCTGCTGTTCCGGAGCAGTTGACAGCAACTACATATACCTGATTAAAATACGCTCCGGATTTATTGGTGATCTCCCAGGCATTCTGCCACGGATCCATATAGTGAGTCGGACGGATAATTACATTTGCCCCCTGCACCGCTGCTTCGCGCCACATTTCCGGATAATCGCCATCTGCACAGATGATGATACCAAGTTTTGCACCTTTCGGTCCGTCGCATACCGTACAGCTGCGTCCCGGTATAGAACCCTCGAAAGGAATCCACGGATTCATCTTATCATAACGGTGAATGATCTCACCTTTGTCATTGATCACAATAGCCGTATTGGTAAAATTGTTCTGTTCATCCACGCGAAGCAGAAAATCAAACACACCGTACACTTCCAGTTCCGCACATTTTTCCTGAAACTTTTTAATCTGCGGGCTGTCCATAGTAAGCAGAGCTTTTTCCCATCCAAACTGCGGAAATCCCTGAATGCACGCCTCCGGTGCCACAAACAGATCAAATCCCGGGAAACCGCCGGATGCCCGATCCATAAAGGAAAGCAGTACATCAGTATTTCGATCTACTTCTTCCATACCCATAGCGCCAATAGGTGCATACTGTGCACCAACTACGGTCAGGCATTCCGTCTCAATTTTCCCATTAATTCCAAATACATTTCCCCTGTTCATAATTGTATCCTTCTATCGCCTTTATCACAGATCTTATCTCCGATAAAGTAAATCACACATGCCGCAATAATAGAATTGACAGAACCAATACCAACCGGCACTTTCAGGCCGATCACGGCACCTGCAACAACTGCAAGAACTGCATACCATTTTGCAGTTTTCATATTTGTTGTATCATTATCCTGATAACGATTCTGATGCATGAAATAATCTGTGATCACCACACCACCGACTGGCGGAATCGCATATCCCATGAACGTCAGCCAGGAAGTAAAGTTATAATATAACCAGACAGAAGCTACGATTCCAATCATGCCGCTGACAAGTACCATTTTCTTTTTAGAGTATCCTGTGATATTGGAAAGCCCAAGCCCGCAGGAATATAATCCGTTATCTGCTGTGGTCCAGATATTTAATCCAAGTACGATGATCGCCGGAAGTGCTAATCCCTGTGCGATCATAATATAAAAGATATCTGCCTGTCCGGTTACAGAACCACCCACTGCTCCAAAAACGAACATCAGAGAGTTTCCTACAAAAAATGCAATCACAGTTGCGATAACAGCAATTTTCTTAGTTTTTGCAAAACGTGTATAATTCGGAGTTGTTGTACCTCCACTGATGAATGAACCTACAACCAGTGTAATGGCTGTTGCCAGTGTGATCGGATTCTGTGGTTCAGCAGCAAACAAACTATCAATTCCACCCATTGAAGATACTCCAAGTCCTACGGAAATACAGCCCAGGATACCGACTGCCGGAACTGCGATCCAGCTTATAATTTCCAGCGACTTAATACCAAAATAAGCAGAGGCTGTCATAAGACCACCAGCCAGAATAACAAGAACCACCACCGGAATACCTGTCAACTCAGCTACCGGAATAGAAAACATTGCAATACCAACGCCAAACCATCCCATCTGTGTAAAAGTAATAATTGCAGAACAAAGCCAGGATCCTTTTTTTCCGAAAGCATGTCTCGCCATCAGATCCAGGGTAAGTCCCGTCTTGCATCCAATATATCCAAGAATTCCGGTATATACGCCAAGAATTGCATTACCGATAAGCAATGCACATATAAATTTTGTCATGTTCAGGCCGACACCAAGCTGACCGCCCGCACTCATGCTGGCAGAAAAAAAGGTAAATCCCATCATGATCATAAACATTGGTAAAAACCCTTTTCTCGCGCTGTCAGGTACAGCCTGAAGTTCGAAGTCCTGCCGTTTTTCATTTGTCTGGTTGTTTCCCATAACATCCTCCTGCTCTTTTTCTCTATTTTTCTCACAAAAAAGGTGCCAAGAGTATCTTAAACCAAAATACTCTGGCACCTTTGCCGTTCTAAAATATATCACGGTAAGTATACTCTGTCAAGAAAATAACAGATCTGCAATATGCGAATAGCAGGATGAGAGTAACAGTCAACTTCTAACTATTTCATCACCCAGATTTCTATATATAAGGAACTCTCCACATCGTACTTTGTTCCTTAAGGTCTCTGACCCATGCCACCTTCCAGTGTCAGTGTTTCACCGTTCATGTACTTAAAGTCCGGAGAAGCAAGCTGTACGCAGACACGTCCGATTTCTTTCTCTACATCACCATAATGTCCTGCCGGCGGCATTTTTACATTTGCTTTGAACGCTTCCGGATAAGCTTTCTCAAAATTCTCCAGCTGTGCTGTCCATGCCAGCGGGCATACGATATTGACATTGATACCGTCTTTGCCCCACTCTGTTGCTGCCACCCTGGAAAGGCCACGGATTCCTTCTTTTGCCGCTGCATAAGCACACTGACCATAATTTCCGAATAATCCTGCACCGGATGCAAAGTTAACGACAGATCCTTTTGTCTCTTTCAGATATGGATAGCATGCTTTCATATAATAGAATACTGCGTATAATCCAGAGTAAAGTGCCAGATTAAACTGATCGGTGGTATGCTCTTCCAACGGAACTCCGGATGCTGAAGCCTGTGCATTGTTGATCAACACATCAATTCTTCCAAACGTATCAATGGCCTGCTTTACAACGTTCTGAACGATGGCTTCATTGTCAGCACCGGCAGATACATCTGCCTGAACCGGAAGTACCTTGATTCCATACAAACGCTCGAGTTCTTCTTTTGCATCTTCCAGTTTCTTGACATTACGTCCGGTCAGTACCAGATTTGCCCCTTCTTTTGCATACGCTGTTGCGATACCATATCCGATGGAACCGCAGCTTCCATCACTTAATACTGCGCGTCCTCCTCCGGTAATAATTGCAGTTTTTCCTGTTAAAAATCCCATCATTGTTTCTCCTTTCCTGTCACTCTCAAATGTTTGGATTGTATTTTTTTCAATACATCGCCACTGAGATACAGTGTAACAAAACAATGATGGAATTTCAAGTTTTTTTCTCTATATTTGCCTTTTTTTCAGATAATTCAAAACTTTTACTGATAACAAGATAGACAAATCTTATCATACAGCAAAATATGACACATTTATTTGTGATGTCTTGCAAAATAATCTTTCACAAGTTTCACCACTGTACCTGACAACAGGAACAACGCGATGAGGTTCGGGATCGCCATCAGACCGTTGAATGTCTCTGCGATGCTCCAAAGCATGCCAAGATCCATGGTTGCACCTACGATCGCTACCAGTGCATAAACCACCATGAACGGTTTCACCCATTTTTCAGAGGACAGATACTCCATACAACGAGCGCCATACAATCCCCATCCGATAATTGTGGAAAATGCAAAACAACAAAGTGCAATTGCTGTAAAAACAGATATCCAATTGCCATATGTTGCCGTGAATCCGGAAATTGTCAGTTCCGCACCTGCATCTGCGCCATATCCGACGGAAACACCGCTGCACAGGATAACCATAGCCGTCAGGGTACAGATCAGAATCGTATCTGTAAATACCTCAAAAATACCAAACATACCCTGTTTTACAGGCTTGCTTGTATCTGCACAGGCATGAGCGATAGACCCTGTACCAAGTCCGGCTTCATTGGAGAAAATACCTCTGGAAACACCCTTTTTCATACTGAGGAAAAAGCTTCCGATCACACCGCCTGTCACTGCTGACGGATTAAAGGCTCCCTTCACAACTGTTACGATAGCTGCCGGGATCTCTGTAATGTTTAAAAGAATCAGCGCTACACTGAAGATCAGATAGATCACCGCCATAAACGGTACAATAATCTGGCTGACTGTTGCAATTCGTTTCAGACCACCGATGAGGATTGCTGCAACACAGGCTGCAAGAATCAGGGAAGAAATTACAACTGCCCAGGAATACTCTCCAAGGAACGGAATATTTACGCAGTTTGATTTGTTCGGATCAAAGAAGTTCTGAACTGCACTGGAAATACCATTTACCTGACTGAATGTACCGATTCCGAAAAGACCTACACATACACCAAAGAATGCAAAGATCTTTGCAAGCCATTTCCATTTTGTTCCCATACCTTTCTCAATATAATAGAAAGGACCACCAAGGCTGTGACCGTCTTCTGCTACCACACGGTATTTCACTGCAAGAAGACCTTCGGAAAATTTTGTTGCCATTCCGAAGAATGCTGCAAGAATCATCCAGAATAAAGCTCCGGGACCTCCGGCACAGACAGCAGTTGCAACACCGACGATATTACCGGTTCCGATTGTGGCGCTCAGTGCTGTACATAAAGCTGCAAAGCTGGAAATCTCACCATCGCCTTCTTCTTCGTTCTTAAACATCCATTTCAATGCAAGAGGGAGTCTTCGCATCTGAAGAAGTCCAAGTCTGGCAGTTAACAGGATGCCACCTGCCATGATCAGGACCATAAGGGGCACGCCCCAGACCAGATTGTCTACTGTTGTCAAAAAAGAATTGATCGCTTCCCACATAATAATAAATCTCCTTTTTCTTTTAAAAAGTGTAATATATTGTACAGCTGGGAAACAAAGTAATAACAGACCGTTTCAAAAATCAGAAGTTCAGAAAATACTGTTCATATAGTTCATATGAATCAGCGGGGATGATAAAGCATCCTCTGTCCTTTTGCCTGAGAGATTCAAGACACGAATCAGATAACCATTTGTGGGTAGCTATTGATAATTCGTGTTATTTGCACCTTCGGCCCCCGATCTAACGGGTGTCTCCAGAGAAACGATCCATTTGCAGTTCTTCCCTGCATCCAGGGAACCTGAGAGTTTTACTCCTTCGGCGGGTATAGCCTTTTGTGTGGCTTCCTCTTTCCTGCAAACTTCACCTCGTTAATTTGCTGTTACTGTGGTATACTATAGCTCTTAAATTTGAACTCGTCAATAGAAAATTAAACTTTTATAAAAAAAGTATAAAAATTCCAGAGATTTCCACCTTGTAAAATCCCTGGATATTTAAATAATTTTTATACATCAGCCATATCAGCCGCAAACAGTGCTGCGCCAAGTGCACCGCAAAGCTGAGCCTTGTCACTGATCACCAGCTTTGTTCCAAGCTTCTCTTCCAGTGTCTTTACCAGGCCCTTATTCTTAGAAACACCACCGGTCATCATATATTTCTCCTCACCGCCCACACGTCTGGTAAGGGCGGCAGTCTTTACGGCAACCGCCTTATTCAGGCCATGGACAATATCATCTGTTGCCTTATTCTGGGCGATCAGGGATACAACTTCTGATTCTGCAAATACTGTACACATACTGGAAATTGTAATATCTTCTTTGAATTCCAGCCCACATTCGCTCATCTGATCCAGATTCATTTCCATGGTACGTGCCATCATTTCCAGAAATCGTCCGGTTCCTGCCGCACATTTGTCATTCATAACAAAATTTGCAACTGCACCGTTCTCATCCAGTCGGATCACCTTGCTGTCCTGTCCGCCAATATCAATAACAGTACGGACTTCCGGATTCAGGAAATGCGCACCTCTTGCATGACAGGTGATCTCTGTGATACTCTTATCACCATTTTTAATAGCTGTACGTCCGTATCCAGTAGTAACCAGCGCATCAATATCTTCTCTCTGCAATCCGGCCTCCTTCAATGCCTCTGCAAGGGCACGGTCTGCTCCGATAGCAGCTCCTGCTCCTGTAGGCAAGATAATGCTGGTCACAATCTCATGATCTTTATTTAAAATCACCACATCTGTACTGGTAGAACCACTGTCAATCCCTGCGAAATAACCTTTTCCCATTTTTCTCTCTCCTTTTGTGTCTCCATCTATGGTCTGCTCCAGTGTTTCAGGCTGAATGCTCTCTGCAAAAGCTTCCAGTCTGGTAAGAAGCTGACCGCTGCTCTGAATAGTATAATCTGATTCGATTTTTAAAAGAGGTACATCTGTATGATTCTTGATCTCAGCATATTCGAAGCTGTAAAAATCACAAAACTTCACTGTATGATAAATAATCCCCGCAACAGACGGATCATTATAAAGCTTCTTACGACCTGTCGGGTCCATCATACGCATACATGGAATCTGCCCCAGAATCTCACCTGCATACCAGTCCATCAGCTCATCAAAAGAAGCACCCTCCGGTGGAAGTATATTTCCCACAGAACGGTTATGCACGCAGGTATCATTCTCTACAGGAAGAGGCATAGCTTTGCTGGTCATTTCAAATAATTCCTGCCCCATTCTGGCGCCAAGCACTGCAATATGGGACTTTGTGATTTTCTCCTGTGCATGGAAAGCAGCCCGGAATTTTCCGGCATCAAACTCTGTGCCTTTGTACTGTGCATAAGCCTTCGCCAGCCCTTTTAACTGTACAGCCATACGCTCTCTGCTACAGGCACTGTCACAGTGAAGCACATCCAAAATATAGAGAAAATCCAGCTTGCCGCTTTCAAGCAGAATGTCATAGACACTCCGGATAGTATCACAGCAGCTCACCAGGACAAGTTCCTTGATTTTCCCCTCCATGACTCCTTCCAGAAGTGTTTTTCCAAAACCGCAGATATTGGGATGTGAAACCTGATCGGCCAGGTCAAATCCCTCCGGCATATGATTAAAGTTCTCACATTCCCCGCCAAGAGATTCCAGAAGTTCAATTGGGGTATATTTACAGACATAGTAAGTTTTATTCATTCTCAGCACCTCCCAGCATTTCCAGAAAAGCTCCCAGCCTGGTGGAAGTCTGTCCTTCTCCTCCATGGCTTCGATCACACCCGTCACCGTCCAGGATCAAAAGGGGCAGACCGGCTTCCTCGAACTTCTTCTTTGCAAGCTGTGCCGCACCAAGCGTATGTTTACATCCCCAATGTCCAAACCACACAGCACCGTCTGCTCCTGCCTGTTTCGCATGGCGGATACCGGCTTCAATCCTTCTAAGGGCACTTCCGTTCAGTGAATGATATACCATTCTTTCTGCCATTGCTTCAAAGGGGTTCTCAGGATCAAAATCCGGCTCACAGGTTTCTGCAAGTTCACATCCTACGATCTGGGCTTTCTCACTGAAGCAAAGCTCCTGGCGCACTGCATCCGACCAGAATGGAATGGTATGCATCCAGTAAATGTGCTTCCCTTTCGCTGCCGGTGCTTTCTTAATATCTTCAAGAAGCATCTGTGTATACTTCTCTTCTTCTGCTGTTCCCAGAAGGATATTGTTTGTCATTCCTGCATACAAGGGTGTGACCAGATCAGAGGGCACATATCTGTCTGCACGCATCTGCTGATATTTTTTGTAATTCTCCAGAGTCCGCTTACTGCAGGCAAGACGTTCCTTTAATCTGTCCTCAGAGATTGTTTTTCCTGTATTTTTTTCCAGAAATATTTTTAAATCCTTTAACTGATCTGCCACATACTGTACATTCTCTGTGGTCTGATTCCATGGTACATCAATGGCAAATACAGGTACCTGGTAAAAATCTGCCAGGGTACGGAAGGTGAGCAGGTTAGCATCGCAGGTCAGGTTGGTATAAACAATACATTTAGGCTTTGGCAGAAGTCCTTTCTGCGCTGCACCAAGAAATGTCTTGTGATAACTGCACAGTGTCTCTGCAATTCCCTGATTCTCTGCCTGCTGCAAAAATGCCCTCTCTGCTTTGCTTGCAGAAAGATAGCAGGAAAATCCTTCTACATTATAGGGATGTAATCCCACCTCCTGCATCATTTCGCAGGGTGTAAAAATACTTACAATAACAGAATCTTCCGGTTTCTGAAGGGGCCACAGCATGGTATCCATCATCAGGTTTGCAAGATGCCTGTCTGCAGGCATCAGTCTCTTGTCCTGCATGTAACGGAACTTCAGATTCTGCGCCCCCCAACCGGTTTTTAACAGCCGGCGGGCTGACTGAGGCTTTTTATCCGTCAGATTTTCCACATAATGACCAAATGTCTCAATAATCTCCATAGTCTGTCTCTTCCTCATTATGGTAATAATAATTTATCAATTGTCAGTGCACAAATA
>OGTL01002086.1_pt1 | contig 15889 bp, 18 predicted proteins | sample 1553601 | NCBI WGS metagenome assembly OGTL01 (sample SAMEA2580112, study PRJEB22360) | human gut metagenome | biome: human gut; feature: human-associated habitat; material: faeces | place: Denmark | collected 2008/2010 | reverse complement strand
CGCAAAATCAGAATGCCCAGCACGATATGGCGCACGGTGGAAGTTTCGCTGCCCATAATGCGGCCGGCGATGTAACCAGCCAGAGCTCCGATCAGCAGACTGAAAATAAAACCAAACATAATATTCTACCTCCTGAATTTTAAAGCTCTGCGCTCTGCCCGGCGGTTTCCCGGGCAAAGCGGCAAATATCCTTCAAACAACATTTTTCGCATTCTGGTTTGCGCGCATTGCACACTGCCCGACCATGCATCACAAAGCGGTGGCACAGGTCGCTGCCTTCTTCCGGAGGAACGATCTTCCACAGGGCCATTTCCACCTTCTGCGGTTCCTTGATGCCGTCCACAAGGCCGATCTTGTTGCACAGCCGGATGCAGTGGGTGTCTGTTACGATAGCAGGCTTGCCAAACACATCGCCCATGATAAGGTTTGCGCTCTTGCGGCCTACGCCGGGCAACTTTTGCAACTCGTCTATATCGGATGGTACGACACCGTCGAAATCGGACATCAGCATCTTCGCCATGCCGACTAAATGTTTTGATTTATTGTTGGGATAAGATACGCTTCGGATATATTCAAAGATCACTTCCGAAGTAGAAGCGGCCATGACTTCGGGGGTCGGAAAATCCCGGAAGAGGGCAGGAGTGATCATATTCACCCGTTTATCCGTACATTGGGCGGACAGGATCACAGCGATAAGCAATTGATATGGGTTGTCGTAATGCAGTTCCGTTTCGGCGACCGGCACATGCTCGTTGAACCAATTCAAGACTCCTTTATATCGTTCCTCTTTGCGCATATATTATTTTATTAGTGACATGAAATTTTTACCAAGAAGCAATCCTAAGAATACGGCTAACAATCCTAACACATTGCTGGCGATCAGGTTTAAAAGTGCCAACTTATATTCGCCTGTTTTCATCAGCGACATCGTATCTAGTGCAAACGAAGAGAATGTGGTAAATCCGCCGAACAGCCCGGTGAAGAGAAATACTCTTGCGCCCGCAGATAGATTACAAGTTTCGGCTATACTCCAACAGAAGCCGATGAGGAAAGAGCCGATCACATTGACCGAAAGTATCCCGAAAGGGAAGGAGTGTAGCATCGAACGCTGTACCCACGTGGAAACTCCGTAGCGGAATACGGTGCCGATTGCCCCTCCTGTTATAAGTAGTAAAACCTTTATCATACCATTTACGTTTTTAGTGTGTTTTTCCCCGGGCTGGTTAAGGACCCGGGGAAGATGGTAAATGATTTAGGTTCTCAACTTAATTGGCTGACTCAAACTGTCTCAGAAAACGGACATCGTTTTCGGAGAACATGCGTAAGTCTTTTACTTGGTATTTCAGGTTTGTTATACGCTCAATCCCCATTCCTAAAGCATAACCGGAATATACTTTGCTGTCGATACCACAGTTTTCAAGCACATTCGGGTCTACCATACCGCAACCGAGAATTTCTACCCAACCGGTTCCTTTACAGAACGGGCAGCCTTTTCCACCACAGATATTACAAGAAATATCCATTTCGGCAGAAGGTTCAGTGAACGGGAAATAAGATGGACGCAAGCGAATTTTCGTGTCTGCGCTGAACATTTCTTTGGCGAAGAACAGTAATGCCTGTTTCAAGTCGGCGAAAGAAACGTTTTTGTCCACATACAAGGCTTCTACCTGATGGAAGAAACAGTGTGCGCGATAGGAGATCGCTTCATTACGATATACACGTCCCGGACAGATAATACGGATAGGAGGCTCTTGATTCTCCATGACACGTGTTTGTACGGAAGAAGTGTGTGTACGAAGCAATACGTCCGGATTATGTTGGATAAAGAAAGTATCCTGCATGTCGCGGGCAGGGTGGTCTTCTGCAAAGTTCAAAGAAGAGAATACATGCCAGTCGTCTTCGATTTCCGGTCCTTCAGCAATGCTGAATCCTAAGCGTCCGAAGATGTCGCAGATTTCTTTCTTTACGAGTGAAAGCGGATGGCGAGTACCTAATTCAATAGGATAGGATGTACGGGTGAGGTCGATGTCATCATTCGTCGTCTGTACATTCTCAAAGCTGGCTTTCAGCTCATTAATTCTATTTTGGGTTGCCTCTTTCAGCTTGTTGAGGTGCTGGCCGACTTCACGCTTCTGATCTGCCGCTACATTGCGAAAATCATTCATCAGCAAAGATATTTCACCTTTTTTGCTGAGATATTTAATGCGTAATGCCTCCAGTTCTTCAGCGTTTGCCGCTTTCAGGTTCTCTACTTCCTTAAGCAGAGCGTTAATCTTATTGATCATTTCTAATCATTTTTATTTTCAACGTGCAAATTTACTCCTTTCTTTGAATACTGCAACCGATTACGGTGGGTTTTTTTGAAAAAAGGGAGTCAACTATTCTCTTTTTATCAGAAATTGTAAGCTACGCCGATACCTAAAATATCTTTGAACTGAACTTTGGCGCCGCGTTTTTCGCCTTCATCATTAATGGTTTTTACGTCGTTGTCGTATTTGAGCGTGGTGTTGAGTGTAGCATTGAGGTATTTGTTAATTTTCATGTTGATCAGAACATCCCAGTTCATGTCTACGTTACCGAACTACTTATTATAAGGAATAAAAAAGTCCACGTTTATGATCTGGTTCACGTTCTCCATGATTTTTCACAAATGTAAAAAACAGGTAGCATTCGCTTTTGTTTACCCAGACTTCACAGATCAAAGTTATTATCCGTTCATCTTACCGTTTTCTTTTGAGCGGCAATCGAGGAAAGAGCTTTCTAAAACGGATCAAATGACTCGTGATGTTGCTGCCCGCAATGATGATTGTCACGGCGAGAATAATTAATAATATCCCCAACCGATCCTTGGTGTCAAGGTTTCGCCGAACACGGCACCCCCGAAAAATACAGCTGTGACCGGCTCTAGTGCTCCCAGTATGGCTGTCGGTGTCGAACCGATATACTGGACAGCACTAGTTGTACAAAGGAATGAAATGGCGGTAGGGAAGACGGCAAGCGCGATCAGGTTTCCCCAAAGATACCATTTGTCCACAATATAAAGGTCTTTCCCGAACCCGACACGGACAAAGAATAGAGATACGCCGAAAAGCAGTATGTAAAAAGTCAGCGGAAGCGTAGCCACGTTTTTCAGTGTCGATTGGTTCACTCCTATTATGTAGATGGCATAGGAGAGAGCTGAAGCCATAACCAGCAAAACACCGGTGAGACTGAGTGTTGTGCCATCACCGCTTTTATAGAGCAGACCGATACCTGATAGTGCCAGTAAAATGCAAAAGACTGTTTGTAAGGTTAGTTTCTCTTTGAATACAAGTGCCATAATCAATGCGACCATGATCGGATAGACGAAAAGAAGTGTAGAAGCAATCCCGACTTCCATATAATTGTAACTTTGGAACAAAGCTAATGAAGAAAAAGCAACCAATAGCCCCATGACAATCAGTGGAACTGCTGCTTTATGTTCTATTTTGAAACTTCTCCCTCTCCCTTTAATCATCATGCCTAGTATGGGAATTGCGAACAAGTACCTGAAAAAAAGAACCGAATCAGGATCCATTCCGTCTTTATACAGTGGAAGAGCAAATAGTGGGTTAGTTCCGTAAGTCGCAGCGGCGATCGCTCCCAAAAAATATCCTTTTACCTTTGTATTCATGTCATGTAGAATTTGAGGTGCAAATGTAATAATATATATTGATCTTTTTTGTTCTGTTAAAATCTGCAATTTGTAATTTCCTGCCCTTGTATCTCTCCCTTTTGGAGGCTGGACAGGGAAGGAAGCGAAACTACAGCAGCTTACAATAATCCCTGCAAAAAGTTATTCACATTCGGATACCTATGAGAGGCAAAGGCATTTGCTTAGTCAAATAATAAAATAAATGTTTCCGGGCATTGAAATAAAAAGAGGATAAATATTGGGGGAGGATACCCGGGAACATTCTTTGTATTTAATTTATTTTGACTTTTTCCCCTGATGGGCTACGGCATCCATTAGTTTTTTGATTTTTTCCGGATCGTCGAGGAAATAATCCTTTACGAAATTCAGATTATCGTCAAACTCAAATATATACGGTACGGCAGTCGGCAGATTGAGATGTATGATTTCGTCGTCCGGAATGTTTTTTAAATATTTGATGATCCCGCGTAGGCTGTTCCCATGAGCGGCAATCAATATCTCATCGGAAGTTTCGAGTGAAGGGATTTTCCTTGTTCCAGATACTTTCCCCGTGGCGGAGCAATACTATTTTTTTCATATTCTTCTGTTTTTACATTTATATATATAACAACAGGACGAAGGCGATGGATTAGAGCTGCTTTTTCATTAATCTGTAAAAGTGGTTATATTATCTGTAATCCGTATACAGTCCGGTTATTATTATCCGTCTATTTTTGCAATTGTAAAAGCTTGTCTGGTATTTTATCGAAAAAGTAGTATATTTGCAGGCAATAATTTAAGAATCAAAAAATTGTGGGATATGCCTTTGAAGCGTTTCGGAGTCTCGTTGGAGGATAACCTGCTGGAGTCGTTGGATCAGTATGTGAGCGAGAACGGTTTCGCCAACCGTTCGCAGGCGATCCGTTTTCTGGTGGAGAAGAATGTCGCTGAAAAGAAATGGCAATGTAACCATATCGTGGCAGGTACGATCATTCTTATGTATAACCAGGTAAAAAAGGATATTACTTCCCGGATTGCCGATATTCAGCAAAATTATCAGGATGTTATCTTGTCTTCTTCCCAATATTATGTGAACCGGAATTTTTGTCTGCACATTGCAACCGTGATGGGCACAGCTTACCGTCTGACTGAGTTGTCGGACCGGTTGACTACGATAAAGGGGCTTAAGCATGGCAAGTTGGTTATGAGCCGGGCTGATTAGATATATTTTTTACCCGTATGGTGACACGAATTTTGAAAAGTGTAACACGATTAAATAACAATAGAAATTTAATACATAAAAGTGAGATATGAAAAAAGTAATTTTACTTGCTTCCGGGCTTTTGTGCAGTTCGCTGGTCTTTGCAAGCGATCCGGCTGCAATTGATAGTCTGATTAATTTACAGGGGGTTGTGATTTCAGCGAATAAGGTACAAGTGAACCGAAGCAGTGTGCCACTTACTATCTCGGTGATAGACCGGGAGCAGATCGAGGCGAGCAGCGAATCGGCATTGTTGCCGGTACTTTCCCAACATGTCCCCGGATTGTTTGTGACGCAAAAGGGAATTACCGGTTTTGGAGTTTCGGAAGGAGCGGCAGGTACGGTTAACATTCGTGGTGTCGGAAGTGGAAATAAGGTTTTAATGCTGTTCGACGGGCAACCGCAATGGGCTGGAGTGTTCGGACATTCTTTGCCTGATACCTATGTGGCTTCGGATGTAGAGCGAGTGGAAGTGATTCGTGGTCCCGGTTCTTTGCTGTATGGTTCTAACGCGATGGGAGGGGTTGTCAATATCATTACCCGTCATCATAAACAGGAAGGACGGCGTACACAGGCGCGTGTGATGTATGGCTCTTACAATACGCAAAAATATATGGTGAATAATGGTTTTAACGTAGGTAAATTCAGTAGTTTTATCTCGATAAATCACGATCGAACCGATGGGCATCGATCAAATTCGGATTTTAACATCACAAATGGTTTTGCTAATTTAGGATATGCTTTCAATGAGCATTATAAGATGACAGGTGATGTAAGCCTTGCCAAATCGAAGTTTCAAAATCCTGGTAAAACATTTGAGCCTGTTATAGACAATAAAATGAATATTTTGCGTGGAACAGCTTCTATGGCATTGGAAAATAATCAGGGTAAGATGAGCGGGGCCTTGCGCCTGTTCTATAATTGGGGAAACCATAAAATCAATGATGGTTACAATCCAGGAGAAGAGCCTTTGACTTATCTTTTTCGTTCTGACGACCACAACGTGGGAGTCCAATTGTATGAATCGTTCCGTTTGTTTAAGGGGAATAACTTTACTGTCGGTGTGGATTATAAAAACTGGGGTGGACATGCTTGGAATGACAATAATGACGGTTCAAAAAAAGAATTGGTGGATAAAACGGTGAATGAAACAGCCGGATATGCCATCATGCAACAAGAACTTTTTGGCATATTGAGCCTGAATGCCGGTGTCCGCTATGAACACAGTAGCACTTATGGAGGCGAATGGGTTCCGCAGGGAGGAGTTACGGTACGTCCGTTTGAAGGAAATACGATCCGTGCATCTGTCTCTAAAGGATTTCGTAGTCCGAATATCCGCGAAATGTATATGTGGGGAGCGGCCAATGCAGATTTGAAACCGGAGAGTATGGTAAATTATGAAGTTGCTGTCGGACAGTCTTTTTTAGGGGGCGACTTGTATACTGAGCTGACAGCTTTCTTTATCGATGGGAAAGACATGATTTATTCCGTAAGCGTGAATGGGGACGGTAGACCTCCTTATAAGAATTTGAATACAGGAACCTTTACGAATAAAGGTATAGAGTTTGAAGCTCGCTATCAGATTTGTAAGAATTTGAACTTGGATATGAACTATAGTTATCTGCACATGAGCAAACCTATTCCTGGAGCCCCTGGGCATAAGTTCTATGCAGGAGCCACCTATATGCCGGGACGTTTCACTTTGAACGTGAATATGCAGTCTGTCTTTGATTTGTATACAGATGCAGAATGCTCTAAGAAAGAGGATTTTACAACTTTGAATGCGAAAGTCGCTTATCGTTTCGGTACACGCGATAAAGGATTGAACCTCTTTGTGAAAGGAGAAAACCTGACGGCAACCCGTTACACTATTAATGATGGTTTTCCGATGCCGAAAGCGATCTTCATGGGTGGGATCGATGTCACTTTCTAAACATTTTGTATACCTTTGCGCCTTGTAACAATTAATAAAAATCATTATGTCAGTTGCAAAAAGGGATTTAGAGGATAATAGAAAGGTGACCACACATCGCCTGATAGAAATGAAACAGCGTGGGGAGAAAATTTCCATGTTGACAGCTTACGATTATTCGATGGCTCAACTGATCGATCAGGCTGGTATGGATGTCATATTGGTAGGCGATTCGGCTTCCAACGTAATGGCTGGTAATGTAACGACACTGCCGATCACGCTTGACCAAATGATCTATCATGGCAAATCGGTCGTGAAAGCGGTGAAACGTGCCTTGGTGGTGGTGGACCTGCCTTTTGGCACGTATCAAGGAAACTCAAAAGAAGCGTTGGCCTCAGCTATCCGTGTGATGAAGGAAACGCATGCGGATTGTATCAAGCTTGAAGGAGGTTCTGAAATTCGGGAATCTATCGAACGTATTCTGTGTGCGGGTATTCCTGTCATGGGACATCTGGGATTGACGCCTCAGTCTATTAATAAGTTCGGGACATATACGGTTCGTGCCCGTGAAGAAGCGGAAGCGAAGAAGCTGATCGCAGATGCTCATCTGTTGGAAGAGATCGGTTGCTTTGCAATCGTATTGGAAAAGATTCCGGCTGCTTTGGCTGCACAGGTCGCTTCCGAACTGACGATTCCGATTATCGGTATCGGTGCCGGCGGAGGAGTAGACGGACAGGTGTTGGTCATGCATGATATGTTAGGTATCAACCAGGGATTTTCTCCCCGTTTCTTGCGCCGTTATGCGAATTTGGCAGAAGATATCACCCGTGCCGTGCAGACTTATATTGAGGATGTGAAGACGCAAGATTTCCCGAACGAGAAGGAACAATATTAATAATGTGTCAGTCCCATCTGTTGATCGGTGCTGCTTCATCGGGGAGCGGGAAAACAACTTTTACACTAGGTTTGCTTCGTGCCTTGAAGAACCGTTCGTTTAAGGTGCAGCCTTTCAAATGCGGACCGGACTATATCGACACTCGTCATCATAGAATGGCTGCCGGTAATCCGTCCGTGAACTTGGATCTCTTTATGATGTCAGAGGCACACGTGCGTGATTTGTATGCCGGCTATACGGAAAAAGCGGATGTGGCGGTAACCGAAGGCGTGATGGGATTGTTTGACGGGTATGACGGTATGAAAGGGAGCTGTGCGGAAATCGCCTGTATGCTGAAAATACCGGTAGTCCTGATTGTAAATGCGAAAAGTACGGCATATTCGGTGGCTCCTTTATTGTACGGGTTTAAACAATTCAACAAGCAAGTGCAGATAGTTGGGGCTGTCTTTAATTTTGTTGCTTCCGAAAACCATTATTCTTTTTTGAAACAGGCTTGTGAAGATGCCGGAGTCGAGGCATTGGGATATCTTCCCAAGTGTGCGGATGTGGAGATCCCCAGCCGTCATTTAGGGTTGTCTCTCGATGAAGATTTCTGCTTTGAAGAGTTCGCCGACCGTGTAGCGGAACTTGTCGAAAAGCATGTAAACATCAATCGGTTGCTGGAGTTGACAAAACCGGTTGCGACAGCTGTCGTTCCTATATCCGCAGGTCGTCATATCTATAAACGTGAGCCTTCTTTCCCTATTGCGGTAGCCTGCGATCCTGCATTCAATTTTGTATATGAAGCGAATATTCGCTATCTGCATCATTTAGGGGAAGTTACGTATTTCAGTCCGTTGGCAGACACTTCTTTGCCGGATGCTGGTTTCGTGTACCTTCCCGGAGGTTATCCGGAGTTATATCTTGCTGCTTTATCGGCAAACAGGCAGATGCTTCAATCCATTCGCCGGTATGTTGAGAGTGGAGGAAAATTGTTGGCTGAATGTGGAGGCATGATGTATCTATGTGACGAGATACGAGATAAAAATGGAGATGTTTATCCGATGGCTGGCGTGTTGCACCAGTCTGCAACAATGGAGAATATGAAGTTACGCCTGGGATATCGTACCTTATTATACAACGAAACTCGTCTGAAAGGGCATGAGTTCCACTATTCCCGTCTGGTGGAACAACAGAATCCGCTTCCGTCCTGCGCTGTCGCTTATACTGCCAAAGGAGTGGAAACGGATACTCCGCTTTATCATTATAAAAATGTTTGGGCAGGATATACGCATTTGTATTGGGCGGATCCGGTCGGAAACGAATGGTTTACCAAATTTGTCATCGATGGCAATACTTGAAGTCTGTATACAAATAAATAAGAAAGATGAAAATATATACGCGTGGAGGAGATAAAGGTCGTACTGGGATTCATGGAGGCGAGCGGGTGGATAAAGATGATATCCGGATCGAAGCGAACGGGACACTGGATGAGGTGAATGCTGAAATAGGCATTATCCGTGCATTACTCCCGGCTGAACATGAATGGCAAAGCTTGCTGGGGAAAATACAAATGGAGATGATGGCGGTCATGTCACATGTGGCGACTCCATCGGCTATTCGTGATAAGAATCCGAACAAAATATCCGATGATCTGGTTCTTGTTTGTGAGGAACAGATCGATGCTTTGTCGGCAAAGATGGAGGATAACGGTTATTTTATCCTGCCTGGCGGCTCTTTGGTTTCTGCTCACTTGCAGTTGGCCCGTACGATCGTACGCCGTGCCGAACGTCGTCTGTGGACGTTGAACCGGAAAGATCCGGTTTCACCAGGGATCATGCAGTTCGTGAACCGCCTTTCCGATTTGTTTTTTACAATGGCACGCTATGAAATGTTTCGCCAGGGGAATGCGGAGGAACGTTGGCAGTCGTTTTTGTATAAGAGAAAAAATAGAATAAGACTTGAAGATTCCATAAAGAAGCTGTTCACATTTTTGTGAATACTGAAAGAATACGTTATATTTGTACGCAAATACGAGAACGATATGTTTGTTACATTCGAAGAAGTATATTTGCGTGACCTTTACGAGAAAGGAAAGGCTGATAACAAGAAGCCTCGTTATCAGCCTGATGTGATAAGGCGTTATCAAAAGTGTATAGATTTTCTTTTGGATGCCAAGAAGGTAGAAGAACTTCTTTTGATAAATTCCTTGAATTATGAGATGCTGAAAGGCGATAAGGCTGGTATTTCATTTGTACGGGTGAATAATAAGTATCGAGTTGAGTTTACCGTAAGGGATTCGATAGAAGAACCGATTGTTACCGTATGTAATATAATAGAATTATCAAACCATTATAAATGATTGTAGCTATGATTACACTTCAAGGTATTGATCCTAAAATGATCGCCAATAATTTGACTCCATCCAACCCCATACATCCAGGCGAGTTGATAAAGGATGAAATAGAATATCGAGGTATTTCGCAGCGGAAATTGGCATTGCAAATGGGGGTTTCTCCGACATTGCTGAATGAAATATTGAATGGAAAGCGTTCTGTTTCGACAGAATATGCTCTTTTGTTTGAAGCGGCGCTTGGTATTGATGCAGAAGTTTGGATTCGTCAGCAAGCTCGGTATGACATGCAAATGGCAAAATCCGATATCTCTTTTTTGGAGAGATTGGCCCATATTAGAAAAATAGCGGCAGTATTATAGTAGGTACAGATTAAAATTAAGAATAGATATGATATCCGTAAAAAAATATATCGAGTCCAATAAAGACCGTTTCATCGAAGAGCTTTTCTCTTTGATCCGTATTCCATCGATAAGTGCCAAACATGAACATAAGCCTGATATGGAGGCTTGTGCAAAATGCTGGACAGAACTCTTGCTTGCAGCCGGTGCCGATAAAGCGGTTGTGATGCAGACCGAAGGCAACCCGGTTGTGTATGGGGAAAAGATGGTTTCTCCTGAGGCGCAGACCGTTTTGGTCTATTCGCACTATGACGTAATGCCCGCCGAGCCGTTTGACCTGTGGAAGAGTCGCCCGTTCGAACCCGAAATCCGGGATGGCCGTATCTGGGCGCGTGGTGCGGATGATGATAAAGGGCAGGCCATGATGCAGGTAAAAGGTTTCGAGACAGCCCTGAATCTGGATTTGCTGAAATGTAATGTGAAGTTTATCTTCGAGGGAGAAGAAGAGATCGGTTCGCCGAGCCTCGAAGCCTTCTGCCGTACACATAAAGAATTGTTGGAAGCGGATGTGATCCTGGTTTCCGATACCAGCATGGTCAGTGCCGAAACGCCATCCCTGACAACCGGACTTCGTGGGCTTGCCTATTGGGAGATCGAGGTCACAGGTCCTAACCGCGATTTGCATTCCGGGCATTTCGGTGGTGCGGTTGCCAACCCGATCAATGTGTTGTGTAAGCTGATGGCCGATATAACAGATGCTGACGGGCGCATCACAATCCCCGGTTTCTACGATGATGTGGAAGATGTTTCGCCTGCCGAACGCGAGATGATCGCCCAGATTCCATTTGATGAAGCGAAATATAAAGCGGCCATCGGTGTGGATGAGTTGTTCGGTGAAAAAGGATATTCCACGTTGGAACGCAATAGTTGCCGTCCTTCCTTCGATATCTGCGGCATCTGGGGCGGTTATATGGAAGAGGGCAGCAAGACGGTCCTTCCTTCCAAAGCATACGCCAAAGTTTCCTGCCGTCTGGTTCCGCATCAGGATCATGAGAAGATTTCGAAACTGTTTGAAGAGTACATCGCTCGTGTGGCTCCGGCTTATGTCAAGGTAAGAGTGACGCCTAAACATGGTGGACAAGGTTATGTTTGTCCGATCGATCTTCCCGCTTATAAGGCGGCAGAGGAAGCCGTTGCCGTAGCTTTTGGCAAACGTCCGTTGGCCGTGCGCCGTGGCGGAAGTATCCCTATTATCTCGACTTTCGAGCAGGTGTTGGGCATCAAGACTGTCCTGATGGGATTCGGCCTCGAACAGAATGCGATTCATTCGCCCAACGAAAGCTGTACGCTTGACTTCTTTTATAAGGGAATCGAGTCGGTAGCCGAATTTTATAAACGATTCAATTGATATGACAAATAATGAAATAGTTGTTCGTGCGCTTGCCAATACAGGCATTACTGCTCTGAACGAGATGCAGCAGGCGGTATTGGATGCCGGGACGACAAAAGACATGGTGCTGCTCAGTCCGACAGGGTCGGGCAAGACGTTGGCTTTCCTTTTGCCTTTGCTGACGACGTTGACGGATGAGGACAAAAAGATACAGGCCGTAATCATCGCTCCTTCCCGTGAGCTGGCTTTGCAGATCGAAACGGTATTCCGTTCGTTGGGAGCCGGATATAAGGTGAATTGTTGTTACGGAGGGCATCCCATCCGCACGGAGAAGAAGAGTCTCGAACATCCGCCGACGGTCCTGATCGGCACGCCGGGGCGTATCGTCGACCATTTGGAACGGGGTAATATCAATCTGGACAGTGTGCGTACGCTGATCCTTGATGAGTTTGACAAATCGCTCGAACTGGGTTTTCTTGCTGAAATGAAGGAGATTTTGGCACATCTCCCAGGCGTGCGCCGCCGGGTGCTGACTTCGGCAACGGCAGCAGTCGATATTCCTGCTTTCACCGGGATTACAGCTCCGGTACGATTGTCGTTCTTGAAAGATGTGAAGGAGTCGAAAGGGCTGGCTTTGCGTGTGGTCAAGTCTCCAGTTAAGGACAAGCTGGAAACCTTGTACAAGCTTTTAGGTGAACTGAAAGGTGGTTCTGCCCTTATCTTCTGCAATTATCGGGAGACGGTAGAACGGGTGAGCAACTATCTGACCGAAATGGGTGTAGATAACGAATACTTCCACGGAGGAATGGAGCAACCGGAACGTGAACGTGCCTTGTCGCATTTCCGTAACGGCAGTGCTACCGTATTTATTTCTACTGATTTGGCCTCTCGCGGTCTTGATATTCCAGAAGTGAAGAATGTGATCCATTATCATCTTCCTGTGAGTGAAGAGGCGTACGTGCATCGTAACGGACGTACGGCTCGTATGAACGCGGAAGGGGTTGCTTATCTGATCTTGAATGCGGAAGAGACGATTCCTGAATATATCACCCGCGAGCCGGATGAGTTTTTCTTGCCGGAAGTGGCAAAGAAGCCCGTCCGTTCCGAGTGGGTGACACTGACGATCAATCGGGGGAAACGGGACAAATTGAGCAAGAAGGATGTGGTCGGCTTCCTCTTTCAGAAAGGTGGACTGGAAAAGGACGATTTAGGCATAGTCGAGATAAAGGAAAGTTGCGCTTTCGCAGCTGTCAAGCGGACTAAACTATCCGGTTTGCTGGGGCGTATTCGGAATGAAAAGATAAAGAACATGAAAGCTAAGTTTATATGAGCATATTGATAAAAGGCGCTTTATTGGATGGTGCTGTAACTGATGTCTATATAGAGAAAAAGGAGATCAGGCAGGTAGGGACGGATCTTCAGGTACAGGCGGATCAGGTGATAGACGGAAGGCGTAAAGCCTTGATCCCTGGTTTCGTAAATGCGCATACACATGCCGCTATGACGCTTTTCCGTGGTTTTGGCGATGACATGCCGTTGATGCCCTGGCTGGAGCAGAAGATCTGGCCGAATGAAGCGAAATTGACGCGCGAGGATGTTTATTGGGGAACGAAGCTCGCTTGTCTCGAAATGATAAAAAGCGGGACGACAACGTTTTTCGATATGTATCATAAGTTCCGGGCTACGGCCGATGCTGTCGAAGAAATGGGGCTGCGTGCATTGCTTGCCGGCGTCTGTTTCGATCATTTCAAACCAGAATTGGCAGAAAAGAGCAAGCGTGAAAACGAGAAGCTTGTTGTCGATGTGGAAAACTATAGCAAGCGCATACGGTATGCGGTCGGTCCCCATGCCATTTATACCGTGTCTGGCGAACTGTTACAGTGGATACATGGTTTTGCTGCCGAGCATTCCGTCCCGATTCATCTGCATTTGGCAGAGACGGAAGGCGAAGTCAGAAACTCAATCAAACAGTTCGGCTTTACTCCTGTACGTTATTTATATAAATTAGGCATATTATCCCCACGTCTGATCATTGCGCACGGTATCTATGTCGATGATGATGAGATTCGTATCCTGGCGGATCACGGAGTGAAAGTGGTGCATAATCCGGCATCCAATATGAAGCTGGCCTCCGGCATTCAATTCAAATTTTGTGAGATGCGAAAGGCCGGTGTTACCGTCGCTTTGGGTACTGACGGTTGTTCTTCTTCCAATAATCTGGATATGATCGAGGCGATGAAACTTGCTTCGCTTTTAGGCAAGGCCTGGCGGAAAGACCCGGAGGCGATTCCAGCCAGTGAAATATTCCAGGCGGCGACAGAAGCCGGTGCTTTGGCTATCGGACTGAAAGCCGGACGGATTGCCGAAGGCTATCTGGCGGATCTCTGTCTGGTCGATTTGGATATTCCGGCTTTTACCCCGAATCATAACTTTGTCTCCAATCTCGTGTATGCAGCAAACGGCAGTTGTATCGATACCGTTATCTGTGATGGTAAAATCCTGATGCAAGACAAAAAGGTTCCGGGCGAGGAGGAGATTATGGAGCATACAGCCGAACTTGCCTATAAGTTGGTAAGAGAACCGTAGGCGAGAAAACCGAAGTACCCTCGATATGAAACCTATTCTTTTGTGACGTTGAACAATTAATTTGAATGTATATGAATACAAATGACAATACTATTTATCGGGAAGCGGCTGGTTACCTGTCGTCTCGTATTACTGGTAATCCGGAAACCGCTATTATCTTAGGCAGTGGCTTGGGTTCCCTTGCCGACCAGATCGAAGAAGCTGTGGTTATTCCCTATAGTGAGATTCCGCATTTTATGCATTCGACAGCCGCAGGACATAAAGGAAACTTCATCTGCGGCAGGTTAGGAGGGAAGCAGGTGCTTGCCATGCAGGGACGTTTCCATTATTATGAGGGCTATACCATGCAGCAAGTGACCTTCCCCGTCCGGGTGATGAAGCTCTTGGGTATTAAGAATCTGTTGGTTTCCAATGCCGCAGGCGGTATCAATACGAGTTTCAAAGTCGGTGACCTGATGATCATACGCGATCACATCAATATGATGCCTAATCCGCTGATCGGTCCGAATGACGAACAGTTCGGAACCCGTTTCCCGGATATGACGCGCGCGTATGACCGGGAGCTTATTGGGCTTGTCGAAGAAATTGCCGCATCCCACGGTATCTCATTGAAGAAGGGCGTATATGTCGGACTGACAGGTCCTTCTTTCGAAACTCCGGCTGAGTATGCTTTCTACGGCAGGGTCGGAGGCGACGCGATCGGAATGAGTACGGTTCCGGAGGTAATCGTGGCTCGTCATGCCGGTTTGCGTGTATTCGGTATGTCCGTGATTACAAATGAAGGCTATCATTTTGCCGATGATTTCGTCAATGACGGGGCCGATGTGATTGTCGCCGCCAATCAAGCGGCAGCGGTCATGACCATTCTCTTCCGGGAATTAGTTGCCAAGATATAAGAAGGGAAGAAGATGAAAAAGTGTTGGATTATGGGGATTGTGGGATTGGTGCTTTTTGCCGATTGCACCAATGTTGGTGCACAATACCAAGTTTGTTGAAATGCTTGGTAAGAAGGACAGCATTGTCTGGCAAGAAAAATATCCGGAACAAGCCGGCATTGCTGACGGTCACATTTATATAGATAAGGAGCTGAATCCTGGAAGATTACCGTATCCATGCCTATACCAGATTCTCCTTTTTGGACGATACTATCCGTCCTTTTTATCCTAAGAAGATACGTATCGTAAAGACTATAGCAAATAAAGGATATGATTCCTCCGTACCTCGCGGATACGCGAGTCGCTAAACTGACCTTTTTTCCGGAAGGAGGTAATTTGATAGAGGGGATACCTGTAAAAGTGGCATTCAAGGCGTTGAACGAGAAAGGTATATATGGTATAAAAGTTTTTTCGCAAAACAACTGTCATACTATCATAATTGAATTTATATGACTGTATAACAGTTTGTTATTCTATGATAGTTCCTGTTTTCAACTATCATTCATCTATCATAACCATCATGGGGAAAAGTAATCGTCTCCGCGATGCTACCTTTGCCATTTATGGGGGAGTAAATTTCTTATA
>OGTL01002067.1_pt1 | contig 16024 bp, 19 predicted proteins | sample 1553601 | NCBI WGS metagenome assembly OGTL01 (sample SAMEA2580112, study PRJEB22360) | human gut metagenome | biome: human gut; feature: human-associated habitat; material: faeces | place: Denmark | collected 2008/2010 | reverse complement strand
GCTATATAGTAAGTATAAAGCATATTATGGCTATGCATTCTTTATCTGCAAAAAAAGGATTCTCACTGAGAAGGTGAGCGAATGACGATACACCTTCTTTTTCTTTGCTTTGTTTGCTTAAATATTTTATGTAGATTCTCTATAAATAGTCTCAGCTTCTAATATAATGGTTTTATCAGGTAGTTCCGGGTGCTCTACTTTTTGTACAATTAGTCTTGATGCTTCTTCCGCCATTTGTTTTACTGGTTGTTCGACTGCTGTAATGGATGGATGAACTAATACGCACAAATCCGTTCCCGAAATACAAGCTATGGCAACCTCATCAGGTATTTGGACTCCATGCTTTTGAAGATTGCTTTTTGCTCCGAGAGCAGACATTTCCGTAAAGCAAAATAGTGCATCGAAAGCAATGTGTTGTTTCAATAATTGTTCCACTGCCTGCTCACCTCCAGAGAAATCGACTCCAGCATCAATGACATACTCTGGACAATAAGGAAGATGAAATTTTTCCAAGGCATCCCGATATCCACGTTTCCTTTCTTGGGAGTTTTGAATATAGTCGGGTCCTGCCAAGTGAACAATTCTTCTTTTTCCTCTACGTATCATCTGTTCGACCAAAAAGAACGATTTTAGATAATCATCGATTTTCACTTTGGAAATTGGCAAAGAAGACAAGGTGCGGTCAAAAAAGACCATAGGAATGCCTTTTTTCATAATTCGCTGATAAGTTGCAAGATTCTTTTCTGTATGACAGACACTGATGAGAATGCCCTCTACCCGATAGTCTTCAAACATCTGTAGATTGGCCAGTTCTGCATTCGGATTTTCATGTGACTGAGCCAATGTAACCCGATATCCCTGTCTATTCAATTCCTGTTGGGCATAGGTAATGAAATTCATATAAAAAGGAGTCAGCATTTCCGGAACCACTATACCGATAGTGCGCGTGCTTTGTTTTCGCAGATTGACGGCCAGTTCATTGCGGGTGTATCCCATTTTCTTGGCCATCGCCAAGATTCTTTCCCGTGTTTCTTTACTGACATTTTGCTTATCGCCCCGTAAGGCACGCGACACGGTCGATTTGGAAATGCCCAAAGCTTGGGCTATGTCGATGATGGTAGTGTATTTCATGGCGGCATTTTTTATTAACGCTACAAAGATATGAAAAAAAAGCAAGTTTTTGGGAACGGTTGCGGATTTTGGGAACGGTTGCGGGAACGGTTGCGAAAGATAAATGTATAAAATTTATTTTTCATCTGATTTCCAGTGTATAGTTTTGTTTCAGAAATCATTAAAATCTAATAAGCAATACACATGAAAAACGATTTGAATCAATCGAAAGTTCCTTTCATAAGCAAGTTGGCTTATGGCATGGGAGATGTTGGCTGTAATTTCAGCTGGATGTTTGTCGGGAATTTCCTGATGATATTCTATACCGATGTTTTTGGAATCAGTATGAGTGCCGTAGCTACATTGATGTTATTTTCCCGTTTCTGGGATGCCATCAACGACCCGATTATTGGAGGGCTAAGCGATAAGACGCATACCCGATGGGGACGCTATCGTCCTTGGCTCTTGTTTGCTGCTCCGTTAACCGCTTTAGTTCTGATTCTTACTTTCTGGGCACATCCGGACTGGAGTCAGACGCATAAAATCATTTACATGGCTGTGACTTACTGTATTTTGGTCTTAGGATATACCTGTGTAAATATTCCCTATGGAACGTTGTGTGGTGCAATGACTCAGAATATGACCGAACGAGCACAAATCAATACTTCCCGGTCGGTTAGCGCTATGATAGCTATTGGAATTATCAACATCATTACGATTCCATTGATTGAATGGTTGGGTAATGGAAATGCCCGGCAAGGCTATCTGCTGATTGCAATTCTTTATGGAACTATCTTCGCTGTCTGTCATATCTTTTGTTTTGCCAAGACAAAAGAGGTGGTAGAAGTGCCTGTTGCTCAGAAAATTCCGTTACGATTGCAACTGCAGGCCGTTGCTAAGAACAAACCTTATTTGTTGGCGTTGTTGGGACAGGTGCTGTTTGGATTTATCCTTTACGGGCGGAACGCCGATTTACTCTATTATTTTACCTATGTGGAGAATGATGCTGTATTGTTCACCTATTATTCTATGGCCATCATCATCCCATCCATCATTGGAGCAGCCTGCTTTCCGAAGGTATTTCAATTGACTTCCAACAAGGGTTGGGCAGCCTCTGTGTTTGCCTTTGGTACGGGTATCACCATAATTGCACTATTCTTTTTCAGTCCTGTGACCTCCCCCATACCTTTCTATTTATTTGCGGCACTTTCCCAATTCTTCTTCTCCGGTTTCAATACCGCAATCTATGCAATTATTCCTGACTGTGTGGAATATGGAGAATGGCGTACAGGCATCCGGAATGATGGTTTCCAATATGCTTTCATTTCTCTCGGTAATAAGATTGGCATGGCATTGGGTACTGCGTTACTGGCATTGTCATTAGGATGGGCCGGCTATGAAGCTAACACCACACAGAATGAAGCCGTTGTAGCTATTATGAGGCATTCATTCAGTACCATACCAGGAATATTATGGGTAGTGACTGCACTTGCGTTGTTCTTTTATAAACTTGATAAAAGAAGCTATAATCGAATTCTGGCAGTAATTAAATATAGGTTCCTGAAACGCAAAAAGAATCAGCGAGAATATGATGTTATCGCTTTAGGCGAACTGTTGGTTGATTTCAACGCCTTGCATTCCAATGATTTTGATAGTGTGGTGTATGAATCAAACCCTGGTGGTGCTCCCTGCAATGTCTTGGCCATGTTAAGCAATCTGCAGAAACGAACAGCTTTTATAGGAAAAGTCGGAGATGACTTTTTGGGACATGCTTTGCAACAACGCATTGTTAGGATGGGTATTTCTACAGAAGGGCTGTCGAAAGACAAGAAAAGGAATACTACTTTGGCTTTTTTGAATGACTCGAAAACTTATCCCCACCAATATCTTTTTTACCGCAATCGTACGGCCGACATGAATCTGGATGAAGGGGATGTGGATGCAGATATGCTGTCACGCACTCGTATTTTCCATTTTGGTTCCCTTTCGTTCACACATAAACGATGTAGAAAAGCTACGCGTAAAGCTATTAAAGCAGCCAAATCAAAACATCGGTTAATATCCTTCGACCCCAATTACCGTCCTGTGTTATGGCCTGGTGAAGAGGAAGCCCGCAAGTGGATGTTGTATGGATGTTCTGTGTGTGATATTTTAAAAGTGGAAGCTAGTGAACTGGCATTTATTACCCAGCAAACTACTATTCAGAATGGAGTGGACTTTTTGCAGAAACATTATTCTATTTCTTTGATTCTTGTGACATCAGGAGAAGCCGGCAGTCAGGCATTTATGGGAAATCGAAAGGTATACCAGGAGGCATTTCTCACCAATCGAACCATAGATACAACCGGTGCAGGAGATACTTTTCTTGGATGCTGTTTGGCCTATATTTTGGAGCAAGGCATGGAGCTTTCTGACCATCAGCTACAGGAAATGCTGTTTCGAGCTAACGCAGCTGCATCACTGGAAACTACTCGTAAAGGAGCTATTCGAGCCATGCCTACTCAAGCGGAACTTGAAGACTATCTAAAACAATTGACATCATTTTAATTTAAATAATAGGAGATTACATTATGAAAGGTACAATGAAGGTAGCCGTTATGAACGGCATTGGTCAAATGGGTTATACAAACAGAGATATTCCTCAGCCCAAAGACAATGAAGTATTGGTTAAATTGGAATATGTTGGCATTTGCGGATCAGACATGCATTATTACGAAACCGGACGTATCGGTGATTATGTGGTAGAACCTCCCTTCGTATTGGGACATGAACCGGGTGGAACAGTGGTCGAAGTGGGAAAGAACGTGAAACATCTGAAAGTGGGTGACCGGGTAGCTTTGGAACCTGGAAAAACTTGCGGACATTGCGAGTACTGTCGTGAGGGAAAGTATAATTTATGTCCCGATGTGGTGTTCTTTGCTACTCCTCCGGTAGATGGCGTGTTTCAGGAATATGTAGCTCACGAAGCCGATCTTTGCTTCAAACTGCCCGAAAATGTCTCTACTTTGGAAGGTGCATTGATCGAACCCTTGGCTGTAGGCTTTCATGCAGCCAATCAAGGGAATGCACATGCCGGACAAACAGCCCTTGTTTTCGGTGCCGGCTGTATCGGATTGGTATCCATGATGGCTTTGAAGGCAGAAGGTGTGTCTAAGGTTTATGTAGTCGATATAATGCAGAAACGTTTGGACAAGGCATTGGAACTGGGAGCGACTGGTGTCATCAATTCTAAAGAAGAAGATGTGTTGGAAACTATGGCAAAACTTACCAACGGAAAGGGGATAGATTTGGTGATTGAGACAGCAGGAATGGAGATAACCACCCGTCAAGCCATTCACGTGACTAAAAAAGGTGCTACCATTGTATTGGTGGGATATTCCAAGAGTGGTGAAATGACTCTTCCGTTGAGCTTGGCATTGGACAAAGAACTCACATTCAAGACAGTGTTCCGATACCGGCATATTTATCCTATGGCTATTGAAGCCGTAGCATCGGGTAAAGTCAATTTAAAGGGAATCGTGACCAATGTCTTCGATTTCGGTGATATCCAGCACGCAATGGATAGCAGTGTACAGGATAAGGCTAATATTGTAAAATCAGTGGTGAAATTTTAATTGAATACACTTTTAGAGTGTGCCTGTCAAGTACAGGCACACTTGCAAAATCCTTAAATAATCATATCATGAAAAATTTAGTAATAGGTATCGGAGAAGCTCTTTGGGATATATTGCCAGATGGAAAAAAGATAGGTGGGGCACCTGCTAATTTTTCTTATCATGTATCTCAGTTTGGTTTAAATAGTCTTGTCATTAGTGCAGTAGGCCATGATAAGTTGGGTAATGAAATTCTCAGCGATTTCGATGGGAAGCTTTTGAATCATCACATTTCAAAAGTAGAATATCCAACCGGGACAGTTCAAGTAGAACTGGATAACGAAGGAGTTCCCTATTATGATATTCGGGAAAATGTGGCATGGGATAATATTCCTTTTACAGATTCAATGAAGGGGTTGGCTCAACGTGCAAAAGCTGTCTGTTTCGGTTTGCTTTCTCAGCGAAATATAGTGTCGCGCACTACAATTCACCAGTTTTTGGATGAAATGCCGGATGAAGGGACTTATAAGATTTTCGACATCAATCTGCGTCAAGGATTCTATACCAAAGAAATCCTATGCACTTCTATGCAAAAATGCAATATATTGAAGATTAATGATGAGGAATTGATTGCAGTCAGTCGTATGTTTGGTTATCCAGGTATTGACTTAAAGGATAAGTGCTGGATTCTATTAGCCAAATATAATTTGAAAATGCTCATACTTACTTGTGGAGTCAATGGAAGTTATGTCTTTACTCCTGGAGTTGTTTCTTTTATTGAGACTCCCAAAGTAATAGTGGCAGATACTGTAGGAGCCGGAGATTCATTTACAGCCAGTTTTATTGCATCAATATTAAAGGGAAAATCTGTAGAGGAAGCTCATCGGTTGGCAGTAAATGTTTCGGCTTATGTATGTACACAAAATGGGGCAATGCCACAATTACCAGATTATTTTATCAAATGATAGATTATGAAAAAATACATAGGTTTATTACTAATGTTGTTTTCATTGGAGGCAACTGCACAACTTCATATGAAGGCGAATTTACAAACGAACCATCTGTGGCGTGGAATAGAGGTAGCAGATGGGCTGGTCATTACGGGCGATGTAAATTACTCTTTATGCAATGGATTGTTTAACTTAGGTTTTTGGGGTGGAACTAATACCCAGGGTACATACAAGGAATTTAATAATCACATTTCATTTCAGTATAAAGGTTTTTCTTTGGCTTTGTGGGATACATATAATTTTTCAACAGGTGCTACATATAATAATAAGGAATTTTTTAATTACAAAGCTCACAGTACCGGACGCTTTTTAGATGCAATATTGAATTACTATTGTGGGGAAAGATTTCCTCTTTTAATATCTTGGTCAACGATAGTTTTCGGTCGTGACAGAAATAAAGAAAACACCGCCAATAAATACTCTACTTTTTGTTATCTGGAATACCCCATCTATACAAAATCCCGATGGCATGCAGATGCTGGAATTGGCGGAGCATTTGCTTTGAATAAAGCCGGTAGTAAAACTAATTTTTATGGTAATACAAATGGGATTGTACATGTTTTGCTAAAAGTAACCTTTGATTGGACATTAGCAAAGCATACGATGCCGATTCATGCTTGTATGGTATGGAATCCGCAAGCAGACAGAGCCTTTTTTCAACTTGGTATCCAATTATTTAATTTATAAAAGGAAACATATATGGAAACATTGATTAATAATTACTGCATGGGGATACAACATATTGGTATTCCAACTATAGATATAGAAACTACGGTTAAATTTTATCAGCAGCTTGGCTTTAATGTGGTACTGCGAACCCAAAACAATAATCAAAAGGTTGCTTTTTAAAGAATTTGCTGAAAGATGCCATATCTACAAAATTCAGTTCTTCGGATATTTGCCGGATACTTATCTCATAATTATCCAACATGTCCAAAGCATGATAAATGATTTCTTTGCATATCATTTCGTGGGGTGTCTGTTTAAACGTTTCTTTCGTCAATCGAGTCAGGTGCTTGGTTGAAACACACAAGTAATCAACATAGAATGTGACACTATGTTCTGTAACGGCATTTTCACAAATCAATTTCATGAAATTCATTAACAAGATGTCTTTTTTGTTAAGAAATTCAGGCTTTCAAAATAAATCTGTTTAACAAAGTAATAATCAATTCGTTGTAAATTTATTGATTTTTATCGAGAAACAAAACAGGAACAAGATTACACTTTTAAGCGATTTTACATTTTTTCGTTTTCATATAACAAAAAAAACGGAGTCCAAGGTTAATCTTGCGTTCTTTAGTAAAAACGGATTTTGAGCTTCCTACGTCGTTTCATTAGCCGGACCAAGTGTTTTCGTCCTTCTGATTATGCCTGTCTGTCCGTCAAATTACTACAGTCTCCGGCGGCGGACTGTATAGTCCATTACCGCAGACTGTAATAATCTTCCGTTTAAAAGGCCTTGGTTGACCCTACGAAACGGCTTACTCTTCCCTTTGTTTGTGATATATTATAAAGAAATAAAATAATATATTAGGCTGTTGCTGAAAAGAATCTGCTAATATCTCGAATTGTACAAATATAGATTATTTTTGTGTTATCAAAGAACGGTTATATGAATGTAGAATTTGAAAAGGAATGTCCCCTAAGTTATCCGAAAGTGCCCCCAAAGTGTAACAAAAAGTAATTGCTATAAATGAAAAGGAGCTAAGTCATTGACTTAACTCCTTGATATTTACCAGTCGGGGTGACTGGAATACTTAAATAAAATATTATAAAACCTTATAAATTCATTATCCATTGTTTATTAATTGTTTATGATAAATATTTATTGCATGACGTTTTATTTTGTTGTGCAATATTTCGGATATGTTGTGCAATTTTGCTATATTTGCACAACCGAATAACTAAAGGATAATGATATGGCAACCGTTAAAGCATTAATCAGAACAACAAAAAAAGAGGGTACGGTAAATATCCGTTTTCGTCTTTCTGATGGGAGGGATATTCAATTATTCCACGCAAGCGAAATTCAAGTGAATATTGCATTGTGGGATGCAAAGAAAGAATGTATCAAAGCAAGGGCGGTCTGTAAAGATGAATATCGCCTTACGATAAACAAAGCCGTTGATGATAGAAAGGCGTTGCTTCTTGATATTTATAGGGCAAACAAAGAAGAAATAACAGATAGTTCTTCTTTTGAGGCATTGATAGACGAAACACTGCATCCGAAAGCGGAAAGGAAAGTTAGCCTATTTTCTATTTTTGAGGAATACATAAAAAAATATGAGCATAGCAAGACCGAGTGGAAGAATCACAAAAGCCTTGAAAGAATATTGTCCCGGTATCAGGGTTTTATTCGTTTAACAGAGAAACCTAAATTTGAATTAGCCTTGAACATGGATAAGGAGCGACTGGAGGACTTTTTCGATTATTTGAAAGATGAATATATTCTTATCCAAGAAAATCCTAAGATATTCGATATTCTTTTGGCTGAATATCCTTTACTTGCCAATATTCAACGAAAGACAACACAAGTAGAAGAACGTGGAGGAAACACTCTCATCAAAATAAAACAGCGGTTAAAGGCGTTCTTTTCTTGGTGTGTGGTTGAAGGGTATCTGCATGAAAACCCTTTCGGGAGTATAAAAATAGGATGCCCGGTAAATGGCACTCCTTATTATATTACGATTGAAGAACGAAATAAAATAGCTGAATTTGATTTATCGAATCGCCCGACACTTGAAGCACAAAGGGATATTTTCATTTTTCAATGCTTGGTGGGATGCCGTGTTGGTGACTTGCTAAAATTCAAAAATGCTAATATCGTGGGCAGTGTGTTGGCTTATATGCCTCATAAGACTTTAGCAAAAAATGGCGCAGTTCTCCGTGTACCTTTGCATAACAAGGCAGTTGAACTATTGAAGAAATATCACAAAGAGGGCGATAACGCGCCTATATTGCCATTTATATCCGCACAGAAATACAACGATGCTATCAAAGAGATATTCACGGTATGCGGCATTACACGCAATGTAGTTGTACTTGACCCAAAAACACGTGAGCCTAAGAATGTACCTATAAATGAGGTAGCCTCATCTCACCTCGCAAGGCGTACATTTGTGGGCAACCTTTACAAGCAGGTGAAAGACCCTAATTTAATCGGTAAATTGTCGGGGCATTCAGAGGGTAGCCGGGCTTTTTCCCGTTATCGTGACATAGACGAGGAAATGAAGGAGGAACTGATAAACATGTTGGGATAAGGAGGTAGATATGTTATTTTTCATTTGCATAATAATTTGGCTGGCGGTTGGCGTTGGTAAGGAGCTAACTGGAAAAAACGGATTTTAAATAATGGTTGATATTGTCAGCTATCGGAAAAATGGAGGATTAAAATATGAAACTTGCAAAGGAAATAATTCGGCAACAAAGTGCCCTAAAAGAATGGTTTGAACACGCAAACCGTCAATACGAAATTTCTAAGGATGACTATAAAGAAGGGTATAAACGTGAATTTGGCAATCTTATAGAAAATGGTAATAAACTGGCTCAAATACCTGAAATTAATAGCTTAGACCTATTATGTGATATAACAGACGGTAGCCCTCAAAATGAATATCTTTCAACGGAACTCAAAGAGAAGTGGCTTATACACTTAAAAGAAGGGGATATAAACCATAAACTCAGATTCTTTAATTCTCTTCTTAATGACAGAATAATCTCGTTCAAGGAATATTCAGAAGCCTATCATTTAGCCCATACTCTAAATTGGAATATGGAAAGTAATTCCATTGCAGGTAAAGAAGCATTGAAAAGAGCAGGGTATTATAACAACACACAACAAGACAATCCCAAAGCAGAGGAACAACGACCAAATAGCAAATCATCGAAAGAAAAGCGCAAAGTAGATGAAACGTCTACCGAATATAGCCAACAACTTTTGGATATATTTTTGGGAGATATTGATGTTGTAAGCCTCTTTTTTGAAAGAATAAATGGGAAAAAGGGGGTTAAGGCGGTAAATGAAATAATGGCTCTGCGAGAATTACAAAAAATACTTGGTAATGATAAAATAACAAACGAGAATTTGTATAGGCAAATATCAAAAGTTAGTAAGATTGGGAGTATTAGTAATTTTAATAATTCTTTCATTTTCCAAAGTGATAAGACAAAAATAAGAAGGCAAGCTGAAATAGATGCAATTAAAAAAGAATACGCTGACATCCTTTCAAAAAATCGGTCTTAAAATCGGTCTTTCAGTTTGAAAAATCGGTATTCGGTTTGTTTTTTGGTCTGTCTTTCAAAGCCTTGCAATTAGTCTTGCAGGGCTTTACTTTTGTGTCAAACAACGAAAGTTTGAGTGCGCACAAAGACTTTCCTTAAAAAGAAAGTAAAATGAATATTCGAGAAATCTTAGATTTAGGCACAACCGCTCTATTGGTGGTAAGCCCTACCGATTTGAAAGAGTTTGCTTTGTCGCTTATTAGCGAGCGTGAAGAAGAAAAGAAAAGTAACATTACTGCTCCCGAAACCTATCTAACACAGGATGAGGTAGCGGCAAAGTTGCAGGTAGATAAATCTACTTTGTGGCGATGGGATAAGAGTGGGTATCTCAACAAATGCCGTGTCGGTGGCAAAGTTAGATACCGTCTATCAGATGTAACTAAACTTATGGAGGGCTGAGGCTATGACAAAAAACAAAAGAGCGACCGAAGCCGCCCCTAAGAATACCACAACAAAGATAGAGGAAGAAAAGGATATAACCAAAGTTCTTAATTACTTCCGCTATACAACAGGCACAACGCTCGACTGCATGATAGCAACTGGAGTATTGCGAAATTCTATCACCTACTATGTGCGTGACTTAGAAAACATTGGGGTACTACAAGCCGTGTACCGTATGCCGGACAAGCATACTCACAGACTTGCGAAGCACTATTCTGCTGACAAGTCGCAGTGGAAGCAAGATAAGGAACTCCAACTTTCTCTCTTTGAAAAGGAAGGAGGTCACAATGGGCTTTAATATCAAATCTATCGGTAATGAGTTGGCAAAAGCCGACCAGTTGAAAGACAATATCCCAACCCAAGTCGGAATGTTCACTATAAAAACCGCTAATCAGACAATCAAAGAAGCAAGTCTAAGACCTGACCCGGATGCACTTTGGATGTCACTTTGGTATGAAGGTGAGGTTTGCTGCTTGTTCGCAGACTCCAATTTGGGTAAGTCTATTTATGCGGTGCAGATAGCTGCAAGCATAGCCAGTTCAAAAAAAGTGCTTTACTTTGACTTTGAACTTTCAGACAAGCAGTTTCAGCTTCGATACACTGGAGGTGACGGTACACTGAATCAATTTCCTAAAGACCTGTACCGTGTAGAAATAAATCGTGACGCATTGGGAAGTGATAACTTTGAAGATACAATCATTCGGAACATAGAAGATGCAGCGGTTATGACAGGTGCTAAAGTGATGATAATAGACAACCTTACTTATCTGTGCCTTGCGTCCGAAAAAGGCGATGCAGCAGCTTTACTCATGATGCGCCTAATGAACTTAAAAAAGAAATACGATTTATCTATATTGGTGCTGGCGCACACACCCAAAAGACCTCTGACAAACCCTATCACACAAAACGACCTTGCAGGCTCAAAGAAGTTGTATAACTTTTTTGATAGTGTGTTTGCCATTGGAAAATCCGCAGTCGATAACCGACTTAGATACATTAAGCAAGTTAAATGCCGATATGGTAGTTTTATGTACGATGCGGACAATGTGATTATCTGTGAAATAATCAAAGAAGGCTCATTCACACAATTCGCCCAAACAGGGTTTGCAACCGAAAAGGAGCATTTAAAAGAGCCTTCAGATTCCGATAGAGCTGATATGATAGCAACCGTGAAACGACTTCATGCCGAAGGGAAAACCCAACGGCAGATTAAAGAAGAAACCGGGCTTTCATTGGGAAGCGTGAATAATTACATCAAAAAATAAGGTGTTCAAGGGTGTTCATAATGTTCAAGGGTTGAACACGTGAACACACTGAACACCCGACTAAAGAGAAATGGATTTATTATGCTGTATCAATTAGAAAAATATCATGGTGTAAGCAGTCGCCACCAATGCCCTAAATGCGGTGATAAACATAGCTTTGCATATTATGTTGGTGATGATGGGAGTATTCTAAACAAAGCAGTCGGCAGGTGTAACCACGAAAGCAGTTGTGGGTATCACTACACACCAAAGCAATACTTTACTGATAACCCGGACGAAAGTAGCGTTCAGATGTTCAAATGTTCAAGGGTTGAACACGTGAACACATTGAACAGACGTGAACACTTGCATCCAAAGAAGCCGCTATGTACTATACCATTTGAATTTGTGGAAAGGTCTGCATCTTACAAAAGTCAGTTTGTTTATTTTTTATGTGGGCTATTTGACAAAGGGAAATTGGAAAGCCCTACCATTGAAAGACTGATGAATGATTATGCTTTAGGTGCAACAAAGGACGGATGTATTATCTTTTGGCAGATAGACATAAACGGCAAAGTTCGTGATGGAAAGATTATGAGGTACGACGGGGAAACAGGAAAAAGAATTGATGTTTTTCCAAACACCCCCGTTTATTGGGTGAGCAAAAAGATGAAGAAAGAAAAGATGTTACCCGAAGAGTGGGAGAAAACTCAATGTCTATTTGGCGAGCATCTTTTACACTTCTCATCGAATAAAAATAAGGTTGTTGCTTTGGTGGAGAGTGAGAAAAACGCACTTATTGGCGCAGCCATTTATCCGGATTATATTTGGGTTTCGTGTAGCAACTGCAATGGTTTCAATGAAGATATGTTGCAAGCACTTAAAGGCAGAACCGTGATAGCATTTCCAGATACAGGGATGTTTGAGAAATGGAAAGAAAAAGCCAAACAGTTCTCTTTTGCTAAAATCATTGTTTCGGATGTATTAGAGGGAAAAGGATTACCACCTAATTACGATATTGCCGATTGGATAATTGAGGAGTTGTCAAAAGAAGATACGCAGGCCGACAAAATCAAAACTCAACTTTCGGATGAGGAGCGTGTTTTGCTTGCCATGCAGGAAAAGAATCCGGCACTTACATTATTGATAGAAAGGTTTGGGCTGGAGCTGGTCGGATAATTATAATTAAGGGCGGTTATCTTGCGGTAGCCGCTTCTTTTTCATGTCCTGCAAAATATACTTTACATTGATTATCAATATTTAAGTGATATAAAGAAAGTGATTTAGAAAATATGGGCGAAATCAGCACCCTTCCCCCTTATGCGTATGCGTGGGTTGCGACATACTTTCCACCAGCTTTTGCACAGCGTTCAGTCTATCTGTATAATCTTGCCAATCCTTCGGGTTTACACCTTCTTTCTTTCGATGCCGCTTCACTGGTGGCAGCTTAATGCCAAGTGGCTCTAACCGTTTACCGTCTGCCTCAACTATCATCTGCACACTACCGTCAGGGAGTGGACCTAACTCAATAGAGAGATTTCCGACCGTTCGCCCAAAAAGGCAAGCAAGAAGCCGCACGAACATCCCACTTTTCTGAAAGAACAGCAAGTGATATTCATTCATACCGTCATGCAAGCACACACACCAATAAGGGAAGCCATGCCACTTCACTTTTGATACAGAGGTAAGCCGCCCCTCTATTTGCGTAAATTCCAGCTCATTGTCTGAATAAGGAGGTACGCACCGTAACCGACCACGGCTCACACGCACATCGATCGGAACACCACCGAAGCAAGGCATATCATCATTGATACTCATAACTGATTCTTTTTTAGTGTCAATAAAAAAGGGAGTAGCGTTTCACTACCCCCTCATTTGCGATTATACAAGCACCGGAGTAACCTTTCTCCTTTTCACGCTTTAGGTTCTTTCTTCGTGCCGGACATCCTTCATTATTTATGGCGGTGAAGGTTCGTAGCCGCTTCCTATCGGAGGATATGGTTATTCCTTCTCACCCGGCAAAGTGTTCAATATATTGGGATTGGGCTTGTAATGTTCCGCCTTATCGTCATGGATTGTTATGAAGCCCTGCCAGCGACCCCAACATTCTACCGCATCGGCAAAGGCGTTATTCCCCTTAATGGCTGATTGAAGTTCGTTCAGTGCCTTTGCAGCTTTGACGCTTAATTCCCAAACCTTTTTGGCTTGCTCACCACCGAACACGCTGCACTCAACTTTTAACGCTTCCAGTCCCTCATCATCCAGCAGGCATACACCGTCCTTAATAGTAGTCTTATCAATAAGTTGATGGTGCTTCTTTGTAGTCAATGCCTTGTGGATGGCTTTCACTGCGTCAGTCAGACCGTTATCTGAAAAAGTCATAGAACACCGCACAGATTTAGGCAGATTCGCAACGTAGGCATCGTATTCGTTTCTCGCAGCTTCTACCAGTTCAGCGGAAAAATCGGAAGGACTGGCAAGAAACTTATTTATCTGTTCGTCTGTCAGTTCTTCACAAACCTTTTTCAGTTCCACGACAGCAAGGTTTACCGCTTTAGCCCAGTCCTCGTTATAACCAATTTGTAGCTTTAGGCGATTTTCATTGGTGTAGATAAGTTTTTTCATCTTCTGCCTCCTTTCCCTTGTTTTTCCCGGCAACGTGCATCATTTCGGATTGCACCGACAACACTTTCTATAAAAGAGCCGTACTTCGGGGCTTGTGCCTCACGTTCTCTTTTTACGATTGCTACCACATCGGCAGTAAGTTCTTTCATTTCTTTTTCGTTCATGCTACCCTCCTTTTTAGTTTAATGCAAATATAACCATAATATCTATAATATACAAATATTTACATGCTTTCATTAAAGTAATACTTTAAATAAAAGAGACGATTTAAGACATTATCCCAAATCAAGGTAATAACTTGTACCGCCAAAGTGGAGAAAATGCCGTGTAGAGATTGAAATGAAGTGAGGGTGCATAGTAACGCATTATTCTGATAGAGAAAAAATTCAAAAAAAATTGAGAGGGGACGGACTAAAGTCGAAAATCACCTATACCGGGGAGGGGTATTGCCAATTTTGGCGGCTCATGGTTGGTATGCCGGAAAGAAATATTATCTTTGCGGTGCTATCACATAATACTCAAAAGGTGGGACAGTTCCACCGGATTTTTAACGGTGGATTCTCATCCATTGGAGAGGCTTTGCACTCTATAAGTTCGGTGTGTACTTCCGTGTAAGCTCTGTAATAGACTTACAGCCTTTTGAGTAGGTGATAGCAAACGGGATAGGCACACCGTTTTTTTTGTGCCACAATGCTATCATAACTCAAAACAATGGGAAGAAACAATTCACAAAACAAAGATGCTCCACCTAAAGAAAGTGGAAAACGTCGGAGGTTACTTTCTGAAATCATCACCCTACAAGAAGGTGGGCAGTGTGTTTCATTAAAGCTGTCAAAGCTACTGCAAAGCGAAACAAAGAACATCACGGAGTTGCTTAATTGCGGTATCAGCTACCTTGCAGCCCAATCAGAAATAGCCCAAGACGTAGAGTATTACAAGGCTATAAATAGCTTAATCCTCGCACGGGATAAATTCAAAACGCTTATCAACGTGGAAATTTCTATATCATTAAGACGTGGGGAGGGTTGAATATGGCAAGGAGCAGTAAGCAAAAGGAGTTGCTTATAAGGCAGATGGAAATGTTTCGGAAATTGTTCGACAATATGCAGAAAGACGTAGAGTGTTCCATCCAGTGCCTTGATATACTCCAAGAGATATTGTCTAAGCCGGAAATTGATGAGATAGATAAAAATCAACTAATAACATCATTAGCAATGTTGAGGCTTCATTTTTACGGACAACTCAATATTATTTTAAAATTAAAGTATGAAACATGAATGAAGATAGAATTTTAACAATGGCAAAAAGCGCCTTGAAACTGGCAAATATCATTCGGTATGAAAATGGGCACGAGATTATAGACGTAAGTTTATTGCGTACCATCCCGGACGGTGAGATTATGAAGTTCCGCAACGTAGGTAAGACCACCATAGAGAAGATACAGGAAATAAGAAAGTCGCTCGATTGGGTGTAAAACGAAAAGGGAATAGTATCATTATAGGGTTGTTCGTCTGCATAGATGGATAACCCTTCTTCTTTCTGTGGAAGTAAGTAGAAATATAGCGCAGGACATAGGCTAAGATATTCAGTTGTGCAAATGTTGTGCAATTTGATATAGACAAGAAAGCCAAACATCTAATAATCAGACATTTGGCTTTTCTGTCAGTCGGGGTGACTGGATTCGAACCAGCGACCACACGCCCCCCAGACGCGTACT
>OGTL01002058.1_pt1 | contig 16096 bp, 15 predicted proteins | sample 1553601 | NCBI WGS metagenome assembly OGTL01 (sample SAMEA2580112, study PRJEB22360) | human gut metagenome | biome: human gut; feature: human-associated habitat; material: faeces | place: Denmark | collected 2008/2010 | reverse complement strand
AATGGACGGGAACTTTTGCGATATCTTTGTGAAGGTATCACAAAGGAGAACCAGAAGAAGGAGCAGCTATGGACTTGAGCCATTTTGACCGATATCCCACTGTGGAGGAGCTTCTGAGGCTCCCGAGCTTCAGCTGCAGTCGAGTCTGCGGCGGCCATGCAGGACTTGACCGCCTTGTGCGGGGAGTCAACCTGACAGATACGCCGGACTATTCCCGCTGGCTCTCTGCCGGTGAACTGCTTATCACCACCGGCTTTTCCATTGCCGGGGATCAGCAGGCAGCCTTGTTCGGTCAGATGTGTACCGAACCCGGAATGGTAAAGAATACTTATGGAACGGGGTGTTTCCTCTTGATGAATAGTGGTGATAAACCGGTTGTCTCGAAGAATAATCTGCTGGCGACCATTGCCTGGAAAATCGGAGAAGAAGTGACTTATGCCCTCGAAGGAAGCATTTTTGTCGGCGGGGCGATCGTTCAGTGGTTGAGGGATGGTTTAGGGATTATCCGCTCTTCGGGCGAGGTGGAGACTTTGGCACATAGTGTGCCGGATGCCGGTGGGGTTTATTTTGTACCGGCATTGACAGGCTTGGCCGCTCCCTATTGGAATCAGGATGTCCGGGGAACTATTTCGGGTATTAGCCGTGGAACGACAGCCGCTCATATTGCCAGGGCTGCCTTGGAGGGAATCGCTTTTCAAACCATGGATGTGGTCAATGCCATGATCCGGGATGCCGGTATCGAATTGAAAGAATTGCGGGTGGATGGAGGAGCTGCTGCGAATAATGTGTTGATGCAGTTTCAGGCCGATATTTTGAATACCACGGTCATACGACCCAAGATCATCGAGACCACAGCCCTGGGGGCTGCTTATCTGGCCGGTTTGGCGGTAGGTTATTGGAGCGATATTCATGAAATCCGTCAACATTGGCATAAAGAAAAGGAATTTATTCCTTCCGGAGAACAACAGAAAATGGAAGAACTGAAAGAGGGATGGAGAGATGCTGTCGATCGGGTGCTTGAACGATAATTGTATATTGGCTTGCTATGACGATTTCTTTATTCACAAAATGTCTGTTCGAATTTATCGGTACTGCTTTGCTGATCCTGCTGGGAGACGGAGTGGTGGCCAGTTCATTACTGAAGCATTCCAAAGGTTTCGGCGGAGGCTGGGTGGTGATTACTTTTGCCTGGGGATTTGCCGTCATGTGCGGGGCATTTGTGGCCGCTCCCTACTCGGGAGCTCACCTGAATCCGGCTTTGTCTATCGGTTTGGCGTTGGCTCATACTTTTCCCTGGGCTTATGTACCTGCCTATATTATAGCGCAATTGGCCGGTGGATTTTTGGGAGCTGTTCTGGTCTATGTTTTCTATAAAGATCATTACGATGCAACAGAAGATCCCGATGTGAAATTAGGTACTTTCTGTACGATGCCTGCAATCAGGAATATCCCCCGTAATCTGATCTGTGAGGTCATCGGTACTTTTGTGTTGGTTTTTGTCATTTTGTGTCTGGCTATCGATGGGAATACGCCTGAGGTCGGATTGGGATCTGTGGGATTGTTTCCGGTGACTTTCCTGATTGTCGCTATCGGTATGTCTTTAGGAGGAGCTACCGGTTATGCTATCAATCCGGCCCGGGATTTGCCTCCCCGTTTCGCTCATTTTGTTTTACCGATCCGGGGTAAAGGGAGTAGTGGATGGGGATATAGTTGGGTCCCGGTTTTGGGTCCTATCCTGGGGGCCTGTCTGGCTGCCGGGTGTTATAAAATAATTTTTCCTTGACTTCCAAATCCTATTCTGAGTAATTATTTTTACCTTTGTTAGCTCATTTGGTGTAATATAAGGTGAAGTGTCTGAATGTTCAGCCCTTTTATACGAATTTAAAAACTGGAATGGAAAAGATCATGTCATTGTCTGAAAGACATCAAAAGATTTTAGAATTATTAAAAGTAAACGGAATCGTTTCAGTAAATAGTCTTAGCCGGCAATTGAATGTTTCTTCGGTGACGATCCGGAAAGACTTGGGATTACTGGAAGAAAAGAAATTACTATATCGTTCACACGGAGGAGCTATTCAGATCGATCCCTATATAGCCAACCGGCATGTGCAGGAAAAAGAAAAACAGTTTCCGGAAGAAAAGAAAAGGATTGGTATGAAGGCTGCCGAAATGCTGACTCCCAATGACGCTATCATTATTGCTTCCGGTACTACGGTATTGGCTTTTGCCCGCTGTATACCTCCGGAGGCTCAGCTGACCGTACTGACTTCTGCGATGAACGTTGCCATGGCTCTCCTGAATTGTCAGCAGGTGGAAGTGATTCAGTTGGGCGGTATTGTCCGGCATACCTCTTCGTCGGTTACCGGAGAATATGCTTTGCGGATGTTGGAGAATTTTTCCGGGACGAAGCTTTTTCTGGGGGTAGATGGAATCGATTTAAAATATGGACTGACTACCACGAATTTTATGGAAGCCAGTGTAAATCGTGCGATGATCGATGCGGCGCAAAAGATTATTGTCCTGACCGACTCTTCTAAATTCGGCCGGCGGGGGTTTGGAAAGATCTGCGAACTGGATGCTGTCGACCAGATTATCACCGATTCCGGCGTATCTCCCAAAGTGGTCCGGGAATTAGAGGAGTTGGGGATTAAGGTGTCGATCGTCTAAGGAGCTTTATTTTTTATGTCGAAGATACAAGTGATTTATTCCAATACAAACGGCAATGCCTCTGCTTTCGCGTGGACGATTTCGGGCCGGTAATTGAATTCTTCGTAGGAAAAAGCAGTTAGTTCTTCTTTAGTCGTCAGGCGATTTTGAAGGATATAGCGGGTCATGGCACCACGACACATTTTGGCATATACGACAATGGTTTTCAATTTGTCTTCTTCACGAATGAAAAATTGAGGTTCCAGGACTTTCACTTCCCGTCTGACCCGTTTCCAGTCGAACAGACGGGTCATTTCCTCTGTGGCAAGATGCACCAGGCAGCCATCGTCCTGCTTTACTGAATCGATCAGCACATCGGTCAAACGTGGTTTCCAAAAATCGAACATGTTCCGGTTGTCGTTGTTCGGTAACTTTACGTTACCCTCTAAACGGTAGTTTTTGATCCGGTCCATAGGCCGGAGCAGGCCATATAAAAAGGAGCAAATCCACAGATGGTTGTTGGCGTAGGCATAATCGGCTTCTGTAAATTCCCAGGCGCGGAGGTGGCGATAGACTATGCCGTTGTATGACAACACGGCAGGCCCGCTGTCGTCGGAATCGAAAAAAGACAGATAACGTAGTTTGTTCAGGATAGCCAGGCGTGGATTACATTTCAGGGCTTTCCCCAATTCCGCTTCCGTGAAGGCCGCTAATTGGAGTGCATGGCGTTCGGCTTCTTCCAGAAACTTCGGCTTTGTCAGGATTGACGGTGAAAGCTCAGGCCTTGTCGTCATGTTTTTGGCACAAGCGAGTAATATCTGCATGGTCTTGTTTTTAGAACTTATACAAAAGTAATAAAATAATCAGGAAACAATAGGCTGTTTTTCCGGGTATTTCAACGTGAGGCCATTCGGTAGATGGCTTTTCGTTTCGGGGAGTAATTGGGATATGGTGTTTCATTTGTTTTCGTTTTGATTGAAAATACTTTCGTTTTTCTTTTGAAATGTTTTGAATTGTTTGTTTCTTTGTAGGTGAAAATATAATTTTCTGCACAAATGAAACAAAATGATATGACCAAGCCATTTGATGTGATTGTAATCGGCGGTGGCGCAACCGGTGCTGGAATTGCCAGAGACTGTGCCCGTAGAGGGATTCGTGTGCTTTTGATCGAGCGATTCGATATATCGACGGGAGCGACGGGACGAAATCACGGTTTGTTGCATAGTGGTGCCCGCTATGCAGTGACTGATCAGGAATCGGCAGAGGAATGTATTAAAGAAAACAGGATTCTTCGGCGGATTGCCAGTCATTGTGTGGAAGAGACCGACGGTCTGTTCCTGAGTTTGCCGGAGGATGACATTCAATATCAGGCAAAATTTGTCGATGCTTGTCGACGTGCCGGAATCCGGGCCGATATTATCGATCCGAAAGAAGCGCTGTTGCTGGAGCCATCTGCCAATCCGGCTATTATCGGGGCGGTAAGGGTTCCCGATGGGGCTGTCGATCCTTTCCGTTTGACTACTTCGAATATCATCGATGCCCGTAATCATGGGGCTGAAATTCTCACTTACCACGAGGCGACGGAATTAATCCGTGAACAGGATCGTATCGTCGGAGTGAAAGCCCTGGATCATAGGACGAAAGAGACTAAAAATTATTATGCTAACGTTGTCGTAAATGCCGGAGGAATCTGGGGACACAACATCGCTAAGATGGCGGGAATAACGGTGAATATGCTGCCTGCTAAAGGTGCCCTGCTGATTTTCGGGCATCGGGTGAATAATATTGTTTTGAACCGGTGCCGCAAGCCTGCGGATGCCGATATTCTGGTTCCGGGTGACACGATTTCATTGATCGGAACCACTTCGAGTAAGGTGTCGTTTGATGAAGTCGACCGGATGTATGTGACTCCCGGTGAGGTGGATTTATTGTTACGCGAAGGGGAAAAATTGGCTCCGGTCCTGGCACAAACCCGTATTTTGCGGGCTTATGCGGGTGTACGGCCTTTGGTTGCGGCAGACGACGATCCGAGTGGCCGGAATGTGAGTCGGGGAATTGTGCTGCTGGATCATGCTGTCCGGGATGGACTTGAGGGATTTATTACGATTACCGGCGGGAAGCTGATGACCTACCGGCTGATGGCTGAGTGGGCTACCGATTTAATTTGTAAAAAGTTGAATGTGAACGTCCCGTGTACGACCGCCAGTGAAAAATTGCCCGGTTCGAGGGAGGATCGTGAAGAAGTGGAGAAAAAGATTATCTCGGTACCCTTGGCTCAGCGAAATTCTTCTATTTACCGGCATGGAGATCTGGCGGAAAGATTTTCCGGGAATGATGTGCTGGAAAATAGTTTAGTATGTGAGTGTGAGGAAGTTTCTGTCGGAGAGGTAAAGTATGCTTTGAATGAATTAGAAGTGCACAATCTGGTGGATTTGAGAAGAAGGACGCGTGTCGGAATGGGTACCTGTCAGGGAGAACTTTGTGCATGCCGGGCTGCCGGATTGATGAGCAGTATGCATAAATATTGTACTAAACGGGCGAAAGAAGATCTGGCTTCTTTCTTGAATGAGAGATGGAAGGGGATGGCGCCTATCGCCTGGGGGGATACTTTGCGGGAAAGTGAGTATACAGCCTGGATTTATGAAAGTGTGTGCGGTTTGAAAATGTCTCAAAAACAAGAAGAGTAATATGAAATTCGATACGATTATAATCGGGGGTGGACTGGCAGGATTGGTTGCCGGTATTTGTTTGTCGAAACACGGACAACGTTGTGTCATTATATCTTCAGGACAAAGTGCCCTGCATTTTTCTTCCGGTTCTTTGGATTTGCTGAATGTGTTGCCCGACGGGACAGAGGTGGCTCATCCTTTGAAAGCTATCGGACAGTTGCAGGAACAGGCGCCTGCCCATCCCTATGTAAAAATGGGGATGGAGGTATTTTCAAGACTGACCGGTGAGGCTGAGCGATTTTTTGAGGAAGTCGGAATCCATATGAGTGGAAGCGCCTTGAAGAATCATTATCGGGTGACTCCGATGGGGACGCTGAAGCCTACCTGGCTTACCTTGAAAGATCATCCGGATTGTGATGCTGCCGATCGTTTACCCTGGAAGAAAATAGCAATATTCAATGTCCTGGGATTTTTGGATTTCTATACTCAGTTTATCGCGGATGAGTTCCGGAAAATGGGTACTGAAAGTAGGATTCATTCGTTTAATTTCCCTGCTTTGGAATATTTGCGTAAAAATCCTACTGAGATGAGGTCTGTCAATATTGCCCGGATGTTTGAGAAACAGGAAAATCTGGACGAACTGGCCACTTTGTTGAAAAGGGAAGCCGGTGAGGTCGAGGCGATCGTGTTGCCGGCGGTATTCGGTTTGAATCAGGATACAGCCTTGGATTATTTACAAAAGAGGGTTGGAAAAGAAATTTGTCTCTTGCCTACTCTGCCTCCTTCTGTCCCGGGGATCCGTACACAGCAGCAATTACGCAAATGTTTCCAGCAAGCCGGAGGTGTATATATGCTAGGGGATACCGTTTTGCGGGCAGAACAGGAAGGAAATCGGATTAGCCGGCTCTTTTCTTATAATCACGGAGAGATTCCTTTTGTCGGAAAGCATATCATCCTGGCTAGTGGCAGTTATTTCAGTCAGGGATTGATCGCTACTTCCGAACGGGTGTATGAACCTGTTTTTGATTTGGATGTCACTTATCCGGAAGATCGGAATCAGTGGTATGGCCGGAATGCATTCGACCGGCAACCGTATGAAGGTTTCGGTGTGAAGACGGGAACCGATTTCCGGGGGATGGTGCACGGGCAGGTATTGGAAAATTTGTATGTGGCGGGAGCTGTTCTGGAGGGATTTAATCCGATTAAAGAAGGATGTGGTGGTGGGGTTTCTGTTTTGAGTGCTTTGTATGTAGCTGAACAAATTTTAAGTAAATAAAAGAGGTTATGAATCTTCAACAACATAATATTAGTGACAATAATTTCGAACAGTGCATCAAATGTACGGTTTGTACGGTTTATTGTCCGGTAGCGGCTGTCAATCCGGATTATCCCGGTCCTAAACAGGCAGGTCCTGACGGAGAACGCCTGCGTCTGAAGAAGTTCGGTTTTTATGACGAGACCTTGAAATATTGTATCAATTGCAAGCGGTGTGAAGTGGCCTGTCCTTCTAATGTGAAGATCGGAGATATCATCCAGGCGGCAAGGATTAAATTCAGTAAAAAGAAACCGGGAGTACGGGATTTTATTCTGGCGAATACCGATTTGGTCGGGACTCTCTCCACTCCTGTGGCGCCGGTTGTGAATGCAACGCTGGGATTGAAACCGGTAAAAGCGATTTTGGATGGAGTGTTGAAAATCGATCATCGCCGTACTTTCCCGAAATATGCTTTCGGAACTTTCGAAAGCTGGTATAAGAAACAAGTGAAAGAACAACTTGCTTTTCCGAAACAGGTGAGTTATTTCCATGGATGTTATGTGAATTACAATTACCCGCAGTTGGGGAAAGATCTCGTTAAGGTTATGAATGCCCTCGGGATCGGGGTGAGGTTGTTGGAAAAAGAAAAATGTTGCGGGGTGGCGCTGATTTCGAATGGTTTTATCAAACAAGCTCGGAAACAGGCTGATATCAATATCGGTTCGATTCGGAAATCGGTCGTGGATAAAAATATTCCTGTTATTGCCACCTCTTCTACCTGTACTTTTACGATTCGGGATGAATATCCGCATTTGTTGGGCGTGAAGAATGAAGATGTGAGAGAGCAGGTAGAGCTGGCTACCCGCTATATTTACCGCTTGCTGAGTCAGGAAACCGGACAATTGGAGTTCAGAAAAGATAAGAAACTACGGGTGGCTTATCATACTCCTTGTCATATGGAAAAGCTGGGGTGGGCTTATTATTCGATCGAATTATTGAAGTCGATTCCGAATGTGGAACTGGTATTGCTCGATTCGCAATGTTGCGGAATTGCCGGGACTTACGGTTTCAAAAAGGAAAATTACAAGACTTCGCAGGATATCGGTAATTCCTTGTTTAAACAGATCGAGGAATCCGGTGTGGATTATGTCGTAACTGATTGTGAAACTTGTAAATGGCAGATCGAAATGTCTACTTCTAAATGTTGTAAACATCCAATCTCGGTCTTGGCGGAAATGTTACAGGATTGAAAGAAATAGTTTTCTGGGAGTTGACCGGCCGGAGGCTTGTTTCCCGGTCGGTTAGGTTTGAAAACCATGGAGTGTGTTCAAAAATCGGGGATTTGTTTGTTATAAAACATCTTGTGCGTGATGAACTTTGAGTTCGAAAGGGTGTTTTTCGAAGCGAAATATTCGCACCGGATATTTTTAAATAAATTTACCAAAAATTTTCATAATTTTTTTTGGATATATGGAGTTTTTATCTACTTTTGTTTCGAAATGAAGATGTTTTATTTCATTTCAAAATAATGTGCGCCGAAAACGTTGTAATAACGAAAGTGATAGGTTTTTCTTAGAAACAATTTGAATCTTAAACTAATAGCTATGTGGAGTTTTTTAAAACCAGAGCCTCATCGGCCCTTGTTGTCAAAAGAAAAGATTGATCCGACGTATAAGCGTCTGCGTTGGCAAGTATTCATCGGTATCTTTATTGGATATGCAGGCTACTATTTAGTTCGGAAGAATTTTTCTCTTGCTATGCCTTATCTGGTGGATATGGGATTCGATAAAGGGCTTCTCGGGGTTGCTATTTCAGCTAATGCTATTGCCTATGGATTGTCTAAGTTTATTATGGGTGGGGTTTCAGACCGTAGTAGTGCCCGTAAATTCTTGCCCTTGGGGTTGACATTGTCGGCTTTAGCTACTCTTTTATTAGGTACGAAAGTGGGAGTTTCTTCCATCGTCTCTATGTTTATTTTGCAATTTCTGATCGGTTGGTTTCAGGGGATGGGATGGCCTCCGTGTGGCCGCGTTATGACGCATTGGTTTTCACAAAACGAAAGAGGAACGAAAATGTCTATCTGGAATTGTGCTCACAATGTAGGTGGTGCTTTGATCGGTCCGATGGCTGCCGGTGGTTTGGTATGGTTCCTGGCAAGCCGGTACATTCTGGTTTCCGGCGGTGGTGGCTTTGATTATTGTGGTTATCGCTTATTCGTTGATCCGGGATACTCCGCAATCTTGTGGTTTACCTCCTATCGAAGAGTATCGGAATGATTACCCTAAAAATTACAGTGCTAAATCGGAGGTTGAACTGACGGCTAAAGAGATCTTTTTCAAATATGTTTTGAATAATAAGACTTTGTGGTTTATCGCGCTGGCCAATGCTTTTATTTATCTGATCCGTTACGGTGTATTGGATTGGGCCCCCACCTATCTGAAAGAGGTGAAGGGATATGATATTACAGAAATCGGTTGGGCTTATTTTGCTTATGAATTTGCTGCTATTCCCGGTACGATCGTATGTGGATGGTTGAGTGACAAATTGTTCAAGGGACGCCGTGCTTTAACGACCATGATCTATATGGTTTTGATCGCTGTTTCGATCTTTGTTTACTGGCAGTTCAGTGCTACTCCGCTGATGGATAGTATTTGTCTGATTGCTATCGGTTTCTTGATTTACGGACCGGTGATGTTGATCGGGGTACACGCTTTGGATCTGGCTCCTAAAAAGGCTGCCGGTACGGCTGGCGGGGGTTCCCGGGTCTTTTGCCGTCATCATCACCGGTGCGGCTGCCGGATTTACCGGGTTCTTCGGCTATTTCTTTGGAACGGCCCTGTTCGCTAATATCGGTTTAGGTTATATCGTGCAGCATTTGGGATGGAATTGGAACTTTATCGTTTTGTTGGGTGCTTGTGCTTTAGCCTTCCTGTTTATTGCATTTACTTATAAAGAAGAACAATATCTGGTTAAAAACAAAAACTAATTAAATCCATGATTAAGAAGAATTTAACGAGTAGTATCATCCTGGTGATGATGCTACTGATCACCCCCTGTGTCTCTGCACAAACCTATCGGCAGATCAAAGGATGGTCAAAAGAAGTCAATGATCGGCTGGAAGATTTCCTGAATTCGACCATTACGATGAAGATTCGGAAAGTGGCGGTTTTCGATGGTGACGGTACGGTTATGGGACAGGTACCTCATTATTTGGCGGATGAAGCTTTATATCAATATGCCGACGAACATTTTAAAGGAAAAACGGATAAGTTTTCGAAAGAGAAAATGGCGATCCTGAACCGGATGGTAAAAGATGGAAATAATGTGGGGAAACCTTATGTCGAGGATCGGGTGCATTTTTTGGCAGGACTGACGCCCGAAGAAATTCTCGAAATGGGATATGCATGTTACCAGACTTCTTACCGGAACAAGTTCTATCCGGAAATGAAACAACTGATTGCCAATCTCAAGGAATATGGATTCGAGGTTTGGATTTTGACCGCTTCTCCGGAATTTTTATATCAGAAATTTCTGGCCGAAGAACTCGGTATCCCGGAGGTAAATATCCTGGGGGTAAAATCGGTGGTTGTCGACGGTAAATTGACAGATGATATCATCTTACCGATTCCGCAGGATGACGGTAAAGCAAATGTGATCCCGACCTTTATTAAAACCCGTCCTTTGGTTGTCGGAGGGAATAGCCGGGGAGATATGGATATGCTCAATCAGTCTTGTGGATTGAAGATTGTGGTGAATCCGGACGATAAAACAGTGCGTGGGAAAGAAGACGGGCCGATGAACGGTTATACGGTAAAAGGCTATTGGGAAAAAGAAGGGGCTTTGATCGTGAAATGTCATGATGTCAGGGAACCCGGTCTGCGTTTCCATACAGAAGAATGGGGAATCCGCGAAAATGTATCTAATCCGAAAGAATAATTCAGGAATAGAATTATATAATTGATTTTACGTATAATTTATTTGATGTTACTATGAAAAAAAATTTTCTATTAAACGTGGTAATGTTGTGCTGTGCTTTATTTGTAGGTACATCAGCATGGGCAAAAACTGAAGACGGGGAAGCTGCTGCTAAAAGCGAACCGGTGTCAGCCAATGAAGAAGAATTATTGAACAAAATTCTTTCTAAGTTACCGAAAGTATCCGGTTATATTCAGACCGGTTATAATTATGGAGATAAGAACGGGGATAACAGATCTTCTTTCCAATTGAAGCGTATGCGGGTACTTCTTGACAAAAAGATCTCCAATACGTTTGACTTCCGGGCTCAGTTCGAATGTTTTTCCGGTTCTACCGATGGCGGGGCTTACAAAAAGAAAGTCATTACTGTGATGGACGCTTTTGTCAGTGCTCACATTAACCAAGCTATCAACTTCCGGGCAGGACAATATTATCTGCCGCTGGGTTTCGAGAACTACGATATTTCTCCGGCTACTTTGGAGACTGTAGATTTCTCTAATATCTGTTATCGTATGGTATGCCGGAATGCGATTTCTTCTGCCGATCTGATCGACTATGGACGTGATCTCGGTGTGATGGCTTACGGTGATCTGTTGCAGAATCAGGAAAAAGGATTCAGCTATTTGAGCTATAATTTATCTTTGACCAACGGTTATTTGCCTACTTTGAACGATGACAACAGATGTAAAGATTTCGTCGGTCGTCTGACTTTCCGTCCTGTAAAACAGTTGAGTATTATGGGATCGTACAACTACGGTGAATACCAGGGTAAAGTCGGAGACGATGTTAAAAAATATCTTCCGATGAATCGGGTGATTGCCGGTGCCTGGTATTTCGACCCGAACGGTCTCGATCTGCGTGCTGAATACGGCCATATCAAAAGTAGCGAAGCTAATGTAGAAGAAGACGGTTTTTATGCTTTGGCCGCTTATCGCTTCGGAAAATTCCTGCCGGTAGTACGTTACGATATGTACCGCGATAAAACCAACAAGACCTCTGCCAACAACAGAGATGCTTACCTGGTGGGTTGTACTTACGAATTGATCAAGAACCTGAAATTCCAGGTTAACTATATCCACTCTATCTATACCGATAAAGTGAAAGATGCAGGTACGCGGACAGGAAACGGAAATAGTTTGCAAATCATGCTTTTGGCTAAATTCTAAGATTTGATTTACCTTTATTAATATCCTAAATTCCTTTATTATGAATAAATTATTTTTTGCAATGGCACTGCTTTTTGTAGGCATGTCAGTAAATGCACAACATCTCGGTTCAGAATACCGGTTGAAAAAAGTGATTCCGGTTGCCGGACGTCAGGGAATTGCTATCGATAGCAATTACTACTATGTTTCCGACACCAAAGTACTGTACAAATACGACAAACAGGGAAATCTGGTGATGAAGAACGATCAGCCGTTCCAAAATCCCGAAATTGCCAACCACTTCGGTGATATCGATATCTACAATGGAGAAATTTACTGCGGTATTGAAAAATTCGAATACGGACGTGGTTATAATATCGCCGTATCGATTTACGATGCAGAGACTTTGAAATGGAAACGCGATCTGCCTTGGTCTCCTGAATCAGGACAAGTAGAGGTTTCAGGTCTTGCTGTTGATCGGGAGAAAAATATGGTTTGGATGTCTGACTGGGTAGATAGCCGTTACGTATATTGCTATAGCCTGGAAACCGGACAGTACTATACCAAAATGCAATGCCGTCCTACTCCGTACTGGTGTCAAGGTATTTTCATCGCTGATGGAAAAATGCTGTTCACCTCTGATGATGGCGAATCTTTGTACAATATTCCTGATAATATCTATGTGGCTGACATCTCTGAAGTACACTTTACCGGTTTACAAGACGGAACTGAAGTGGTGAAAGAAACTCCGTTCAGCGTAAAACTCGATAAAAAGGGAAAACCTGTTATGCGTAAAGGTAAAATTGCAGGTGGTGCAAAAGCCGGAAGAGTTGAATTATTCCGCGAAATGAGTGATTTCCGCCGTGCAGGTGAAATCGAAGGACTCTCTATTGACCCGGTAAACGACGACCTCGTTGTATTGAACAACCGTGGTACACTGATCGTTCTCGGTATGTCACAGGGTCCGTTCGCTGAAGAAGGGTATACCGGTGAAATTCATGAACTTTATATCTATGAGAAAATTAAATAATTGTAGGGATAGATCCTGAATGATCTGAAAACAATTACTTTCAAATGAGATGAACGAGGTCTGTAGAGACCTCGTTCTTTAATTTATGCAGGAGCAGCTGTTTTAATCTGAGTCTCCTAAAAAATTCATAATTGACATATTGGCATCTAAAATAACAAAGATGTGCTGTAATTGATTCTTTTTTTGCCAAGTAGTGCAAACAGTGGATATCGGGTTTTGTACCGGAAGATCCTTGGAACAGGAACGAGGGACCGCATAGGCTCTCCGAATACCCGACCGGTGGTGTATGACAGAAACATTCGTTCATTTGTCATTGAAACAGTGACCGATCTGAATCTTCTTCGCTTTAACCTCCTTCTCTTTATTACGTAAAAAACGAAACATTAAAAGTTTAAATAACGTAAAATTTATCCATAAAGACGGAGATGGGTAATTTTTTATATTAAAATAAACAAATATGTGGAGTTTTTTAAGACCGGAGCCTCATAGGCCCTTATTGCCGAAAGAACAGATCGACCCGACATACAAACGTTTACGGGTACAGGTTTTTATCGGTATTTTTATCGGATACGCTGGTTATTATTTAGTTCGTAAGAACTTTGCGCTGGCGATGCCTTACTTGGTGGAAATGGGGTTCGATAAGGGACTTTTAGGAGTTGCTATATCAGCGAATGCCATTGCTTACGGACTTTCTAAATTTTTAATGGGTGGAGTCTCTGACCGTAGTAGTGCCCGTAAGTTTTTACCCTTGGGATTGACTTTGTCTGCTTTGACGACTTTAATTCTGGGTACCCGGGCCGGATTGTCGTCTGTCGTGTCGATGTTTATCCTGCAGTTTTTAATCGGTTGGTTTCAGGGTATGGGTTGGCCTCCTAGCGGACGGGTGATGACACACTGGTTTTCGCAGCATGAACGGGGGACGAAAATGTCGATCTGGAATGTGGCCCATAATGTCGGTGGGGCTTTGATCGGACCGATGGCTGCCGTGGGGATGGCCTGGTTCGGTTCCTGGCAGGCCGGTACCTTCTGGTTTCCTGCTATTGTCGCTTTGGTTATTGTGGTGATCGCTTATCTGCTGATCCGCGATACCCCTCAGTCTTGTGGTCTGCCACCTATCGAACAATACCGAAACGACTATCCACCCAACTATAGTGCCCAGTCGGAAGTGGAACTGACGGCCAAAGAAATTTTCTTTAAATATGTATTGAGTAATAAAATATTGTGGTATATCGCTATCGCTAACGCTTTTATCTATCTCGTCCGCTATGGAGTGCTCGATTGGGCACCTACTTATCTGAAAGAGGTGAAAGGCTACGATATCAAAGAGATCGGTTGGGCTTACTTTTCTTATGAATTTGCCGCTATCCCCGGGACGATTTTCTGTGGTTGGTTGAGTGATAAAGTCTTCAAGGGGAGACGTGCTATTACGACCATGATTTATATGGTCGCCGTCGCCATTTTTGTTTTTGTCTATTGGGAATTTAGTAAAACTCCGCTGATGGACAGTATCTGTCTGATCGCCATCGGTTTTCTGATCTACGGCCCGGTAATGCTGATCGGGGTTCATGCTTTGGATTTAGCCCCTAAAAAAGCAGCCGGTACAGCTGCCGGATTTACCGGATTTTTCGGTTATTTCTTCGGGACCGCCCTCTTTGCTAATATCGGTTTGGGATATGTTGTTCAGAATTTGGGCTGGAACTGGAATTTTATCGTGTTATTGGTGGCCTGTGCCCTGGCGTTCATCTTTATTGGATTCACGGCAAAGGAAGAACAATATCTAGTGAAACAAGCAAAACAATAATCACTTTATTTAAAAATCACAACTATGATTAAAAGATGGGTTTATGTAGCATTGGCATTCGGATTAGGTATGTCTGCGATGTCATGTGAAAATCAGAAATTTAATGATGTGAAGGTGGATGTCGACCGGGTACATGTCGATGAGCTTTCACCTGAAATGATCAAAGTGCGCGACTATGTTCCCGAATATGCGGTTATTGCACATCGGGGCTCTACTTTCTGGACACCCGAAGAAACGGAATCCGCCTATCGGTGGGCGAGAGAAATCGGTGCGGATTACCTGGAATGCGATATGCAGGTGTCGAAAGACGGAGTGGTACTGGCACTACATGACGATAACCTGAAACGGACCACTAACATCGAAACGGTTTTCGGAGAAACACTACCCCGGGAAATCCGGAAGAATTATTATATGAAAATCGGATACTCGGAGACAGAAGCCGAAGAAAAGGTAAAAGCGGATGAAGCGAATTTTGTTCCTAACTTACCGGCTTATTATACTTACGAAGAACTGCTGATGCTCGATGCCGGTAGTTGGTTCAATAATGAGAATCTCGAAGAAGCCCTGCCCGGATTGGCTAAAGAAAAGCAATATATTTCCACACTGGAAGACCTGATTATGTATTCGAAAGGGTATCGGTTGATCCGGGACCGCAATCAACCGGGAATGCCCCGGCAATATTCCATTGTCGGGAAAACAGGGGAAACGATTACCAGTCTGAGCGGTACTGCCGATATTGTGAAATATGATTTCGGGTATGAAATCGATCCGGTATGGGAAGCCGGAAATAAGAATATCCCGGGAATCTATATCGAATTTAAAGAACCCTGGCTGAATCCCAAAGGATTCGAACAGATCGTGTATGATGTACTGGCCAATACGCAGGATATGAATATTATCGAAAAACCGGAACCCGAGGACACGCCTTTTTATATCAACAACGGGACGATTAATGTAGGAAATACCAACGGTAAAGTGATCCTGCAAACCTTCTCTTTGGAAAGTTTGGTCCGGGTGGCCGAGGTATTCCAGGGCAAAGTTCCCATGTGTTTCCTGTTGTGGAAAGGGACCGGTGCTACCGATCTCACTTATGACGATCCGCTGGGATATGCTTCTTTTATCAACCTGGGCGTAAAATATAAAGCACATTTTATCGGACCGTGTATCGCGGGGGCCCCTAATGATTATCCTGAATTGGATCAACCCTGGCAGGATTACCTGATCCATCGGGCGAAGATGAAAAACCATCCTTATACTTTCGATACCTATGATCAGATGGCGAAGTATTTCGGACAATATAATTTCGGTGTCGAGATTGACGGGAAATATAAAGCACCTTATCTGGATGCATTGTTTACGAACCATTCTGATATGAGTATCAACTACATGATAACTCAAGGCTGGCGAAAGAGTCCGGCTTCCGAGACATTGGTTGACGCGAAGGTGGTGTTGGAGAGATTAGGTTACTAAATAATTGTTTAAATGCAGACCAGTATGAAAAAATATATATTATTCCCTGTTGTATTAGTCGCTCTTGTGTTGTCGTCTAATATGGTGAAAGCTCAGGCCGAGGAT
>OGTL01002047.1_pt1 | contig 16179 bp, 16 predicted proteins | sample 1553601 | NCBI WGS metagenome assembly OGTL01 (sample SAMEA2580112, study PRJEB22360) | human gut metagenome | biome: human gut; feature: human-associated habitat; material: faeces | place: Denmark | collected 2008/2010 | reverse complement strand
CAAGCAGGAAGCTGCCATAGAACAGTTGGAGGCAGAATCTGCGATGAATCAGGCGCAGCCGGAAGACAAGACAGAAGAGGATGTATCAGAAGAACCGTATCAGGAGTCAGAAGAATATCAGGAGCCGAAAGAATATCAGGAAGCTGAAGAGCATCAGGAGCCGGAAGAATATCAGGAAGCTGAAGAGTATCAGGAGTCAGAACCGTATCAGGAAGAGGAGCAGGCATACGAAGAATATGTTGAGGAAAATCAACAGGATATGGAAGAAGAGTTTGCTGATACCGCACAGGATTGGGAAGCTCCGGAAGAAGAAAATGTGGGTGATATCAACCCATATACGGGCATGGAATATGAATCCAACAGTGTGAGAATGCATCCAAAGAGAATCGGTTATGTCCAGGTCTATGACAGAAGTGATCATCAGTGGACCGACATGACAGAGTGGGCATTCCTTGGATATCAGGAGCGCAAGAAAGCGCTTCTCGGCAAGGATTACGAGCCTCCGATTTATCTGGATTAAGTAATAGTAGATCATTTGTGAGGAGAAATAAGAAGATGAGATGGGAAGAACTTCTGTCGGCAAAGAGATGTCGTGGTGGACAGACGAGAGGGAGAAATGCTAAAAGTTCAGACTTGCGGAGTGAATTTGAAAAAGATTACCATCGAATTATTGGCAGTGCTTCATTTCGAAGACTTCAAGATAAGACACAGGTATTTCCACTGGATAAAAGTGATTTTATCCGGACAAGACTAACTCATTCTCTGGAGGTTTCTTCTTTTGCAAAATCTCTTGGACAGAACATCGGAGAAAACATTTTAGTTTACAAAAAAGATTCTGAGTTTACACCACAGATGAAAGAAGATATATGTAATATTTTGCAATGCGCAGGGCTGATTCACGATATCGGGAATCCGCCCTTTGGGCATTTTGGAGAAGATGTGATCCGGGAGTGGTTCGAACGGAAGCTGCCACTTATGACATATCATGGAAAGCCGATGGAACAAGTGATGAGCCGGCAGATGGTAGAGGATCTGTATCATTTTGAAGGAAATGCACAGGCGTTCCGGCTTGTGACGAAACTGCATTTTCTAGTGGATGAGCGAGGTATGAACCTGACGTATGCGCTTCTGAGCACCATTGTAAAATATCCGGTGCCGTCCACAGGAATCGACTTGGATTCCGGGGATATTAAGACGCGCAAGATGGGATATTATCTGGCAGATGAGAAAATGTTCCGTGAGATCGAGAGGGAGACTGGAACGAATGGCTGTCGGCATCCGTTGACGTTTATATTAGAGGCGGCAGATGACATAGCATATAAGACTGCGGATATCGAGGATGCATTTGTAAAAGGGTACTTAAGTTATCATACATTGCTGGAGGAACTTAAGGAACTGCAAATGATGTATCATCAGGAAACGAATATATTTCGCCCGGCGGATAAGCTGGAAGAGTTATATTTTCGGGGGAAAGAGATGCATGTGGCAAATCCAGAGGAGTATGCAGTAAAGAACTGGATCATCCGTGTGCAGGGATTTGTGATCAACTGCGCAACTTATGGGTTTACATCGAATTATGATGCAATTATGAAGGGTGAATATAAGTATGATCTGTTTCACGGTACTTACTGTGAGCGGCTGATGCAGCTTCTTGGTGACCTGGCATACAGAGAAGTCTTTACATCGGAACCTATTTATCGAATGGAAGTGACAGAATCTGTCATGCTGAGTGATCTTTTGGATAAGTTTATGACAGCAATCATCAAATATGATGACCCGTCGCAGAAATTAAATTCCATGGATCTTAGGATTGTGTCATTTATTTCTGATAACTATAAGCGGGCATATCATTGTCAGGCAGAGGGCAAGACGGAGGCGGAAAAACTGTATTTGAGGATTCTGCTTGTGACAGATTATATATGTGGAATGACGGACAGCTATGCAATGCGTCTTTATCAGGAAATGCGAGGAATGTTTTTGAGTGGAACAGAATAGACTGTGGTAAATGATACAAGTCAGGACGGATAGGATTGAAGAGGTTTATTCGATATCTGTATGAATATGAAGGGAATCAGAAAAAAAGAAATGTCGGGTTTGTAAAAGTCGAACAAGATGGGAAAGAAACAACGATTTCTGTACATGGGAAAGGGCTGTGTGGAAAAAACAATGAAAATATTTCCTGTTATCTTATAAAATTGGATTCTGAGATGGGAAATATACTTTTCGTTCCGGCAGGAGAGATACAGATTGGAATGATTTCCTGCGGGGGATGTTTTTGCTATACAGAAGAACTGATAAGAGCTGGCTATGGAAAGACAGAGCAGAGTGTCGGTCAGACGTGTGAGAAAAAAGATGACATTTGTGGGCTTGGTCTTGGTGATCCCAAGGAAGCATTTTATGTAGCGCTTTGGAATGAGGAAATGTATGGAGACCTTGATATTGCGAGGGCAAAGGTCTTTCAAGAATTCGATAGTGATAAAACCGCCGAGGAATCTAAGAGTATTAAGAGTATAGACGAAAAAGAGGCAGAGGTAGAAACGCAGTTCGGGGACGATGAAGAGACAGAAAATCTGGAAGAAGAACAGCCAGAGAAAAAAGAACAGGAAACAGTAGAAGAATTCTCGGAGAAAAAGGAACAGGAAACAGTAGAAGAGTTCCCGGAGAAAAAAGAACAGGAAACAGTAGAAGAATCCTCGGAGAAAAAAGATCTGAGGAAAGACGATAGAGACATAGATTTGCAAAATTTCCGGCGGCAGATCATGAAAATCCAGCGTGGAGAAATCAGTATCCTGCCACGATGCGAGTGGAAACTTGCCAATAATAATTTTCTGCTTCATGGATATTATAATTACCGGCATCTTGTTCTGATCGACGAAGGTAATCAATTAAAGCTGGGAGTTCCTGGCATTTATCATGAACGGGAAGCAAGAGCGGCGGCAACATTTGGATTTCCGGAATTTATTGCAGAAGCAGATGTGAATGTGACGCTTGAACCACAGGAACGAAATGAAAATCAGCAATTCGGCTACTGGTGTCGGCAGGTGCGAAGACCGCCGAGATAGTAAGGAGTAAAAATGACTGCAGATGAAAAATATATGCGGGAGGCAATCAAACAGGCGAAAAAGGCATATGCTATCGGAGAAGTTCCGATTGGCTGTGTAATCGTGTATCAGGACAAAATTATTGCTCGCGGATATAATCGAAGAACAATCGATAAAAATACACTGGCTCATGCGGAGCTTCAGGCAATCCGTAAAGCAAGTAAGAAAATGGAAGACTGGCGGCTGGAAGAATGTACGATGTATGTGACTCTGGAGCCGTGCCAGATGTGCTCCGGTGCAATCGTTCAATCTCGAATGACAAGAGTTGTAGTTGGTTGCATGAACCCAAAGGCAGGATGCGCAGGATCTATATTAAATCTGTTGCAGATGCCGCAGTTCAATCATCAGGTAGAGCTTACAACAGGGGTTCTGGAAGAAGAATGCAGTCAGATGATGAAAACATTTTTTAAAGAACTGAGGGAAAAACGTAAAAAAAATAAGCAATAATCCGTAACTTTGGATTATTGCTTTTATTTGTGCACGAATAATATTTTTTTCGTGCGTTGTGCGTCGAACACGATCCAACGAACGTTACCCTGGCAGTAAACTCAACCCAGGCACCCTTACGGCACCCGAAAGATTCCACTTAGTGCTGCTTCGTTCCCGACCTGACACGGTTCATGGATTTTCGTCGCGTAAGACCCAGATATCAACGCCACATACCAGGGGCGGCTTCACCAGACCAATGCCCTCGGCACAACATCACCCCTGCTATAGCGGATTGCAGGTTCAAGGTACCGCTACCACCCCGGCTGCACAAGTCCATATTATAACGGAAGATGGTGGAAAAGTCAATTGGGGACGGGGTTTTTTCAGTTTTACCCCGGTTCTTTTTCAAAAAAACCCCGTCCCCAATTGAACTTTAACCTGTCCCTTTTTGATTTCAGGTGGTATAATCGTTCGAAAAGGAGCATATATTTATGAAGATTTTACTTGTCGCGATCAATGCGAAATATATACATTCGAACCTTGCCGTGTATTGTCTGAAGGCATATGCCGAAAAGAATATGCCGCAGGATGTGAATGTTCAGATAGAACTGGCGGAATATACGATCAATCAGAACAGAGATGAGATTTTAAAAGATATTTATAGGAGACAGGCAGAGATGATCTGTTTTTCATGCTATATCTGGAATCTGGATTATGTGGAGTCGATGATTCGGGATGTGAAAAAAGTTATGAAAGATGTAATCATCTGGGCAGGGGGACCGGAGGTGTCCTATGACTCCCGGGAGACTTTGGGGAGGCTGCCGGAACTTACTGGTGTGATGAAAGGGGAAGGTGAGAAGACATTTGCAAAATTATGTGAAGTGTATGGGAAGCGTTCTGAAACATCAGAATTATCGCTGGAGCAGATAGACGGGATTACATTCCGATGTCCGGATGGGACGATCTGTGAGCGGCCGTGGCGTGTGCCAATGGATCTGAGTGAGGTTCCATTTGTCTATCACGATATGAAAAAGTTCGAGAACAAGATCATTTATTATGAGACGAGCCGGGGATGTCCATTTTCATGCAGTTATTGTCTGTCTTCGATTGATAAGCGGCTTCGATTCCGGAGCCTGGATCTAGTGTTTAATGAACTGCAGTTTTTCCTGGATCATAAGGTTCCGCAGGTGAAGTTCGTGGATCGTACATTTAACTGTAAACATGACCATGCTATGGCAATCTGGAAATATATTCAGGAGCATGACAATGGAATCACGAATTTTCACTTTGAAGTTGCGGCGGATTTGCTGAATGATGAGGAAATCAGACTGATCCGGCAGATGCGTCCGGGACTGATCCAACTGGAAATCGGGGTGCAGTCTACGAATACGGATACGATTCGGGAGATTCGAAGAACAATGAGGCTTGAGGAAGTCCGTGAGCATGTGGCAAGGATAAAAGAAAAGGGAAATATCCATCAACATCTGGATCTGATCGCAGGACTTCCGTATGAAGACATAAAAAGCTTTCGAAAGTCATTTGATGATGTCTACAGCATGCGCCCGGACCAGTTACAGCTTGGTTTTCTGAAAGTGTTAAAAGGTTCGTATATGCAGGAGATGCAGCAGGAATATGAGCTGCGATATAAAGATGAGCCGCCGTATGAAGTACTTTCTACAAAATGGCTTCCATATTCAGATGTAATTGAGCTGAAAGGGATTGAAGAAATGGTGGAAATCTACTATAATAGTGGACAATTCACCCATGTAGTGGAAGCGTTGGTGAAAAACTATGCATCTGCATATCAGATGTACCAAGATTTGTGGCAGTATTATGAAGAGCATGATTACATGGGGATTCAGCACCGAAGAAGCGCCCGGTATGAGATCGTGCTGGATTTTGTGAAAGAAAAATATCCAGAGCAGGCAGACGTAATGCGGGAACTTCTGACTTATGATTATTATCTCAGGGAAAATGCGAAGAGCCGTCCGGAATTTGCAGGCGAAGATGCAACAGACAAGCGGTTTGTCAGAGCATTTTATGAAGAAGAGGAAAAAGAACGAAAACATTTGCCGGGATATGAACAGTTTGATAGAAATCAGATGCGCAAGATGACGCACCTGGAATATTTCCCGCATATGGGGAAAATGTTACTTTTTGATTACAAGTTTCGAAATCCATTGAATCAGGAAGCGAGAACGTGTATGATAAAGAAAGATTCGTTGGAAAGAAGAGGATAGAGAATGAATTTCAATGATAAAAAGACAAGGAGAATCATTTCAATTGTAGTACTTGTTGTGATTGTCGCGATGGTGGCAACGATGATTATCCCTTATATGATGGCCTAGAATAAACCGGAAAGGATGCAGAAAATAAGATGGCGCGAAGAAGACGCAGGAGAATGACCAGGAAACAGGCGAGAATGAGAAGACGTAGAATCAGGATTGCAGGATTTTGTCTTGCAGGCTGTATTCTGATACTTGGAATTGTCTGTGGCGCGTTTCATCACTATGTATCACAGTTTCCGGAGGATAAGATTGCAGAGAATATTTATGTGGGAACCGTAGATCTGTCCGGGCTTTCAAAAAAAGAGGCACTAGAGAAACTGGCCGGTCAGAAGAAAGCAGATCAGAAGCAGACGGTATCGTTGACTGTGGAAGGTCAGAAGGCAGAAGCGACACTTGAGGAATGTGGATTTGATTACGCAGACGTGAAGGCGAATGTGAAGGCTGCCATGGACTATGGAAAAAGCGGCGGACTTTTTGGACGATATAAGAGTCTTCGTAAACTATCTAAAGAAAAAGTTGTCCTGAGCCCGGAATATACATTGGATCAGAAAGCGACGGAGAATATTCTGGAAGAACGGGCAGTTCCATTTGCAAAGCACGCACAGAATGCGACCATTACGAAAAGTGGAAGCGGACTTCAGATTAACAAAGAGGAAATTGGAGAGACCGTAGATAAGAGTGGAACTATAAAAGCAATTAAGAAACATTTAAATGACTCCTGGGATCATGGATCATTCGCCATGGAGGCAAAGGTAAAAGAAGAACAGCCAAGTGTGACAGAGGCGGATCTGTCCACGATACAGGATGAACTTGGCTCATTTTCTACAGATGCCGGAGGCGGAGAACGCTGGAAGAATCTGAAAAATGGTGTGGAGAAACTGAATGGTACAGTCGTGATGCCGGGAGAACAGATTTCGGTTCACGATGTAACAGCACCATATGATGAAGAACATGGATATGTGCAGGCAGGTTCTTATGAGAATGGTCAGGTCGTAGATACATATGGCGGTGGCATCTGTCAGGTTTCCACGACACTCTACAATGCAGTGCTATTCTCTGAATTGAAAACGGTATCCACATTCGATGCTGGTGTCCTATGTACCGCCGTCAAGAGATGCGGCAATTGCCGGTGACACGAAAGATTTTGTGTTTGAAAATAACTATGATACTCCGATTTACATTTTTGGAGAGATTGATGACAATAATCAGCTTTGTTTTGCAATTTACGGAAAAGAGACAAGAGATAAGACAAGAAAGATTGAATTTGAGTCGGAAGAGGTATCGACAGAAGAGCCGGGAGTCAAGTATAAAGCAGATGCTGAACTGGCGCTTGGAGAGATGGAAGTGACCGGAAGTGCACATACGGGGAAAGAAGTAAAACTTTGGAAGATTGTCTATGAGAATGGTAAGCAGGTGAGCAAAGATGTCATTAACGAAAGTACTTACAGCAAAGCGGACAAAACCATTTCTGTAGGAATCAAGACAAAGAACAGCAGTGCGGCAGCGGTTGTGAAAGAAGCAGTCTCAACACAGGATAAAGTAAAGATACAGGCGGCGATTAGCGAGGCGAGTTCCATGGAATCTTCGTCTGAGCAGTAAGAATGCCGGGAGGAATTTTCTGCCGGGTAAAAAGAACAGATTTATTTTTTGAAAATCAGGAAATCAATGAGAAAATAAATGAAATAAAAGACAGGAGGTGAACAGACAAGATATGAAGTTTGAGACAGAACATGGCTGTGTGGTCAGTGAGATGGCAACAGCTTACGGAAATTCAAAACAGATAGGAAGATATGCAATTGCGGCGGCAATGAATGAAGTGCTGACGCGGGCGGAACGGGTGGATCAGATGGAAATCAGAGTCTGTGCACCGCTGGAAGAAAAGAAAAAGCATCTTTATGATGTGAAAGCTGAAGCCGCGCGCTGCGCAAGAGAACACGGTCAGACGTTTTGGGAGCCGGAGATTATCCGCGCAGCCTGGGCAGCAGGTACATTTGTACAGGTGAACGCTTTGGCGGCTGATGTAAAGCAACAGGCGTGGAACAAGGAGACGATGCGAGCCGGTCAGGACATTGTCCTTACAAAATGGATTGGTCTGGAGGGAACTCTACGTATCCTGGATGAAAAAAGAAGAGAACTTGGAAAGCGTTTTTCCGGAACTTTTTTGCATCAGGTAGAGGAATTCCGAGAGACCATCTTCGCAGAACGTGAAATCAGGGTTGCAAAAGCCAGAGGCGTATCTGTCATGCGCCAGGTTGGAGAAGGCGGTATCTTTGCCGCACTTTACAGACTGGCTAAGGAAGCTGATACCGGACTTGTAGTGGATCTCAAGGCAATGCCTGTGAGACAAGAAACAATCGAGATTTGTGAATATTACAAGCTCAATCCGTATCAGCTTGCTTCCACGGGAAACATATTAATGATATGTGATGACGGGGAAGCACTGGCAGATGCGCTTCGAAAAGAGGAGACAGAGGCGGCTGTGATCGGACGCCCTTCGGACTGCGATTTCAGTGCGGCAATGACAAAATAATACAGAATGGGGAGGACATCCGCTATATCGACCGTCCTGCTCCGGACGAATTGATGAAGATATAGCAGAATCCTCCAAAGTGGAGGTTTAAGATGAACGAAATTCGTAGTGAGATATTAAAACATCTGGAAAAGAACAGCAAAGCTGATCTTGGGGAACTTGCAATTTTACTTGGGACAGACGAAATTTCTGTTGCAAATGAAATCGCAGACATGGAGAAAGAAGGGATTATCTGTGGTTACCATACACTGATCGACTGGGACAAAGCCGGAAGAGGTTTTGTGAATGCATTGATCGAAGTTCGCGTGACCCCGCAGAGAGAGCGTGGATTTGACCATATGGCTGACCGTATTGTGAACTATCCGGAAGTAACTGCAGTTTACCTGATTTCCGGATCTTATGATTACCTTGTCAGCATTGACGGAAAGACACTGATGGAAGTATCAAGATTCGTATCAGAGAAGTTATCGACTCTGGAAGGTGTAGTAGGAACAACGACACATTTCATCTTAAAGAAATATAAGGATCATGGAACGATCCTGAAACATGAGAAAAAAGAAGAAAGGATACCGGTGATGCCATAATGAGAGATCCATTATCTAAGAAAATAATCGGCATTGCACCGTCAGGTATCCGTAAATTTTTTGATATTGTAAGCGAGATGCCAGATGCAATTTCCCTTGGAGTGGGGGAGCCGGATTTTGACACTCCTTGGAGAGTACGGGAGGAAGGAATCTATACTCTGGAAAAAGGACGTACATTTTATACGTCAAATGCAGGACTTAAGGAACTGCGTCAGGAAATCTGCAACTACCTGGACAGAAAGATCCATGTGCGTTATGACTATGTGCATGAGGTTATGGTAACGGTTGGCGGAAGTGAGGGAATTGACCTTACCATGCGTGCTATGCTAAATCCGGGAGATGAAGTGCTTGTGCCTGAGCCGTCTTATGTATCCTACGCACCGTGTGTCACACTGGCAGATGGTGTGCCGGTGCCGATTCCGATGAAAGAGGAGAATGAATTCAAACTAACGGCAGAAGAACTGGAAGCTGCAATCACACCGAAGACAAAAATTCTGGTGCTTCCGTTCCCGAATAACCCGACCGGTGCGATCATGACAAAAGAAGACCTGGAACCGATTGCCAAACTTGTAGAGAAATATGATCTCTATGTATTGTCTGATGAGATTTATTCAGAACTGACTTATAAGACAGAACATGTTTCCATTGCATCCCTTCCTGGTATGCGGGAGAGGACGCTGGTCGTAAATGGATTCTCAAAAGGTCTTGCCATGACGGGATGGAGACTGGGGTACATATGTGGACCGCAGATCATCATGGAGCAGATGGTGAAGATCCATCAGTACGCAATCCTGTGTGCACCGACAAACAGTCAGTATGCAGCAATCGAGGGATTGAAGAACTGTGATGATGAGATTCAGAAGATGCGCACAGCATATAATGAGAGAAGACGTTATCTTATGCATACGTTTAAAGAAATGGGGCTTCGTTGCTTTGAGCCATTTGGAGCATTTTATGTGTTCCCGAACATTCAGGAGTTTGGGATGACGTCTGAAGAATTTGCGACGGAACTGCTTCGAGAGGAGAAGGTCGCAGTTGTTCCGGGAAGTGCATTTGGTGCAAGTGGAGAAGGATATATCCGAATTTCCTACGCATATTCACTGGACGATTTGAAAGAAGCGCTCGGACGGGTAAATCATTTTATCGAAAAACTGAGAAAAAAATAGAGGCTTTGATATTGTTAAAAAAATGTTAATAAAGCCTGAAAATAAAGAAAAAATGAAAGGGAAGAGACATATCTGCAAGCATACAGGTATGTCTCTTTCTGCAAGTAATTTGTTCATAATATGCAAAAAATATTAATTAGGATAGAAAGAAAAACACATTTTTACTAGAAAAACCATTGACTTATTGTATAAAATTAAGTACAATTTTGTACAAATAGTTTTTTTGAATAAATGCAGAAAGGTGATAGATAAATGCTAAATATCGTACTGCACGAACCGGAGATACCAGCGAATACTGGGAATATCGGACGCACATGTGTGGCAACTAATACCAGATTACATCTGATCGAACCATTAGGATTTCGTCTGGATGAGAAAAACCTGAAACGGGCCGGTATGGATTACTGGGGAAGTCTGGATGTGACTACATACATTGATTATGCGGATTTTCTGGAACGCAATCCAGGAGCAAAGATCTACATGGCGACGACCAAGGCACCGAAGGTGTACACGGAAGTGAGTTATGAACCGGATTGCTATATTATGTTCGGAAAAGAGAGTGCGGGGATACCGGAGGAGATTTTGGTACAACATCAGGAAGACTGTGTAAGAATTCCGATGGTGGGTGATATCAGATCTTTAAACTTAAGCAATTCCGTGTCGATTGTTCTTTATGAAGCTCTGCGGCAAAATGGCTTTGCAGGGATGAATCTGGAAGGACATCTGCACAGATTACACTGGGGAGACTCAGGGAAACTATTATAATAGCCTTCATGAAAATATAAAAACACTCTGTAAATATATGAAAAAATGATAAATTTATAGATTTTCCAGGTTTGGTATATTATAATTTCAATTAGAAGGTTTATTCTATCTAAAGGGAGAGGTGGTGAGCAAACGGCAGAAGCAGCCATTGAGAAGAAGGGGGAACGGAAAACCTCTGGAGTTCTTAATGTGAAGCTTGGGGAAGCTTTGTACTGCTGAGTCCCAGACACGGACAATGGGATGAAAGCCTGAAAGAAGAATTAAAAGTCCGAAAAATGCCATAACAGCAGATGCTGTGGCATAACAGAACCAAGAAAATAAAGAAAAGGAAGTGAACTTATGGAATTACAGATTCAAGACTTAGTTTCGTCAATCCGCAAAGACGGAATTGAGGCGGCTAATGCAGAAGCAGAAGCAATTATTTCAGAAGCTAAGAAAAAAGCAGAAACAATTGTAGCAGATGCGAAGGCTGAGGCTAAGAGTGTTCAGGAAGCTTCAGAAAAAGAGATCGGTATTCTTAAAGAAAGCGCTGCAATCAGTGCAGAGCAGGCAAAAAGAGATGCTATGCTTGCATTCAAAACTGAGGTACAGGCTGAATTTGAAAAGATTCTTTCAGCAAAGATTGAGAACAATCTCTCAGACGCAGCTCTTGGAAAACTGATCCACGCTGTAGTATCAGATGAAGATGTGAAGAATTATGCAGTTGAAGTTTCAGAAGTGAACGATTCACTCAAAGCAGAACTTGCAGAAGAGATCAAGAATGGACTTGAGATCAGACCTACAAAGGGTGTTCGAGCAGGATTCCGTTTGGCTGCAAAAGACGGTTCAGGTTATTTCGACTGTTCTGATGATGAGATCATGCAGATGCTGATGCCATACTTCAGAGATCTCGATTTCTAACAGGAGGTGCCTATGGCTTCATATTATTACTTGATATCAAGCCTGCCGGACCTGAGAACAGACGGGGAGATGCCATTTTCCTATGAGGAATTTCTTGGCATGTGCCAGTCAAATGTAAGTGAATCAAAGTATGAGTGCTTAAAGAACCTGACACTTTCGTCAGAAGAGGGACCAATCATGAAAGAGTGGGCTGCCTCTTATAAGAATCTTATGAGCGAACTCAACTATCAGAGAAGTGTAAATCTGGGAAGACCATATCTGGCATCCTATGATAAGGATTCTGTGACTGCACAGGTAGCAGGAGCAGCGCTGGCTGCAAAGAATCCGCTGGAAGCAGAGAAGATCTTGCTGGATTATGAATTTGATAATCTTGATTCATTGGTAGGCTTGCATACTTTCGATGATGTATATTTATTCGGGTATGCGATTAAATTAAAATTGCTTGAACGCCAGAGCTGTTTTGTTCAGTCAAAAGGACAGAAGGAATTCAAACGTCTTTTTGATCAGGTGCAGCAACGCGTATATAGCTTATAACAGGAGAGAATTGATGGAAACAGTAACAGGATATGTAACTGGTATTAACGGAAACCTGGCAAACGTCAGCTTTGATGGTGCAGTTCATAAGAACGAAGTTGCTTATATTCTTGTTGATGGAAAACGTCTTAAAGGAGAGGTTATCCGAATCAACAATGGTGTTGCCAGCATGCAGATCTACGAGATGTCAAATGGTATCAAAGTCGGAGATCAGGTAGAGTTTACTGGTGAGCTGATGAGCGTAGAACTTGGACCAGGTCTGTTAACCCAGGTATTTGATGGACTTCAGAACCCGTTGCCGGATCTTGCAGAGCAGTGTGGATTCTTCCTTGAGAGAGGTGTGTATCTTGATCCTATTCCAGATAGAGACTGGGAGTTCACACCATCTGTAGCAGTTGGAGATTCCGTAGAAGCAGGAGATTCAATCGGTAGTGTTCCTGAAGGATTATTTAAACATGAAATTATGGTTCCGTTCACACTGAAAGGTAGTGACTGGACAGTTAAATCTATTAAAGAAAAAGGCTCTTATAATGTAAGAGCAACAATTTGCGTGATCGCAAACAGCAAAGGTGAGGAGAAAGAACTCAGCATGGTAATCTCACAGCCAATCAAACAGGCTGTAAAATGCTATGATGAGAGACTTCGTCCGGACGAGCCGCTGGTAACACAGCTTCGTTGTGTAGACGCATTCCTCCCGGTAGCAAAAGGTGGAACATTCTGCGTTCCTGGACCTTTCGGAGCTGGTAAGACAGTTCTTCAGCATATGGAAGCAAAGAATGGTGAGGCAGATATCGTTATCGTGGCAGCTTGTGGAGAGCGTGCCGGTGAGGTTGTAGAGATTCTGAAAGAGTTCCCTGAACTGGAAGATCCTAAGACAGGAAGATCTCTTATGGAAAGAACAATCATCATCTGTAATACATCTTCCATGCCGGTAGCGGCCAGAGAGGCTTCCTGCTACACAGCCGTAACACTTGCAGAGTACTACAGACAGATGGGACTTGACGTTCTTCTTCTTGCAGATTCTACAAGCCGTTGGGCACAGGCGATGCGTGAGATGTCAGGACGTCTGGAAGAGATTCCAGGTGAAGAGGCATTCCCGGCTTACCTTGAGTCTACAATCGCTTCTTTCTATGAGAGAGCTGGTAAAGTAAGACTTAAGAATGGTAAAGTCGGATCTGTTACAATCGGTGGTACAGTATCACCAGCCGGTGGTAACTTTGAGGAACCTGTAACACAGGCAACACTGAAGGTAGTTGGAGCATTCCACGGACTTTCAAGAGAGCGTTCAGATGCTCGTAAATACCCTGCAATCCATCCGATGGATTCATGGTCTAAATATACCGGTGTTGTAGATATGGGACGTATCGAAGAGGCTCGTGCAATCCTTACAAGAGGAAACGAGATCAATCAGATGATGAAGGTAGTTGGTGAGGAAGGAACATCCGCAGAAGACTACATCATTTATCAGAAAGGCGAACTTCTTGATGCTGTATATCTTCAGCAGAACTCATTCGATCCGATTGACGCAGCATGCCCACCGGAGAGACAGAGACAGGAATTCGATAAACTTTATGAAGCATTAATGGCGTCCTATGATTTGGAAGACAAGAATGAAATTCGAAGCTTCTTCAACCAGTTGAGACAGGAATTCCTTGACTGGCATGGTACTGTCTTTGAGACACCAGAATACCATGAGCAGGCGAAGAAGATTGAGGAATTCTACAAGTCAAAAGCAGTTGAGTAGGAGGTTCTAAAGTGCAGAAAGTATATACAAAAATTGAATCAATCGTCGGTAACGTTGTTACTGTTAAAGCAGAAGGTGTTCGTCTTGGCGACCTTGCTTTAGTAGGTGACAGTTACGCGACAGTTATTAAACTTGACAGAGACATTGTATCTCTTCAGGTATTTGCAGGTGCACAGGGTGTTGGAACCAACGATTCTGTTCGTTTCCTTGACAGACCTATGATGGTTTCCTTCTCAGAGCATCTGCTCGGACGTGTATTTGACGGAGCAGGAGTTCCAAGAGATCACGGTCCGGCACTTACAGAGAACATGATTCCGATCGGTGGACCTTCATTTAACCCTGCAAAACGTATTCTTCCTAAGAATATGATCCGTACAGGTATTCCGATGATCGACGTGTTCAATACACTGGTAGAGAGCCAGAAACTCCCGATTTTCTCTATTTCAGGTGAGCCTTACAATGCGTTACTTTCACGTATCGCTCTTCAGGCAGAAGTAGATGTTATCGTACTTGGAGGTATGGGTCTGAAATATGACGATTACCTTACATTCCGCGATACACTTGAAAAAGGTGGAGCAATGAGCCACACAGTTATGTTTATTCATACAGCAGCTGACCCGATCGTTGAGTGTACACTGGTTCCAGATATGTCTCTTGCTGTTGCAGAGCAGTTCGCTCTTGCCGGAAAGAAAGTACTTGTACTTCTTACTGACATGACAAACTACGCAGATGCACAGAAAGAGATGGCTATCACGATGGAGCAGGTACCATCAAACCGTGGTTATCCGGGAGACCTTTACAGTTGCCTTGCATCTCGTTATGAGAAGGCGGTTGATATCGAGGGTGCAGGTTCTATCACAATCCTTGGTGTTACAACAATGCCAGGTGATGATGTAACTCATCCGGTACCTGATAATACAGGTTATATCACTGAAGGTCAGTATTATTTGAAAAATGGACATATCGAGCCATTCGGTTCTCTTTCACGTCTGAAACAGAACGTAAATGGTAAGACAAGAGATGACCACCGTGCATTGATGGATGGCATGATTCGTCTGTACTCACAGTACAAGGAAGCTCTCGAGAAGAAATCCATGGGATTCCTTATGAGTGAATGGGACGAGAAACTCCTGAAATACGGTGAATTGTTCGAAACAAAATTAATGGACCTTAGTGTTAATATCCCACTTGAAAATGCACTTGATCTTGGTTGGGAAATTCTTGCAGAGTGCTTCGAGCCAAATGAGACTGGTTTGAAGACAAGTCTTCTGAAAGAAAGATGGCCAAAGAAAGAGGCATTAAACTAAAAGGAGTAGTTGATGGCTATCAAACTTACAAAAAATGAGCAGAAGGTGCAGAAAGACCACCTGAAACAGTATCAGCGCTATCTTCCTACTCTGCAGCTTAAAAAACAGCAGTTGCAATCGGTAATTATGAAGACGAAAGCTGAACTGGAGCAGAAGGAAGTCGAACGTGCTCAGATGATTGGAGACTTGGATGACTGGGTTGCAGTTTTCGCGGAGAATGAAATCTTCGATGAAGAGAAAAAACTCGATCACCTGGTACAGCCAGAGACAGTTATCTGTAAGAATGAGAACATCGCAGGTGTAACGGTTCCAACATTTCAGGAGCTGACATTTAAAGACATTGTTTACGATGTTGACGACTATCCTTTGTGGGTTGATACTGCAATTGTAAAACTTCGTGAGATTGCTCGTCTGGATGCATTGGTATCTACACTTCGAAAACAGGAAACACTTCTTGAGAATGAGCTTCGTGCTACATCTCAGAGAGTAAATCTGTTCGAGAAAGTTAAGATTCCGGAGGCAAAGGAGAATATCCGTGTGATCGGTGTATTCCTTGGAGATCAGCAGACAGCGGCAGTTGTTCGCGGAAAGATTTCAAAGAAAAAACTTGTGGAGGCGGCAAAATGATTGAAAAGATGAAAATGGTCTATGTCGTGTCATCCGTCTCCAAGAAAGATGAGATGCTCGATGGACTTCGGGATCTCGGACTTCTGCATCTGGCAGAAAAGAAGAGTCCGGCACGTGCGGCGACGGAAAGATTTACAACACTTTCCAAGACGGCGACGGAACTGCTGGATTATGCACCTGATAAGAAATCAAAGAACAAAAACA
>OGTL01002046.1_pt1 | contig 16182 bp, 10 predicted proteins | sample 1553601 | NCBI WGS metagenome assembly OGTL01 (sample SAMEA2580112, study PRJEB22360) | human gut metagenome | biome: human gut; feature: human-associated habitat; material: faeces | place: Denmark | collected 2008/2010 | reverse complement strand
CACCGGCACCGTATCCTTGAATCATCATCGGATATTCTTTATAGCGTTCCGTAGTCAGCAAGATGATGTTGTTGCTGCCTTCCAGTCCGTAGAACGGATGGTTGGCGCCCACTTCCTGCAGGCCGACAGAAGCTTTTCCGTCTTCCAGTTTGGCTACAAAGCGCCAATGTTTATGTTCTTTCTCCAATACCTGACGACGGGCTTCGAAATCTGCGTCGAGGCTCGGCACTCGTTTCCAGAAGTCGTCCAGCGAACCTTCGAAGAAGTCGTTCGGGACAAAGAGATTCTTTTCTACATCTTCCTGCTCGATGTGGTATCCGGCTTCACGTGCCAGAATCACCAGTTTGCGGATCACGTCTTTTCCGCTCAGGTCGATACGCGGGTCCGGTTCGGAATAGCGTTCTTCCTGTGCCATTTTGATCGTGCGGCTGAAAGGAATGTCAGCGCTGATCTTATTAAAGATATAGTTCAATGTACCCGAAAGTACAGCTTCAATCTTCAGTATCTTGTCACCACTGTGAATCAGGTCGTTGATGGTATTGATAATCGGCAGTCCCGCACCTACGTTTGTTTCAAACAAGTACTTCACACCCCGTTGACGGGCAATCGTTTTCAGTTCGCGATAGTTCTCGTAAGCCGAAGATGCAGCGATCTTATTGGCTGCCACTACGGAAACGTTGTGCTGCAGAAGGTCTTTGTAAAGTGATGCAATGTCGGGGCTTGCCGTACAATCCACGAATACGGAGTTGAAGATATTCATTCCGACTATTTCGTCACGGATCGTCTGCAAGTTACTATCCTTGCCTTTCTCCTGCAACTCCTCACGGAAATTGGCAAGGTCAAATCCCTCACGACTGAACATGGCTTTCGCAGCATCGATGATACCTACGACGTGCAACTTCAATCCGTTCTCCATCATCAGCTTCTGTTGCTGGCAACGAATCTGTTCTACCAGACTACCGCCAACCGTACCGATACCGCAGATAAAGAGATTCAAGACCTGATATTCGGACAGGAAGAAGGAGTCATGGATAACGTTCAGAGATTTACGCAATGACTTGGAATCGACAACAAAAGAAATGTTGGTTTCCGAAGCTCCCTGCGCGCAAGCGATTACATTGATACCATTACGTCCCAATGTACCGAAGAGCTTACCTGCTATACCCGGTGTATGCTTCATATTCTCGCCAACGATTGCCACCGTAGCCAGATTTCTCTCTGCAAGGATCGGAGAAATCTCTCCCATCTCGATCTCTTTCGCAAATTCTTCATTCAGCACTTCACAAGCCAGATCGGCATCAGCATTCCGAACACCGATAGAGGTACTGTTCTCTGATGAAGCCTGCGAAACAAGGAATACACTGATTCCATTCTTTGCCAAAGCCTTGAAGATGCGGTAATTTACACCGATCACACCTACCATACCCAGCCCCTGAACAGTGATCAGACTCGTATCATTGATAGAGGAAATACCTTTAATGGCCTTACTCTGCGGATTGGAAGTCTCTTGCTTGATAACTGTTCCCACTCCGTCAGGATTGAACGTATTCTTTATTATAATAGGAATATTCTTATGATATACGGGATAAATCGTCGGCGGATAAACTACTTTCGCACCGAAGTTACAAAGTTCGGTTGCTTCTACATAGCTCAATTCGGAAATAGTATAGGCAGTTGAGATCACACGCGGGTCGGCTGTCATAAAGCCATCCACATCGGTCCATATCTCCAGACTGCTGGCATCGAGCGCTGCGGCAATAATGGCAGCCGTATAATCCGAACCACCACGACCAAGATTCGTTACGTCTCCCGACACCTTATCCGAAGAAATAAATCCGGGAACCAACGACACTTTCGGAATGGAATGGAAAGCCTCTTTTACCAACTGATTAGTCAGATCGGCATCAATCGTATGTTTATTATGCTTCTTTTCAGTCTTGATAAAAGTACGTGAATCAAACCATTTTGCCTCATCGATCAGTTCGGCAACGATGATGGACGAAAGACGTTCGCCATAGCTGACAATGGTATCCGATGTTTTCGGGGAAAGGTCTCTGATCAGATAGATACCCTGGAAAATGTCTTTCAACTCATTCAGCAATTCGCCAATCTGACGTTGCAATGCCACTTGCCCTGCTCCGGCAGGAATCACTTCTTTAATCATCTCCACATGACGATAGACGATTTCGCGGAATTCTCCTTCGTAGGCCGAATCTCCGGCTGCCGCCATCTTCGATGTATTAATCAATTTGTCAGTGATGCCCCCTAACGCGGAAACAACTACAATTACCGGCTCACTGGCCGACTCTACAATTCTCTTTACACTTAAAATGCTGTTCACGGAACCTACGGACGTTCCGCCGAATTTCATTACTTTCATGAAGATACATATTTAAATACAATCCCCTCGAGTATAGTTATTACAGGGTGATTGGTTGTTTACGAAAAAATTAAAATTGAGTTTTGCCTACTTACACAGGCGTGAATCACGTAGATACACAAATACTATCCATTAACCCCAAAGGGTCATGGTACACATGGATGTGACTGTATGTGGATAGTACTTCATCATAGTCCTTGTTTCTACTCTTGTTTTTGATAAGTGTCGCAAAAGTAATAATAAAAACGTTCAATCTATCACTTTTTTCGGTTTTTTTCTGATAAAAAGAACATCCCGTCTCTTTTCCCTCCCATAAAAGCCCTGCACTTTTATGACATTTTGCTATTTATATATCGTTTATATTATTATATTTGCAAAAACAACAGCATAAAACCAGCATATGACCCCGTTAAATACTTCCGTATTGTTAATATACACCGGTGGGACAATTGGAATGATTGAAAACACCGCAACAGGCGCATTGGAGAACTTCAACTTCGAGCAACTCCAAAAGCATATCCCCGAATTGCAAAAATTCAACTTCCCGATTGATACTTATCAGTTTGACCCTCCGATGGACTCTTCGGACATGGAACCCGATATGTGGAGAAAGCTGGTACACATTATTCATGAGAACTATGATCTCTATCATGGCTTCGTCATTTTGCACGGAACGGATACGATGGCTTATACAGCCTCCGCCCTGAGTTTTATGCTGGAAGGACTGGACAAACCTGTGATCCTTACGGGTTCCCAACTCCCGATAGGGGTGCTCCGCACGGACGGAAAGGAAAACCTGATGACAAGTATCGAAATTGCCGCCGCACAGGATAAGGAGGGGAAAGCACTCGTTCCAGAAGTCTGCATCTTCTTTGAGAATCATCTGATGAGGGGAAACCGTACGACAAAGATGAACGCGGAAAACTTCAACGCATTCCGCTCATTCAATTACCCGGTATTGGCGGAAGCAGGTATTCACATTAAATATAATCAGGCACAGATTCATGTCAACAAAAGCAAGCAGGAGTTAGTGCCACATTATTTATTGGATACGAACATCGTGGTTCTCAAGTTATTCCCCGGCATTCAGGAGAATGTAGTAGCTACGATGTTAGGGACCAAAGGATTAAAGGCGGTCGTACTCGAAACGTATGGTTCCGGCAATGCTCCCCGAAAGGAATGGTTTATCCGCAGGCTTTGTCAGGCCAGTGCGCAGGGGATTGTCATTGTCAATGTAACCCAGTGCAATGCCGGAATGGTGGAGATGGAACGTTACGAAACAGGGTACCAGCTGCTACAGGCAGGAGTGGTCTCCGGATATGACAGTACGACAGAATCGGCCGTGACTAAATTGATGTTCTTATTGGGACACGGATATACTCCGGATGAGGTTCGTGATCGTATGAATCGGTCGATAGCTGGTGAGATCACTCTATAAGAACCTTTTGTTTAATGCGTTGAACAGATTTTATCCGAATTTGTTTTGCGCGTTGAACAAATTATGCCTATTTTTGTATTCCATAGAAAACAAATAAGGATATGGATACACTAATCAGAAGATATAAAAGGTTACTAACAGCCACTTCCACTACTTATATCAGGAGCTTGATGGATACAATCAATTGGGATAACCGACTGATTGCCATCCGCGGAGCACGTGGAGTCGGAAAAACGACTTTAATGCTTCAATACCTGAAACTTCATTATGCTAACGATAGTCAGAGCGCCTTATACACAAGCCTGGATAGTCTGTATTTCACTCAACATACACTTAGCGAATTGGCTGAACAGTTTTATCTGAAAGGAGGAAAATGTCTCTTTCTGGATGAAGTACATAAATATCCATCCTGGAGCAAGGAGATTAAAAATATATATGACGAGTTTCCCGAACTGAAAATAGTATTCACAGGCTCCTCCTTACTTCAACTTCTGAATGCAGAAGCAGATTTGTCACGCCGATGCATATCATACAATATGCAAGGACTCTCTTACCGTGAATATCTGAAGTTATTTCATCAGATTCATATCCGCCCCTATACATTGGAAGAGATCTTGGAGAGCAGTGACGGAATTTGCAATGAGGTCAACTCTCAATGCAGACCACTGGCTCATTTTGAGGATTATCTGAAACATGGGTATTATCCTTTTTATCTGGAAGGAAATGCAGAGTATTATACACGAATCGAGAATATAACGAATTTGATACTTGAGATTGAACTTCCCCAACAATGTGGAGTAGATATCAGTAATGTACGGAAATTGAAAAGCCTGTTAGGTATCCTTTCCTCCGAAGTTCCGTTTATGGTGGATATCACTAAGCTCTCTGCCCTGGCAGAACTCTCGCGTACCACCATTCTGGCCTATCTGCAATATTTGGACAGAGCCAAGTTAATTCATCTTCTTTATTCGGACAACGACTCTATCAAAAAGCTACAAAAACCGGATAAGATATACATGGAAAATACCAATTTACTTTATGCGCTGACTTTCAAGGATGTGAACAAGGGCACATTGAGAGAAGTATTTATGGTGAACCAACTTTCTTATCTGCATAGAGTAGAATACTGTACACGTAGTGCAGACTACACGATAGACAGCAAATACACAATAGAAGTTGGCGGAAAAAGTAAGGACGGAAAACAGATAGCTGGCAGCAAAAAGGCATTTATAGCCGCAGATGATATAGAATATTCAGCAGGAAACAAAATTCCGTTATGGGCATTCGGGTTCTTATATTAAAGGAAAAAGAAAATGGCAAAAGAAAAAACCGTATATGTATGCAGTAACTGCGGACAGGAATCACCGAAATGGGTGGGCAAGTGTCCGTCGTGCGGAGAATGGAATACGTATGTAGAAGAGATCGTACGGAAAGAAACGACCAACCGCCGTCCGGTATCGGGCATCGAGACGCAGAAAGCGAAACCTGTTATCCTCAGCGAAATAGAAGCCGATGATGAGCCGCGCATCAATATGCACGACGACGAACTGAATCGTGTATTGGGCGGAGGACTTGTGCCCGGCTCTCTGGTTTTGATCGGCGGCGAACCGGGAATCGGAAAATCGACACTCGTCATGCAGACTGTCTTGCGTATGCCAGACAAGAAGATTCTCTATGTATCCGGTGAAGAGAGCGCACGACAGCTGAAACTACGCGCCGACCGCCTTTCGGAAGTCTCCAGCGACTGTCTGATCGTTTGTGAGACTTCACTTGAACAGATTTACGTGCATATCAAGAACACCAGTCCCGACCTGGTCATTATCGACTCCATACAGACTATTTCCACGGAAAATATTGAATCATCTCCCGGAAGCATTGCCCAGGTAAGGGAATGTTCGGCATCGATTCTCCGTTTTGCCAAAGAAACGCATACACCCGTCCTGCTGATCGGACATATAAATAAAGAAGGCAGCATTGCAGGCCCAAAGGTACTGGAGCATATTGTAGATACAGTTCTCCAGTTTGAAGGAGACCAGCATTATATGTACCGTATTCTGCGAAGCATTAAGAACCGATTCGGAAGCACTGCCGAACTAGGTATTTACGAAATGCGTCAGGACGGATTACGTCAGGTCAGCAATCCTTCGGAGTTATTGTTAAGTCAGGATCATGAAGGGATGAGCGGAGTAGCGATTGCTTCTGCTATCGAGGGAGTACGCCCGTTCCTGATTGAGACACAGGCTTTGGTAAGTTCTGCTGTCTATGGAAATCCTCAACGGTCGGCAACCGGCTTCGATATAAGGAGAATGAATATGCTTCTGGCTGTCCTCGAAAAGCGCGTAGGCTTCAAGCTTGCGCAGAAAGATGTGTTTCTGAATATTGCCGGAGGATTGAAGGTGAATGATCCGGCTATTGACCTGGCAGTGATCAGTGCCATCCTTTCTTCCAATATGGATGCCGCTGTCGAACCGGAAGTCTGTATGGCAGGAGAAATCGGTCTGTCGGGAGAGATACGCCCCGTGAATCGAATAGAGCAGCGAATCGGAGAAGCGGAAAAGTTAGGATTCAAACGGTTCCTGCTTCCTAAATATAATCTGCAAGGAATTGATACCCAAAAACTAAAAATAGAATTAGTACCTGTAAAAAAGGTGGAAGAGGCATTCAGAGCACTCTTCGGATAAGTTTAAATTAAAATAAATCCATGACACAAGAATACCAACTCCGCATCCTTCCCGAAATCGCAGCAAACGAACAGCGACTGAAAGAATATATATCTAAAGAAAAAGGCATTAACCTGCGTAATATCACTGCTACCCGAATACTGAAACGGAGCATCGATGCACGTCAACGGACTATCTTTGTCAACCTGAAAGTACGGGCATACATTAATGAGATGCCCAAGGAAGATGAATACGAACGCACTATATATAATAATGTGGAAGGCAAGCCACAGGTTATCGTAGTCGGTGCCGGTCCCGGCGGACTGTTTGCCGCCTTACGCCTCATCGAACTCGGACTACGTCCGGTTATCGTAGAAAGAGGAAAAGATGTGCGCGAACGGAAAAAAGATCTGGCACAAATCAGCAGAGAACATACCGTAGATCCGGAATCGAACTATAGTTTTGGCGAAGGAGGCGCAGGAGCCTATTCGGATGGAAAACTTTACACCCGCAGCAAGAAAAGAGGAAATATAGACAAGATACTGAATGTATTCTGTCAGCACGGAGCTTCTGCGGCTATACTGGCCGATGCCCATCCTCACATTGGGACAGACAAACTCCCGCGTGTCATTGAGAATATGCGGAATACGATTATCGAGTGTGGTGGAGAGGTGCATTTTCAGACCAGAATGGATGCACTGATTATTGAGAACAACGAAATCAAAGGTATTGAAACCAACACAGGAAAGACTTTTCTCGGTCCTGTGATACTGGCAACCGGACATTCCGCAAGGGATGTATATCGCTGGCTGGCTGCAAACGGTGTTACGATAGAAGCCAAAGGAATCGCTGTCGGTGTCCGGCTGGAACATCCGGCTATGCTGATCGACCAGATACAATACCACAATAAGAACGGGCGGGGGAAATACCTTCCTGCTGCCGAATACAGCTTCGTGACACAAGCTGAAGGCAGAGGAGTTTATAGCTTCTGTATGTGTCCCGGCGGTTTCATTGTTCCTGCCGCCAGCGGACCGGAACAAGTTGTAGTAAACGGAATGTCTCCTTCTAACCGCGGATCGCGTTGGAGTAACTCAGGAATGGTGGTAGAGATTCAACCGGAAGATTTTATAAGTGGAGAGTTGAAAATGGAGAGTGGAGAGTTGGCTGCGCAACAAAATGCGCAGTTATTAGCCATTAATCCATTGCTGAGCAATTCTCAGCTCTTGACTCTCAATACTCAACTTACGCCCCTTCACTTTCAGGAGGAGTTGGAACGTCAATGCTGGTTGCAGGGTGGCAGGCGCCAAACGGCACCGGCGCAACGTATGCTGGACTTTACTCGCAAGAAATTAAGTTTTGATTTACCGGAATCTTCCTACAGTCCGGGGCTGATTTCTTCTCCGCTTCATTTTTGGATGCCAGACTTTATCAGCAAAAGGTTATCTCTCGGTTTTCAGCAGTTCGGGCGTAGCAGTCATGGTTTCCTTACGAATGAAGCGGTGATGATTGGTGTGGAAACCCGCACTTCTTCGCCAGTCCGCATCGTACGGGATAAGGAGACGTTACAGCACGTCACTGTTCGCGGACTGTTTCCCTGCGGAGAAGGTGCAGGGTATGCAGGTGGAATTGTTTCGGCAGGAGTCGATGGAGAACGGTGTGCGGAAGCGGTAGCTAATTATATCAATCATTAATAAATATTCTACGGTCAAATGAACTACAAACCTGAAATAGCCATTATCGAGTCCAATACCCTCACTTGTCTCGGACTGAAAAGTATATTGGAAGAAATTATTCCAATGGCAACTATCCGTACTTTCCATAGTTTCAGTGAACTAATGGATGATACCCCGGACATGTATGCCCATTACTTCATCTCGGCGCAAATCTATGTTGAACACAATGCCTTCTTCCTCCCCCGAAAGCGGAAAACAATTGTGCTGGCCAGTGACAGCCCGCAATTCCAACTGTCGGGTGTGCCTGTACTCAATATCTACGAACCCGAAGAGAAACTGGTGAAAAGTCTTTTGAAGCTTCATCAACATGCACACCACAACGGCTATCCTGTAAAAGATATGCCCCCGATTGCCATGCCGGAGGTACATCAGGAAATCTTATCTGCCCGTGAGATAGAAGTACTGGTTCTGATTACCAAAGGATTAATCAACAAAGAAATTGCCGACAAACTGAATATCAGTCTGACCACCGTCATCACCCACAGGAAAAATATCACGGAAAAACTTGGAATCAAGTCTGTATCAGGATTAACCATCTATGCAGTAATGAACGGATACATAGAGGCGGACCGAATCTGATTTCTTAAAATATGAGGCATAATCCTAATAAATGAGGATTGCCTACTTTATATATTTGCCGTTACTTTGCACCAGACAAATTAACTGCGAATGAAAACAAAGAATATTATGATTGCCCTCACACTCCTGACGACAGGAACAACATGGGCTGAAGATTTCCCTAAAGATTCTCTTAAAGTAGTAGACATCGAAGAAGTGGTAGTGATCGCCACTCCGAAAGAAAACCGGAAACTACGTGAGCTGCCAGCAGCTACAACTGTATTGTCACAGAAAGACATGCAGGCTAACCAAGTGAACTCCGTGAAAAGATTATCCGGACTCATTCCGAATATTTTCATTCCGGAGTATGGATCAAAGCTGACTACTTCTATCTATATTCGGGGGATTGGTTCACGTATCAACACACCGGCTATCGGACTCTACGTAGACAACATCCCCTATATTGATAAATCAGCTTTCGATTTCAACTACTCCGACATAGAACGTATTGATGTACTCCGCGGTCCGCAAGGAACTTTGTATGGACGTAATACAATGGGCGGGCTGATCAAGGTACACACCAAGTCACCTTTCACATATCAAGGTACAGATATCCGTATGGGAGCAGCAACTTATAATGACTACAATGTATCGTTAACACATTACCACCGTATATCCGACCAATTCGCCTTTTCTACCGGAGGATTCTACGAACATACCGGAGGATTCTATCAAAACTCTGCACGCAATAATGAACGGGTAGACAAAGGCAATGCAGGAGGTGGACGGTTCAGAGGTATTTATCTGCCGAAAGATAACCTTAAACTAGACTTGAATGTCAGCTACGAATATAGTGACCAAGGAGGATATCCTTACTTTTACACAGGCATCACCCAGGAAGGCGTCAACAAGGGAAAGACTGAAGAACGGGAAGAAATGATCGGAAAGATTGCATATAATGATAGAAGCAACTACTACCGTAACCTGCTGAATGCAGGATTTAATGTCGAATATCAAGCCAAGAATTTCATCCTAAGCGCTGTTACCGGTTATCAGCATCTGAAAGACCGAATGTTTCTCGACCAGGACTTTACTGAAAAGAACATATTCAATCTTACCCAGAAGCAGAAACTAAATACTATTTCAGAAGAAATTGTGCTTAAATCGAAGCCCAACCGTAAGTGGGAATGGACAACAGGTATCTTTGGATTCTATCAGACATTGAATACAGACGGGCCGGTTACCTTCAAAGAAGACGGGGTAAAAGAAACTATTGAAGGAAATACCAACAGCATCTTTGAAAATTTAGGGAATAAAGCACCTAAGATGAGCATGAGTGTTCTTAACCCTACGTTAAGAGTCAGTGGCAACTTTGATACTCCAATATGGAACGGAGCCATTTTTCATCAATCAACCTTCAATAACCTTTTTACCAAAGGACTATCCTTCACTGTAGGTCTTCGTCTGGACTACGAAAAGATGAGTATGAAGTACAATTCGGCAAGCGACCCACTCAACTTCGACTTCAACTTTGCCATGGGGCCTATGGTTATTACCGCCAAAGACCTGATAGCAGATGCTGCCTACAATGGTAAACTATCTGAAGATTATGTCCAATTATTACCCAAGTTCGCCTTACAATACGAATGGAAAAAAGGCAATAACGTTTACGCTACAGTATCCAAGGGTTACCGTTCGGGAGGCTATAACGTCCAAATGTTTTCTGATATAATCACCGGGCAACAGGCGCACTCGATGGTAGAAGCCATTAAAAAAAGTGCGGAGTTCGAAAAATACAGCACATTAATTGAAGGAATGATAGGAGACAAAATGCCTGCTATACCCGAAGTAAAAGATGCAACCACCTATAAACCGGAATATTCATGGAATTATGAGGTGGGTACTCATCTCACTTTGTGGGAAGGAAAACTCTGGGCCGACCTTGCAGCTTTCTATATGGATACCCGTGACCAGCAACTCTCTCAATTTATCGGCAGCGGTCTTGGACGTACCACAATCAATGCAGGCAAAAGCAACAGCTACGGTGCAGAAGCATCCCTCCGCGCCAGCCTGACCAACGAACTAAGTCTGAACGCAAGTTACGGATATACGTACGCCACCTTTACCGACTATATTATAAATGAAGCAGACAAAGATGGCAACCTAACAGTAAAAGCTGACTACAACGGCAAATATGTTCCCTTCGTCCCCAAGCATACGCTTAATATCGGAGGAGAATACGCCATCACCTGTAGCTCCCGTTCCATCTTCGACCGTGTTGTATTCCAAGCAAACTACAATGCTGCCGGACGCATCTACTGGACGGAACTGAATGATGTTAGCCAATCTTTTTACGGCACACTGAACTGGCGTGCAAATCTTGAAAAAGGGAATGCAATGATCAGCTTCTGGGCACGTAACTTCCTGGACAAAGACTATGCAGCCTTCTACTTTGAAACAATGAACAAAGGATTTATGCAGAAAGGACGTCCCGTACAATTCGGAATAGACCTCCGCTGCCGATTCTAAGAAATAACAGATCAACTGTTCATATAGTCCTTTGGAGACATACCAGCACAGCGCTTAAAGAACTTCCCGAAGAATGATTGATTCGAGAAGTTCAGCTGTTCGCTGATCTGCTGAATGGTCAGCTGACTATCATTTAGCTCAAAACCGTACGGGCATGAACATGAACTCTATAACATTGCCAACAGAACTCTATATAGCTAGATCTCAACAACTTATAGTTTCCTATCATTTCCTGCAATGGAAACTGTCGTTTCCCGGCGAGGGAACGGCCGTTCCTTTTAATGGAAACGACCGTTCCTTTTAAAGGGAACTGGCGTTTCCTCCGAGGAAACCAACGCTTGCTCCATATAATACTGATGCTTGATCTATATGGACTAACAACTTATCTATGAACAGACTGCATGAGAAAGGTAGCGCACAATTAAAGTATTCTTTGATAAGCAATGCGCTCTGTCCCGTTCTTGACATAGATGATGCCACAGCGCTGAAAGCCGTATTTCGCCAGAATATGCTGCATAACTTTGTTATCCCGATGTGTATCCACACGGATATTCTCAAAATGTTCAAAGCACCAGTTCAGACAGGCTTCCGATACGCCTTTCCTTTTACCGCTGGCAGCCATCCGGTGGATGACACCGTAAGGTTCGTCATTAAGCCATGCACCTTCATAAATATTCAGATAAGTAGGATCTTCGCCTAATATAAAGCAGAAAGTTCCCAATATTTCCCCTTGTTCGTCCGTACAGACAAAACTATGACCGTCTTCTATCTCCTGACGGATAAATGATTCGGACGGATAGCCGTCAATCCATTGGGTTGCATTCCCATTGGCACGCATAAAAGCACGGGCATAATCATAAATCTCCATCACCAAAGGGAGATCTTTCAATTCGGTAAGTCTGATTTCCATCATTCAGAAGTATGATTTGAATATAAAAACAAGATATAAAAGATTATTCATCGCTCCGCAATGGGGGCAAATACCTTTCTCCTTCAACTTCTCCCCACAATGTCCGCAACGATACTTATAGCTGATATTCCGATGCACCTTCTTCGCAAAAACCCAGATAAAGAATGCAAGGAACAAATAACCGATATAAATATGTGTCATCAGGATAAAGAAGAAATAGCAGAAAATACAACTGGACATCAGTCCCAGCAGATAAAAGACCGCAGCGGCGGGGGTCAACTGCCGGAACAGGTCATCAAGCACCGCCAAAGCGACAATCAGAAACAACCAGATGCTCAACAAAAAGACTGAAAGTATAAAAGGCACTTTAAAAGGCGATAAGGTGGGATTGAAATAGAAATGTTCCCACGTATCCGGCACAAAGACCTGCATTGATTCGTAAACCGTCGCACTGAAAGCCATCAACAGGCAAAGAAACAACGGATAGACACTGTCAATATCATTAAAATAGACCAGCTGCAACTGCTTCCGGCGGAAAGCGCGAAACAGATAGACCCCGACAAACAACGCGAAGATAATCATGAAATAAGAAGCATGCGTATCACTGAAAAAATGGATAGCCTGCGAAATACTGTCCGTCGGCACAAACGATTCTTTCAATTCTGTTTCACGTATCCACCCCTGCTCCTCTTGTGTATGCGCCAGCTTTACCCAGACACTGTCCACACTATCGGCAGGGTGAATGGCAAACTCGGCAACAACCACCCGATCTCCTTTATACAATGCGATGTAGGTGTCTTTGATGGGCAGGCACTCCATTGTTACCGAGTCGGTGGTTACTTCCAGATTCGTATTCCAGGTATAATGCCGGTCATAAAGATAGTTCAGAGAATCTTTCGTCTTCTCCGACAGTTCCTCGGAAGTAAGATCGGGACGCGTATAGTGACAGGATGAAAGGAATAGCAAAGTCAACAGCAGCCCCACGACAGAACAGCACAAAGCAGTACGAAACTTATCTCTGCCGAGAACAAGCTCCGTTACACTCCGCATATCTCTGCCGGGGAATCGTTTCATTGTGCCGCTTTTACTTTCATTTGACAGTTCTTGCAATCGAATTCAAGGCGGAAACGTTTTCCGTCATTCGATACCAGATAATAGGGCTCTTTATAAGGCGAGCGCACTCGCTGATGGATAGGACACCAGCCCATGCTATAACGCAGGCAGTGTTTGCAGAACATCAGCACGGCATCTTCCACCCGTTCCTTTTCATAAGCCTCAGCCACTTGCTGCACTCCATGTTCCCGATAAAAAGAAGCTGCACGGGTGTTCATCACGTTTCCCAAATAAGTAAGTGCAGCCTGCGGAAAAGCATGTGAAGTCGGCTTCCAGACAGCCAGTTCCTGACGGTAATTGATGCGTCGGGCAGCAATCAGCTTTTCTATCGCCTGACGGCGGAAGTCCGCCAAAACAGAAGCCGGTAAGAACCAATTCTCCGAGAAGGAGATTTCGATCTTTTCCGCTTCGAAAGGCGTGTTTCCCAATTTAGCAAGCTGCGTCTTCAAGTTATCAGCCTGTGGAGTCCGAGCCGGCTCTTTCTCACGAGACAGAGTGAGCGTAACGCTGTTATCGTCCTCATCCGTCAGTGTCAGAGAGAAACCGAAGTTGTTATCTGCAAGCAGTATGCTAACGGCAATCTTCCGTTCGGCCGACTTACGGGAAAGTATGCGTTCAAACTCCTGATCGAAGTTACGATAGAGCTTGGTACGGGGCTTGATGCGGGGCATCTCCTGAGGATAAAGTTTGTTTCCATCCACCCGATTAATCCGGAATCCCTGCAAACGTCCCTGTTCATCAATATAGCAGACACCGTCTCCGTTATTGAATGATTTCAGTCCGGCAACGGTCAGAAAGTTGCCACGGGCTTCTTTCATTGTGCCCATCTCCTCTCCCAATGATTTCGGAGTATCGAAAGAAAAGATATCCTCACTGCGTCCATGCAGGAAGTAATGAGTAAATCCACGACTGAAGCTCTTGTCCAGCTGCGGTTTAAAGTCGAAACGGCAAGTGCCGGAAGAAGCGCGCACATATTCCGGTCGGCGGGCAAAGACGGCATCCAGCTTCTGACGATAGGCAGCCGTTACATTCTTCACATAAGACACATCTTTCAGACGTCCTTCTATTTTGAATGAGGAAGCTCCGGCATCCAGCAACCGTTCCAGTTCGTCACTCTGGTTCATATCTTTCAAAGAGAGCAAGTGCTTGTCTTTCACAATCACTTTTCCTTCCGAATCGACAAGACTGAAAGGCAAGCGGCAAAATTGCGCACACTCTCCCCGATTCGCGCTGCGCCCGAAACAGGCCTGGCTAACGTAGCACTGACCGCTATAGCTTACGCAAAGCGCCCCGTGTACAAACACTTCCAGCGGAACTTCGGGACAAATTTCGTGTATCTTCCTTATTTCACGAATTGATAATTCCCGCGCCAGAACAACCTGCCGGAAGCCCGCTTCCCAGAGGAACTTCACCTTTTCCGGTGTCCGATTGTCCATCTGCGTACTGGCATGAAGAGGTATCGGCGGAAGATTCAGTTTCGTGATTCCCATATCCTGCACAATCAGGGCATCCACGCCAACCCGATACAGGGCGTGGATCATCTCCTCCGTCTCCTTCAACTCTTCTTCTTTCAGAATCGTATTGACTGTGACATAGATACGGGCATTATACAAGTGGGCATGTTTTACCAACGCTTCGATATCTTCCAGAGAATTCACAGCCGCTGCACGGGCGCCAAATTTAGGTGCACCGATATATACGGCATCTGCTCCGTGATTGATAGCTTCGATACCACATTCCAGATTCTTCGCCGGGGCGAGAAGTTCTATTTTACGCTGCTTGATCATTCAATATCATTAATGTTGTAAGGCGTTTCCTGATAAACAAAGTAGTTCAGCCAGTTGGAGAACAAAAGGTTGGCATGAGCGCGCCAACGGACCAACGGACCTTTGTCCGGATCATCATCTACGTAATAGTTACGGGGAATTTCGATCGGCAGTCCTTTACCCAGATCACGACGATATTCCGTATCCAAGGTATAGGGAGAGTATTCCGAGTGTCCGGTCACGAAGAACTCACGTCCGCCACGTGCCATAGCCATATAAACGCCCGCATCTTTCGATTCGGAAAGCAATGTCAGTTCCGGTACTTTGAGGATATCTTCCCTGCGTACTTCCGTATGGCGGCTATGCGGCACATAGAAGCAATCGTCAAAGCCGCGGAAGATAGAATGGAAAGGTTCCAACACCCGATGTTCGAAGATACCGAACATTTTCTGGTCCAATGGATACTTGGGAACTCCGTAGTGATGATACAGTCCGGCTTGCGCAGCCCAACATATATATAAGGTGGATGTGACGTGCGTACGTGCCCAATCAAAGATTTCGGTAATCTCATCCCAATAAGTCACCTCCTCGAAATCCATCTGTTCCACAGGAGCACCGGTAATAATCATACCATCGTACTTCTCGTGACGCATCTGGTCGAAATCGGTATAGAACGTTTTCATGTGCTCTATCGGCGTATTCTTGGAGGTATGGCTCTTGATCTTCATAAAGGAGATCTCTACCTGAAGAGGTGTATTCGAAAGCAGCCGCACCAAGTCTGTTTCTGTCGTAATCTTCAACGGCATCAGGTTCAGAACTACAATCCTCAACGGACGGATGTCCTGTTGCGTAGCACGGGAAGTGTCAATCACGAAAATATTTTCTTCCTTCAATAGCTCTATCGCAGGGAGTTTGTCGGGTAAATTTAAAGGCATAATCGCTATATATTAGTAATTTGGCTGCAAAAATACGAAAAATATAGCAGATATTAGGGATGTTGCTTATTTAGAAGACGTACAAATTAAGTCAATTTAATCATAGAAGCATAACAACTAATCAATAAAAGCCTTATTTTTGCCGAAGAAATTAGTACTA
>OGTL01002034.1_pt1 | contig 16272 bp, 9 predicted proteins | sample 1553601 | NCBI WGS metagenome assembly OGTL01 (sample SAMEA2580112, study PRJEB22360) | human gut metagenome | biome: human gut; feature: human-associated habitat; material: faeces | place: Denmark | collected 2008/2010 | reverse complement strand
GTACGAATGCAGAGCAAGACCGCCACGATCTCACCGCAATTCCTCCCATCCTTGGTCTGCCACGACACAGTGTCCGGTATGGGAAAGGTTATTTTTAACTGATGGTCCTCTCAACAGCACCAGATGTTTCTGGATTTTTCTATCATGTAGTTATTTCAACGGATAACTTGGACTTCCGCCTCTGATCCGTCTTTCTTCGCAATAAGAACATTCCATTCTACTTTAAATATGAGAGATTTCGAAAAAAAAGTTTTTCACATATAAAAAAATGAGCCTGACAGGTATTGCCAGACTCTTTTTCCTAGATCTTTCCGATCCGTTCCATATGTGTTTGTAGTAGTTCATCTTCTAAAATATTAGCTGATACTGTAAAATCACAGGTGTTAATAAAATTTTCCTTTTTGCAATAAACAAGTAATTTGCAGCCTTGCTTATTTCGATAGGCACGAATTTTATCTGCGTACTGCATCCAAGCAGAAGCTTCTGGAATTTCAATCAGTAATTGTGTATGACTTCCTTTTGCTTCTTCTAAAACTTTCTCTAAATAAAACTGCATTGTTTTATCTTCATCATATCCAACTCTGCAGACGATCGTCATAACATGAAAATCATGGATCTGATCCTTGTATTTTTCGTAATTTTGAGAAAAGCAAACAACATTGATCCTTTTTTCTTGATCTTCAAAATCAAAGAAACACATTTCCTGTTGTTTTTTTCTTGTGATAAAAGCATTCTTATTGAGAATTACTCCTGTTATTTTTACCCTGTATCCTTTTTGATAGTTACGAACTAAGACTTTAGATACAGCACAATTTGTTTCAATGTGATCCATTGGATGTCCAGAGACAAATACTCCTAAAAGCTCATATTCATCTGCCAGATCTTTTAAATGATCTGATTCATAAAACGGTGGCGTATAATGTTCAAACTCATCTTCTGCGATCTGGTGGATCTCTTTTAAATTTTTGATCTTCTCCATTGCACGTTTTTTTAGAGCTTCCGTTTTCTTATTCAAGAAATCTTTTTCTGCCTTTTCAATCTCATTCTTTTGTTTTTCTAAAACTTTTAACTGTTCTGTGTAATAATCTTTTGCTTCAGCAATTGTCTGACGACTTCCAAATTTTTGGAACGCACCTGCGTTTAAGAGATTATTAAATAATGATTTTCCTGGGCGAACTCTTAGGAAGAAATCTCGAAAGCTTACAAATTTACTAATTTTACGTATCTGGATTAATTTTTCTGCATCTACTCCGACATTAGGAATATGAGTTAATCCAAATAAGACTTTTTCGTCATGTATCACAAAATCAAGCTGAGATAAATTAATATCTGGTGCTAAAACTTTGATCTTATATCTGGATAAATCTTCAAAGATAGGCTGCGCTTTTTTAATATCGGTATAGTTTAACGTAGCTGTCAAATATTCTAATGGATAATAGCATTTGCAGTATGCAGTCATATAAGCCACTTTAGCATAAGCACATGCATGAGATTTATTAAATGCATATTTTGCGAATTCCATCATTTCGTCAAACAATTGATTTGCAATATTTTCTGAAATCTCATTATTTTTGCATCCAGTGATCTTTCGTTCTATATCGCCATAAACAAAAGCTGCTCTTTCTTTTTCCAGAACTTTTTCTTTTTTCTTAGACATTGCACGACGTACTAAATCTGCCTGACCTAAAGAGTATCCAGCCAGTTTCTGAAAGATCTGCTGGACTTGTTCCTGATAAACAATTGCACCATATGTAGGCTCTAAAATTTCTTTCAAAGCTGGAGTTGCATAAGACACCTTTTTACGTCCATGTTTTGTTTCGATAACAGAATCGATATACTGCATTGGTCCAGGTCTATACATTGCAACTAAGATCGCTAAATCTTCAAAGCTGGAAGGCTTGAATCTTCTCAGCATATCTTTCATCCCATCGGATTCAAACTGAAAGACGCTGTTCGTATCACCTTTTGCAAAGATCTGATCAAACACCTGTTTATCATTCATTTCCATGTGATCAAAATCTAGGATTTTTCCAGTTCTTTCATAGACCATACGAATGGTATCTGTTAAGACATTTAAGTTACGAAGTCCTAAGAAGTCCATTTTTAATAACCCGTTTTCTTCAATCTTGACCATATCGCACTGAGATGTCCATTGCTTCTTTTTGACATTATTAAGCAAAGGAATATATTCCCTGACATCTCCGTTATCTGCAATAACAACTCCTGCAGCATGCATTCCAAAACTGTATAATCTTCCATATACAAGAGATGCGTCATGCAAGATTGCTTTTGATAACTTCTGATCCGTTTCTAATACATTCGCACAAACATATCCAGATATTTTCTGAAAGATTTTTTGACATCCTAAGCATTTTTCACATGGTTTCGTACATCCATCACATGGATTGGATTGCTCATTTGCTTTTTCAACCATAGCAATGATCTCATTAACTAACGGCAATAAAACCCCTTTATCCTTATAATATCGTACACTTAAAACTCTTCCTGCAGTACGGATTGCTTCTTTGATCTGGTATCTTCCCTGTGTCATAATACAACAAGTGGAATGCTGTCCATACTTCTTTTTTACATACTCAATTAAAAGATAACGTACTTCTGTATGGATATCACTGTCGATATCAGGCATGGAGACACGTTCTGGATTTAAGAATCGCTCAAATAACAAATTGTTTTTGATCGGATCGATAGATGTAATGCCTAAACAGAAACATACAAGTGATCCAGCAGCGGATCCTCTTCCAGGTCCGATTGAATATCCGATATAATTTGCATTTTCATTAATGTAAGACATGAATTGATCTAATGACATTTCGTTTACATGCTCTTTTAAATATTGCAGATTCTTTGGCGTTAATTTTCCAATCAATCGTCCAACTTCTAAGAAATCTTTAACGATCATATGATAATCTGCATATCCCATACTTTCAATGATGTTTAATTCATATCGAATACGTTTTTGATATATCGGATCCTGATCCAGTCCTTTTTCTTTTAATCCGGCATATGCTGCTTTTTCCAATTCCGCATTAATGTCTCCACCATTCTTTAAAAATTTTGGATAATGTTCTTCTTTTTTAAAGATAACATTGCATTCTTTGATCAGACGATAGCTTCCCTGCATTGCAGCCTCTACATCATCAGCAGAAATATTCAATTCAGATAAGATACTTCTAAGTTCTTCATCTGTTTTGATATAAAGCTCTCTGGCATACTGATCTAAAGGACGCCATGTTCCATTTTCTGCAGATCTCATGATTTCTCTTGCATGAAAATCATCCTCAGAGTTATTTACCATATGTGCATCATTTGCAGATATCGTCTGTAATCCATATTTTTTTGCATATTGTACTAAAACAGGCATGATCTTTAATTCTTCTGGAACTCTGTGATTTTGAATTTCTATCCAAAAGTTACCTTTTCCAAAAATATACATCATTCTTTGAATTTGTGTATCAACACACTGGTTTACAGCTTCCTGAGGAATACATGCATTTTGATCTTTTCTTATTCTCTGAAATAAATTTGTGATCTTTCCAGTAATCCCCTTTCCCTGGTTTACAAGATTTCTTTGTTTCGTAATTTCTTTCTGCTTGTCTTTGATTTCTTGATCTAATCTTTTAACAGTAAGAGATGCATCTTTTGAAAATTGAATTTCTTTATTCAATTGTTCCAATGCGTTTTCATAGGCTTCTGTTCCTTCTAATTTTGCAATCCTGTTTTTCTTTGCAGTAAATTTTTGATTCGCAACCTTTCTCTCTTTGGCACGTTCTTCTGTCAGAAGCTTCTTTTCCATTGTTAATTGATTTAAATATTCAACTTCTTTTTTCTGATTGTCTAATACGCTTTGAAAATTTTCCACAGGAATGTGATACTTTTCTCCAAAATTGATCAACTTTCTTTTGCTTTTTTTTATAATGTTATCATTATGCAAAAGAATCGTTCCAAGAGGACCACTCATACAAGCACTAGTTGCAATAACATTTTCATGTCCATCTGTTCCTGGCCCAAAAAATCGCATTAAGATATCATCATTCATCACAGGATATGTTTCTTTTTCCAAATGATGATTGGATTCTGTGACTGCTTTTGCAATCTGATGATACCCTTTTAGATTTTTGGCATGCAAGACTAAATGGCTTCTTCGGAATGGTAATTTACTATTATGATAATAAGCTTCCACGCCTGGGATCGCTTTCATTCCATATCCTTTACAGCAATCTAAAAATTCTTCCAAAGAAGCCATATTCCCATGTTCCGTGATCGCCATTGCTTCAGCTCCATATTCTGCAGCTTTTTTCACCATATCGCCAACAAGTGCAGCGGAATCAAATTTACTAACATCTGTGTGAAAATGATTCACTATTCTTAACATATTTCTCTCCTTTCGTCATGTTAACTGTTACAAAGTAAATATGAATTTTTTGAAAAGAGATAAAGTTAGACTTCAATTTTCTGTCCATCCACAAATAATGCTTTTGAAAGGATCATTTCTAATTCCTGATGAACGCCTCTAACCCCTGTTCCGTTTTTATATGCGTCATAACACGCATTTTGAAGCGTTTCTTTTGTTATCGTTAAATTCTTTCCTTGTTCGTAAAATAAGCTATGATATTCCTGCCACATATCCTTCTTTGCAATCACAATATTGTAAAGGGACTTTGGAGATAGTTTATTTAACTGCACGATTGCACGAAATCTAGCTAATAATTCAGAGATCATTCCATCATTCTTTAATTCTTGAAATACGCTGATAGATTTCATATGGTCCTTTGTTTCTGTAAATCCTAACGGAATTTTACTGCATTCCCTGTTCTTTATTAATTCTGGAAAAGCACCAAGACAGATAAACAGCATATGGGAGGTATCAATGTATTCTACCTGACCATCTCGTTTTGTAACGGGGATCTTTCTCCCTTCAATGAATTTTAATAATGATTTTTGCATCAAGAAATTTAATCCATTTTCTGTATCAATTTCAATGATCTTGTCAAATTCATCTAAGAATATGATCGCTCGTTCTGCTTTTTCTTTATTTGAATCAGAAATATCATACGCATGTTGAACCATTTCTGAAAGATCATTCCCTTTGTATCCAGCTGGCGTATAAGCAGAAATATCTTCAATTAAAACTGGATAATCTTTTCCGCAATATTTTTCCACCTGCCTTGCAACCTCTGTCTTTCCAGATCCGGTTGGGCCAACAATAAGTGCATTTGTTCTGATCAATTCTTTTTGTTGAATATGTTTGTAAATTGTTAATGCAATCTGCTGCATTGCATGATTCTGTTCAATGACGGAATCGGATAACATCTGATAAATACGATCCAACGTATATTTCGGATCATTTACAATATTTTTTGTTTTGCGACGATCACTTTCTATTTTTACAATCTGATAACATGTTGGACATACTTGTATTTTTTCTCCTTTTATAGATAACGTGAACATTGCTTTATTTTTATGACATAATGGGCAGGTCTTTTCATTCGTGTAAATTCTATTCATCATTTTTTCTCCTTTCTAACTCCATATGAAGTGTTTCTAAATCATAAAAGCATCTTGGATCTAATTTTGTTTTTTCTCTGATCTCATCAAACATATGATAGATCTGATAACGATGCAGATGGTGTTTTGCTGCCACTTTACTGATATTCATGTCACAATTCATGAAGTCTATTAAAATATCCTGTTCCTGGTGTGTTAAATAAGTTTCATGCAATTTCTGGAACCTTTGATCCATATTTTTCGACAAAAATTCTAGATACTGTATGATCTCTACGATCTCATTTGCAGATAACTGGTAAGTGTATTTTTGTATAGAGTGTTTTGCATCTCCAAATTCCCATTGAACTTCTTGATCATGATATAAATGGATCACATCCTTTCTTAATTGATGCTGTAGATGCTTGATCTGAGCACAAGAGCATTCATTGATTTTTAGTTTTTTATTCTGAATTATTATGTTTTTTATGATCATATTTCTTTTGTTTCCTTTTAAAATTTCTTCTTTATACAAATATGATTTTTTTATTCTGATTTTTTTTTCACATATAAAAAAAACGTGTAAACAGCCATCTTTCCATATTCATTTTCTCAAATCGCATATTTGAATTGAGAAAATAAAAGTCCGGATGCTCCAAGAAAGGAGAATCCTTATGGATATATTCGAAAAATTCGCTGAAATGGCAGTAAATTTCGTTAAAAAATATGTTGTAAAGTTTATCGTTAACAAAGTCTTAGACTGGCTTTTGAAGAAGATCAAGCCGAAATTATTGAAGATTGGTAGAAAATTATGGCAGAAATCAAATGTTAAGTTGTGTACATTATGTACAATGCAGGCGAAACCATCGAAGTTAAAGCAAAGAAAAAGAACCAATGCTTACAATGCACTGGTTCTGATTCTTATTATTATCATTATGATCACCATGATACCAAAACACATGATCATAATCATTGTGATCAGCTAAAAAATAAGCTGAGCCACAAAATAAAGAAGTAAATAAACAAGCATCCGGATGTTCTCGCCTTTGAGAATGTTCGGATTTTTATTGTTTCACTTTAAATATGAGAGATTTGATCAAAAATATTTTTCACATATAAGATTCTTACATTTCAAAGGAAGACCACATTCATCCCCGCTCAACTTTCATTATGGACTGGGTATTCTGTTTAGATCAATAAAATGAAAAAGACCAATACGATAGGATATTTCAATAGTACTGGTCTTTTGCCTTAGTTGATTTGTGTAACTACGATGGGATATGTATTAATTTTGAAGAGAAAAATCGCAAAAGAAATTACCTGAATCGCATACATCTTTGTTGGATCACTGACCGTGAAATCAGAAACAACTTTACTTGGCTGTTCTCCATCTTTTCCACTGACTTTTGTGAAATAAGTTCTGTCATTTAAGACCTGTCCATTCACAGATACAGTAGAATCACTGATCTTGTATCCGTCTGGGGCTTTTGTCTCTTCAATGGTGATGGTTCCGTAAGGAACACATGGAAGTCCAGATGCATCTGTATAGAAATCATCTCCTGAAACTTTATATGGAGTTTTGAATTCTAGTACATAACGATTTCCTAACTTCTTAGTCCCTAAAACCCAAGTTCTAGTTGCATTACTTGGAAGCTCAGATTTACTATTATAATATTTATTATAATATTTCACTGTAAATTGAGTACCTGATAAATCTGCATCACCCTGAATCACTTCTCCTGTTTCCTTATCAACCTTTTTGACCTCAAAACTGACTGGGTCATTGTCTGGCTGATCGGATACAGTCACAATCGCTGGATTATCATCATCGTTGTCTGTTGTTACTTTCACAGAATGAACGGTATCATCTTTTAAGTATCCCTGAGGAACTTTCGTTTATCGCAATAGGTAAGATCTTGATCTTTCCTTTTCGTTTTTTAAAACGTATAAAACACAAATTATTTTGTTTTACCACATGCACACTGATATCCCGTGAGGATCTTTTCATCATAAGCTTTTTTATCAACTTTCCATTCTTGTTTTGTAGATGCCTCGTGATGAATCTTAATTATAACAGGTCTTAAAGAATAGTTATGTCCATCACATTCTCCATTCCATCCATGAAATCCCATATACATACTATATGTTGGAGCCCATTTATCTATTTCAAGATTTTCATTTATGAAAACAGCAGCATCTTCATTTAATTTGGGGTATCCATTTTCTTCTGTCCAGCCCCATTCTTTTTTTGTTGCTTCATCATAATCGGGATATGTTTTATTTTTTACACTATCCAGATAATCTTGTGTAAGATCTCGACCATCTCTTAAACAAATATCATGTGATACTGTTTTTTCTTCATCATAAGCTGGGACAGTTACCGTTTCATAATGTCCCTGTGCGTCATGATGCACTGTTTTATAAACTGGTTTGTAATCATGTGTGTGTTCAGCAGTCGTTACCGTAAATGTCTTTCCGTTTTTCTTGATCACACGGACTTTCACATTATCTGAACCGATTTTTTTGGATAATGTCATTTTCCATGCCCCGGAATTTGCATTTGCTTTCTTTGTATATGTCTTTCCGTTTACGGTAACCTGAACCTTATAACTTGGTCTGGTATAACCGGAAATTGTTCGACTGCTTGGTGTAAATTTGTTTACTTTGACTGTTTTTGCAATTCCATAAACTGTCTTTTTTGCATACAGCTTTTTCTTTTTATAAGACTTCACTGTATATTTCTTTCCTACTTTTACTTTTGGAACCTTGACTTTAAATTTTCCCTTTTTATTGGCTTTGACTTTATATGTCTTTTTGCCAATTTTGACTTTTACTACATTTTTCTTTTGGGTCTTTCCTTTGATCACGGTTGCATTTTCATAAACTCTGTTCACTGAGAGTTTCTTTGTTGCTGCACTGACATTCACATTTCCAGTCAATGCGACACTTGCAGCCATCATCAGAGAAAATAATCCGAATGTTAACTTTCTTTTTCTCATAATTGTTCACTCCTTTTTTAATCTATTCATAGTAATAGTTTAAGACAAAATAGAGAGAATTGCAATTTTGTGTTCGTATACATTTCAAAAAACTAATACAAAGATCTCCATCTTTTCCCCTGCGCCACACCGGGCATGCGACTTTCATCGCACACGGCGTTCCATCTGATCACGAGATCAGACTTGGGACGATCCCTCCACTGCTTGTTATCACAGCTTCATCGGTACTGTGTCCCTACTTTCACAAGAATAAAAACATTTCGTACTGCTTCCTATACGCCGTTCTTGCGTATCCTTCTTATTTGTAAGTACTTATAGTTACCATCCCATTGACAGATGTTCTTAGATGTTTCTTGCTTACGACGTTCCGAATATCTTAGCTTTCCATAAATCCTTAGGTGTCTGCTATGAGCCTGTCAGATTCGATCATCCTTGTTTGATCGCCCGAATTTCATATAAAAGATTCTTACTTTTCGGTATCTGACCCTGATCTTATCAGGCATGATCTTTCGATCAAGTTTACGTTTAGACCCTTACCTTCGCAGATTCGTCAGTATTTTCTACATTCTCACCCTAGATTCTTTATAGCATCCCGGCATATCAGTTTTCATATGAAGATTCACTTAGAAAACCTTCTGCCGACTTTACCTGGCTTCATACATGTTCACACTGTCATGATCCTATGCATGCAGGAGTTTAGATCATTTGCTTCAAGTCAACTTGACGACTCTCATTTCAAATGTCAGATATTCAGTTGTAACTATCATAGTCCTTCTGTTTCATGATCTCTCATTTATCAGAAAACGTCTCGCACCTTTTACGTAATAAGTTCCTGCGTCAACTTCTACGACTTTAGAATTTCCATTTGCATCAGTTTTTAAAGTTGCTACTTTGTTTGTGCAGGCTTTTTCAGTGTAAACACCGTACTCAGCATTTGCCAAACTATAGCAACTGTTTCCGTTTGTCATTGTAGTATTTGCGGATATTTTTTTCAGCTTTAAGCTTCCTTTAGACTGGATCGCAACTTTGTAGATTCCAAATCCTGACTGTGTATTGATCTTTTGACTGTTTAATCCAAAGACCACATAACCAGCAGATGTGTCAACATGAAGGATTCTTAAACGAACCTTTCCATCTTCTTTATCATGAAATTCTCCCATAGGGTTGCTGATATGAGCACACTCTCCAGCGTACATATGTCGGCTGCTATAAGTAGAACCTTTTTTCTCATTGCTGTCATCATTTGTATAGGTTGTTACAAATGATCCTTTCTGATGGAAGTTCAACTTCGCTTTGTTTCCATTTTTTGCTGTGACTTGGTATTTATAGTCATTATAATTTGGTAAGGTCATACCAAAAGTAACATTTTCTAAATTCTTTTTAGCCTGAGGATCTTTGATCGAACTGTTATTATATAACTGACTCCATGCATCATTATCTTCAGATGGTACATATAAATATTTAATGCTGTGCTTGATTGATTCTGCACAAGCTTTGGCATTATAGTTTACCTGTGTATCTTTGATATCTGAAAAATAACGGATCGCTGTTTTGTATTCGAAATACTGTCCATCCTGTAATTTAGATGTATCGATCCTATCAAAGACGATCGGGTCACCTGTCTTTTTATCAGTAACAAATTTTAATTTTGAAGCCCCGCTAATGGAAGCGTTCACATCATTTGTTAATAATCTTGCAACAGATTTTAAAGTTCCGATCTTTTTGATCTTTACTTTAACTGATGTTAAACTTGCAGGAGATGCTGCGATTTCTAATACTCCAGTTGTTTTGTCAAAAACAGCAGTATCTTTTGTAAGATCCATTGCATCCTCAGATCCATTTAAGTATACCTCAAAGTCACTTAATTTTAATTTATCTGCGACACGTTTACTTGTAGTGATCGGAATCTTTACTGTAACATCATAAGTATTTGCTTCAACTGCCTGTTTTGTAATGTTTCCGCCATTATCGACAATTGTATCAATACTCATTGTCTGATCCTTAATAGATCCAGCACTCATTACCTGTCCTGTGATCAGAACATTCTTATCTTTTTCAAAATAAGATTTTGGAATGTAAGCTAATCCAGTTGTTTTATCAAATTTGATATCTTTGATCACATCTGGATTTGCATTGTCTGTACCTTTCACAAAAGCTGCATCATACAGTTTTCCAGTATGATTGATCTTTGATGCTGCTAAATTCACAACATAATAATCTGCATTATCATTTGCCTGATAAACAGGGATAATGCTTGTATATTGGGAAAGGAATGCATCAGAGTGCTTTGTCCATAACTCATCAATAGTACAATTACTTGGAATCTTTGATTCCTCTGCAAGTAATTGTTTCAAACGGATCGTATATCCTGTCTGTTCCAGATCATTTTTAATGTTGGCTACTGACTTACTAGATTTAATAGAAGCCATTTTTTTATTGATGTTTTTTGACACATAAGACTCTGTATCATCATATTTCAGCTTCTTTGCTGTAATTTTGACATCATTGTCTAATTTTGCATCTGCTGCAAAGGTTGTCACCATATTTGCAGAGACAACTCCACCAAAAGATGTAGCGATCGCTAATGTAGAAGCTACAGCTTTTTTAAAATAACGCATGATTTTATTCTTTGTCATCATTTTTCTCCTTTACTTAAAATCTTGTTTTTTATCTTTTTAGTTTCATGTTCCTTCGCTCTCAGAACATTTTGTTTTTTGGCGGTGCTCTTTTTTCTTGATTCATACAGATACCCCCTTTTCAGAAAATTATGTAAATATGATATAAAACTTTCTCAGATCAATTCTTTTTATCTGGGAAAATTCATGTTTCGGAGAAAAGAATAACTTTCATGCATTACTTATCCACTTTTACTTTTTTACAAACTTTGTTTTGAATGCGTTATTTAATTTTCAATGAACGAATGAAACGTCTCATTAACGCCTCACTATAAATATGATATTTTTGAGAAAAAAAATGAACGTGTTGATATATACTGCATTATCTTAAATTTCCTTTGAAATGCTCACGAAATGCTGCTACTTCCTTATTTTCTTCTCACTTTAAATATGATTTTTCTTCAAAAAAAATTTTTTCACATATAAAAAAATGAAATTGTCAGATTAATTTTCAGAAATCGCATATTTGAATTGAGAAAGCAAATCCGGATGCTCCTAAGAAAGGAGAATTCGGGATGAAAGAATTCATAGTAAAAGTAATCATGGAATTAGTAGACATGGTAAACAATGGGATTATCAGCTTTGTTGTTACCGTTGTTGCCACGAGATATATGACAGAAAGCAAAACAGATAAGAGCAGGATAAAAGAAAGAGCCAATGTGGATGAAACATCGGCTCAAGATAAACATGATTCCGAAGAACATAAACATATCACCAAAAAATCTTCAGAAATCATCAAGTATGCGGATATTCACGATAATAAAAATTGTGATATCCAAGTAAACATATACGCTGACCAAAAATCTGATCAGTAAGAAAGCAAATTAAATAACAAGCATCCGGATGTTCTCGCTTTTGAGAATGTTCGGATTTTATTTTGCTTTCATTTTAAATATGAGAGATTTCATCAAAAATATTTTTCACATATAAGATTTTATATATGATTTTTTCTTAATACAAAATCTCTCATATTTGTAGTAGAGAATTAAGAAAGGAGTCTTCACATGGAGAACATAAAACATTGGATGGACATTATCATAGGGATCACAATCCTGTATACATCGTTGGTAGAAGTTTTTCTGAAACATTCATTAATGGATGACCCAGATACAGGAAATATTGCAACCAGTTTTTTCAAAAAGAAATTTTATAAGTTTGAATTAGTTGTATGTTTTTGTAGTGTTATTCCTATTATTGGTCAGATATATGCGTTAATTTTATCAATTGTTGCGATTTATTTCGACAAAAAAAATTTCATTATCATCATTCGCAATGGAAAGAAAAGTTCTACATTAAGAGAATTTATCATTCAAAAAATGCAGGAAAAAATAGATTAATTTCTTTTTAATTTTAAACCTCGTCTTATGGACGGGGTGTTTTTATGCAAAAAAGAAGAGTCAGCTATAAAACCAACTCTTCTTCGAATCTATACGTTTTTAATTACGCATTCTGTTTTCTTCTACGATAGAAGAGATATCCCCCTACCATAGCACATGCACTGATGCCTGCAAATAACATCATCTGTGTGTAATCTCCTGTTTTTGGAGTTCCACTTTCTGATGATCCTGATCCACCTGATCTTTCAGATGCCTGATGAGGAGTTGCTTTGGAAGAAACTTTTACTGTCTGTTTCTTATCATTGATATCCTCATGTCTTCCGATCAGTGTATTGGTATCTACATCATACATTTTCTCAAATGCTACCAGAGATTTACCATCTAATGCGCTGGCATCGAATTTAAATACGACTTTTACTTCTCCATTTGCCCCTTTAGCGACAAATTTTGTAGAAGCCATAACTTTCTTACCATTAATCTTTAATGGTTTCTTTGTTGCTTTGTCATATAATGTACCCTGTACTTCATAAGTCTTACCAGGTACAAGATTTGTGTATTTCACAACGTCTACAACCGTAACTTTCTTAGAAGGCTTCACGCTGTGAGAACCATCTTTTTTGTTTGTTGCTGTTGTATGTAATTTTGGAGCATGTACGGACTGATCTTCATCATTAATGTCTTCATGAGTTCCAATTAAAACACCTGTTTTTACATCATACATCTGTTCATAAGCAACAAATGTGTGTCCATCCAGATCACTTGCATCAAATGTGAATGTAACATCAACAGATCCTTCACTTGTTTCTGGTGTGAATTTTGCAGAAGCTGTTACTTCTTTTCCATTGTTCATAACTGGTTTCTTTGTGTTCTTGTCATATAAAACACCTTTTACTTCCAGTTCTTCTCCTGGAGTAACATTTTTATAAGATACAGTATCAACAATTGTGATATTTTTCTTTGCTTCTACAATATGATCTGCATTTTCTTTGTTTAATGCAGTTGTATGGAGTTCTGGGAAGTTGACTGTCTGATCATTGTCATTGATATCTTCATGGCTTCCGATCAGAGATTTTGTCTCTACATCATATGCTTTTTCATAAGCAACAAGAGTCTTTCCTGCCAGAGATGATGCATCAAACTTGAATGTTACCTGAGCAGCTCCATTTGCTTCTGTTGGAGTAAATTTTGCTGTAGCAGTGATTTCTTTTCCATCAACTTTTACAACTTCTCCTGTTTCTTTATCATGAAGAACACCCTGAACTTCGATTTCTCTTCCAGGTTCCACATTTTCATATTTTACTGTGTCGATCAGTGTTGTTTCTTTTCCTGCATTGACAGCTTTGTTATTGCTTTCTCCAGTTAAAGTAGTTCCGATCTTTGGAATTACAACAGTCTGATCATTGTCATCAATGTCTTTATGGTCAGCGATCAACGCACCAGTTTTAACATCGAAAACTTCTTCATAAGCAACAAGAGTCTTTCCTGCAAGAGTTGACCCATCAAATGTGAATTCAACTTCTGCTGTTCCAGATTCTGTTTCTGCAGTAAATTTACCTGTTGCAGTTACCTGCGCTCCATTAACAGTGAATGGTTCTTTCGTTTCTTTGTCATAAAGAATACCTTTTACTTCATATTCACGGCCTTTTTCAAGTCCCTGATATTTTACAGTATCCACTAATGTGATCTTCTGATCAGCATTTACAACATGGATCTGATTATCTTTTCCAATAAGAGTTGTACCGATCTTTGGAATAGAAACAGTCTGTCCTTCATCATTGAGATCTGCATGAGATCCAATTCTGTTTTCTCCCTCATAGAGATCTTCAAATACAACTGTTGTTGTACCTGCAAGATTACTTCCATCGAATTCGAATTCAAGTTCAACTGTTTCACTATTAGAAGTTGCTGTAAATTTCTTTTCAGCAGTTACTTCTTTTCCATCAATTTCTAAAGGATTTCCTGTGTTCTTGTCGATCACTTTTCCTTTTAATGTGTACTCTCTTCCTTCAACAATGTTTTCAACTTTGACTGTATCAACCAGAGTCACTTTCTTGTCTGCATAAGACATATGAGTTCCATTTGTCTTATCAGATGCTGTTGTGGACACCTTAGGGATCAGAGTTGTCTGATCTTTATCTTCGATATCCTGATGAACTGCATACTCTTTACCTTTGTAAGTAAGAGATTCAAATGCAACGATTGGTTTTCCTGCAAGTTTAACTCCTGAGAATTCAAAGATAACATCTACAGTTCCATTCTTGGATTCTGCTGTAAATTTCACACTGGATGTGATCTCTTTACCCTCATCATCTAATGCAGGTTTTCCTGTTTCTTTGTCCATTAATTTACCATTGATCGTATATGTTTTTCCAACGATCAGGTTTTTGTAGGATACAGTATCTTTAATTTTCATGTTTGTAGATGCTTCTACAAGATTAGATCCTGTATTTGCATCACTTGCTTTTGTTCCAATGCTGACAAAACTGATCGTCTGTCCTTCATCATTGATATCCTGATGAGTTGCGATCGTTGTACCATCAGATTCTCTTGTTAAGACTTCAAAGACAACGACATCTTCTCCACCAAGATCACTTGCATCGAAGTTTAATTCAACATCAACGCTTCCTGCTTTTGTTGTATTTGTAAATACTTTTGTTCCAGTCACTGCTTTTCCATTTTTATCAAGAACAACAGCACCTGTTTTCTTGTTCATTAATGTAGCAGTTAATCTGTATTTGTCAGGAGTTACATGTTCGTAATTTACAGTATCAATGATTGTAACATCATCTGTTGCAGATGCAATGTTATTATCTGTTTCTTCATTTTTCGCTTTTGTACCGATCTTTGGTTCAGATTCATCTGTGATGGTTCCACCCTGAATTGTTTTACCATCTTTTGTGATATAGAATTCAAATTTTACGAGCTGTAATCCTTTGTTGGAATCACTTCTTAATTCTTCGACTTCATATTTACCATAAGGGAAAGCACCTTTTTGGTCATCGACATTAGCCATACTTCCGTCTTCCCCTTGACCGAACCATGTACCGGCATTGTGATCAAAATCAGAAGCTTTTAAAACCGTATCTTTTTTATAATCCTTTAACAGTTTGTCATTCGCATTTGTGTTTTTGGAATGATCGATTGCTGTAGAATCATACTCTCCATTTTTGTCAGTTACAACAACATGAGATTCTCCTGTTGCTGTATTTGTGATCTTAAATGCTGCATTGACACTTTTTTGTTCATCAGATTTCTTGTTGAATACATAATTTCCTCGAATGATCTGGTTTTTGAAGTTTAATCCTTCTACCATGTTTGCGGTATAAGTTGTTCCATCTTCTCCATGGCATTCAACAGCATGTTCATTACCATCGCTCATCATGTATCCCTGACTTGTTGCGATCTCTTTCACGCCATAAGTACCATAAGGCAAGCTGCGATCTTCTGTCTGAGCAGTATATTTCTTTTCTTTGTCATTCCATGTTGTAGAGATTCTTGTAACTTCTTCTCCTGGATTGACTGTCTTTCCCTGATATTTGATCGCATTTGCACTGCGGTTAATGATAGAGAACTGTGTTCCTTCTAATGTAGCTGCATCTTCAGCTAACTTATGGTCTTTACCACCAATTGCTTCGCTCTTATTCAGCTCTGCATCGTTTTTTGTCACCTGAATAGCATACATCTTTGTAGGATCACTGACTGTAAAATCAGAAACAACTTTACTTGGCTGTTCTCCATCTTTTCCACTGACTTTTGTGA
>OGTL01002033.1_pt1 | contig 16278 bp, 20 predicted proteins | sample 1553601 | NCBI WGS metagenome assembly OGTL01 (sample SAMEA2580112, study PRJEB22360) | human gut metagenome | biome: human gut; feature: human-associated habitat; material: faeces | place: Denmark | collected 2008/2010 | reverse complement strand
AAGGCAAAGGTCTGCAACACCTCTATCCCCGGTTCAAATCCGGGTGGCACCTCTTGAAAAGCCCAGGAAATCAAGATTTTCTAGGCTTTTTCTTTTTTCAGAATCCTATAATTCTGTCTAAAAAAAAGAGTATGTGTGATTTTAATGCCACGCCGTCCTAAAAAGGGCACGATAGAAGATTGACCTAATTTTTCTAATCGATCCAGACTGGTTTGTTTGAATTTGCCAGCTTCAACCATGAGACTTTTGCGGAATAAGTATTTGTTCGCATAGTCCTGTATTTTGATGTTTGAAGTAATTGCGTCTTGTATTGCGACTTTTATCTTCCAGTCATCTAATAATGCTTTCGCTTCTCCTTTGGTAGGAGCATTAAACTCCTTGTCCGGTAGCCCTTTTTTTCTATATCGGGCAGTCCAACCTCCTCTCTTATTTGGAAATAGTGATCCATCCCCTTTGGATCTTCTTTTTTGTTGTGTACCTTTCGTTGTTCTCGCCATGAATAGTTCTAATGAGATATTCATGCCAAATCAGGTATAAGCTCTATTTTAATATAGCCAAGCCTGATTGACAATAACTTTCTAAAAGGGCTAAAAGAATATTTGTTTTCCTATGTTTTTCTTGAGAAACTCCTGAATAGAATCTGGTGAAGTAAAATATTGCCGCCCAACTTTTGTAACTGGAAGAATTCCACTGTCAAGAAGTTCCCTAGTTTTTGTTTTTCCAATGCCGAGCATGGATGCTATCTCCTGAACGGAGTATGCTTTAAAGAGATTGTCTGTTTCACTCAATATAATCACCTCTATAAATTAGATTAATGAAAGAGTAGACATATCAGGAAACCGTTTCCTATGCCATGTTTCATGCACGTATGAGGTGTTACTATGTAATCATCAAGCTGCAGGCGTGCATTCATGCGACACTATCTGCAGCACCTATATACATTTCCTGATAAGGTATAAAATTATTAAGGTACAATAGCGTAAGACTTGGTTTTGTCTTAACAATTTCATTAAGTAATTAACTGAGATTTTTTCAGATTGAACAGATTATGTACTTTTTATTAAAAATTTTTCTGTAAACTTGAAAAAAGAGAGGTGGGATACGTGATATTTCAATATTTTAATTGAAGTCATATATGCAAAGCAGAGTATTTAAGAACATACAATATATTGTGCATGAAGATTGACATATACTATATCATGTGCTACTATACTGCTATAGTTAATTTTATGCGCACCCATAGGGGGAGTTTTGGATTTGTATAAATCCGAAGACTCAAGGAGAGCAGTAAGGCTGCTTATTCCGCATAAGTTGTTTATGATTGTATAAAGTGTCACTATCTGTCCTTATGGGGCAATAGCGGCACTTTTGTTTTTTCGGTAATATTATCAGGGATATGAGAATGGATAGCGAAGGAATAATTCACTTTTCATTCTTTTTTTATGCCCTAATGAAAGGCAGGATTGCCACAATCAGCTTTGGCTGTTTATGTGCTGTGGAAGAAAGGAGGAACCATAGAGTGTATGATATGTCAGGCTTTAGCTACGATATCACAGATGTCGTGCATTTACTGCAGCTTAGAGTACGGCATAAAAATTCTTCGTCAATGGATGTGAATTGTCCATTTTGTGGAGAAACAAAAGGGAAAATGAATGTTAATCTTCAGAAAAATGTGTTCCGGTGTAATCGGTGTGATGCTTCCGGCGGAATGCTGGAATTACACGGAAGACTGCATGGTGTTTCCAGTGCAGAGGCAAACCGACAGATCCGGGAAGCTCTGGGAAAGGGGGAATACCGGACGGAGATTAGACCCATGGAAGGAAAAATACAAGGATTTCAGATACGGTTGGATCAGGTAATGGAGGGACGGAAGTATATCTGGCTTTCCAGTGTGAAATTCCAAAATGGAGTATATTTCTGCCAATGCCAAAGGATATGACAGACTGTTCCAGATTATGTAGGAGTGTGATAAATGAAAAACGCAGACTCCGCACGAAAGAAGACGGCGGTATGAAATCATCCATGCTTCAGAATCCTTCTGATCCAGAAGCTACATTCCGAAGCAAAGCAGGAAAAGAATACCGGGGATATGCAGCCAACATTGAGGAGTCTGTAGGAGAGAATGGTTCTGTTGTAACAGAGTATCAATATGACCAGAACAACCACAGTGATAGTCAATTTATCCAGGAGCATCTTGAGCAGATTGGTAAACAGGAAGAGCGAACTGTTATAGTTACGGATGGAGCATACAGCGGAACAGAAAACACACAACTTGCAGCAGACAAAAATGTAGAACTGATTACCACAAGCCTGACAGGGAAAACCGCTGCGGATATCTTTGCTGATTTTGAATTCAACAAAGAGGGAACGAAAGTCCTCCGGTGTCCGGCTGGCCATGCACCGAAAAGCTGTTCTTATATGAAACAAAGCAATCAGTGTGCCGTTTCTTTTCTGCATGAACAGTGTGCCAACTGTCCATATCAGAATCAATGCAGGCCGAAGATGTTTAAAAGAGTTGCAAAAATAGTAACATCCAAAGCTGCACATGAACGTGCGAAAATCCAGAGGAACATGAACAACGAAAAATTTAAAAATTATGCAAGGCTCCGTAATGGTGTCGAGACTGTTCCGTCAAATATCCGCAGGAATTACCATTTGGAAAAGATGCCCCGAGGAAAGCAGCGTGGCAAGTTTTTTTCGGTTCCAAGAAAGCAGCGTTGAATTTCCGAAAACTCTTCAATTATGTGAAGGGTCTGGGAAACTATGCTCAAAATCCAGTATTTGCATAAAACAAGGCAGGGAATAACCAGCATATATCCCCAAAAATCCGACATTACACTACAAAATATGAATTTTTCAAGGTACTATAGGAATAGGGGCCAATTTATTTATGGTTTTGCCCCCGACATCTAAATATAACATTATAGGAAATACCTTTTTCTTCTAATCCCTTTTCTATAAGTTTATCATAATTCGTTGTCCAAATATTATTAAAGTCTATTTCTAATAAGCAATCCAACAAATCATTACTTTTGTGAAACTTATTGATTTTTTGACTGATAATTCTGCGAAGATCCGAATCACTATGCTTATTTACATAGTATTGTGCAAGAGAATATAAATCTATCTCGTCTATATTTAATTCATCAGCACACCCTGAAAGTAAATCGGCCAATCCTGGATATCCAGAATTCTGCGATACTCCTGACCCAATAAAGAGAGAAGCTTCATTGTTTATTACCTGCTCAGAAAATTGTTCAATAAAATGCGATAGATTATTATTTGTTTGGGATATTAAATATTCATAGGTAAAATTATTTATTTCTGACATTTTTTCTCTCATTCTAATAGTATTATTCTGTAATCTAATAGAGGATAATTAAGTATTATCCATTATTGATAAGATGAATGGAACTACAGTACGGCGAAGGAATTGTTTCATAGATGAGAAACTTTTACGATTGGCAGCAGCAGGAAAGTAGAATGGTGGCTCCGAACCGGCATATTGGAAAAATATGAAAATTTTATAATAAGTGAAAAACCTGCGCAGGATCGGAAATGTTCTTACAGGGTTTTTCTGCATCTGACAAAATAAAAATTTTGCGATTTCTGTTAGAATAATAGAAGAAAAAATGTGTCGACACCGTGGATATAAAAATAGCAGTCATATGTCGTTTAAGCAATCTGATTAATCAGAAAGATATCACAGTGAATGAAGTGGCGGGACGTTTGGTCTGTTTGGTCGTTCCTCCTTTGGCAAGAAAAAATATTGTGTATAAGCTAAGTAAGAATGCTGCACTTTTTTATGAAAAAAAGAGCAAGAATAAAGGAAAAGCCGTTATGGGTAAATTCTGTGGCGATTTTTTATGCATTGAATTCAGCTCTAAGATATGAAACAGTAGTAGATATGCTATACCAAAAAGATGAAGATAGGGTAAGTGGGATTATCTTCATCTTTTTGGGTTTCGATATTTTTCTGGAGACTTTCCATAAACCTTACGGAACGCAGCGGAAAATTTACCTGCGTTGGCATAGCCTAAATGCTCTGCAATATTACCGATTGTCAGATTCGGCTTAGACAGTAATAGAAGTGCATACCGCATTTTGGCCTGGCGAATATAATATCCAACAGGAACTCCATACATGGCCTTGAACGATTCCCGAAGTTTTGTTTGTCCCATTGCGGATATTTTGCAAAGTTGTGACATTTCAGGCGGATTTAAGATATTTTGCTCGATGGCATGCCGTACAGCTTCTAATGCTTTTTTTTCTTGTTGCGAAAAATGCTGTTGGTTCAACACAATTTCTTGTTGCTGTTTGTGAAAATTTCCGGCTACAATAGAAAGCAACTCGCCTACCTTGCTTTCATAGTAAAGGCGGGATGTTTCACCAGCTATCAGCTTATCTCGTATCTGCAAAAAAAGGGCACTGATTTCCAGAGTATTATAGTCAAAAGATTTCCAGTTGTAGACTTCTGCATAATCAAAATCGTCCGGAGTGAACCGTTCTTGAAGATTTTTTGCTATGTAGTCTTCAAATAACAACACCGACGCATAGCGGATCGGTATATCGGGCTGGTATAACACCCGTCCTTGCGATGGTTTGTTCAAATAGAGGTGTATTCCCTCTGTGATAGGCTGGGCCTTTTTTCCGTTTTGAATTAGGGTAACGCCACCGGATTCCAAATAATAAATTTTTACCAGAGGCTGGTTGATGGTATATTTACGTTCCATTGGTGCATAGGGTGTCCAGTTTCCGGTTGACAGAAACAATCCATCCGCCGGCTGAACTTGATAGACATTACCATATCCTTGCTGGTTTTGTGGCTTCAAAGTAAAAATTCCATTATGATTATCCTGCTGAAAATGATAATCGTACAAGTAAAAAGAAGCATCCCCTAATTCGTGGACAGCTTGTGGAGAATCAGCTAACATCTCTTTTACCTCATTTCTTTTGCGGATAGAATAATCCGCAATATCTTTTTTATGCTCCAAAATATCATGTTTCCCAATAAGCAAAAAGGAAAAAACACTGATATATACGGTAATGTCTCTCTTTTATTAATGCCTATCGACCTTTTTGACTGCATTTGACACTCTGGAAAACGCTGTATATAATGACTTTGTTGGTAGTTAGAGGTTTCTAACTATGATAATTCTATCATGTTTTTGTCATTAGGTCAATGAAGCTCTGCCAACAAATAAAAATTAGGAGGACGTTGAAAATGTCTAATTCACAACAAATGAAAAAAGGATTGTCTGTACGCGATCTGATTACCACTGGAATCCTTGCAGCCCTGTATATGGTATGCGCCATGATCGGTGAGGCTATCTTTGGATTCTTCCCCGTACTGACATTCCTCTGCCCGTTGTCTATCGCGCTGTTGTGCGGCCCTGTTTATATGCTAATTCTGGCAAAGGTGCCGAAGCATGGGCCGATTATCGTCACCGGTATTTTGGTGGGTGGAGTGTTGTTTGTACTCGGAATGTACTGGTCTATGTGTTTAGCCTATTGTATTCTCGGTGTCGTGGCTGATCTGCTGGCCGGTTCCGGCAAATTCAGAAACAAGGGACGTAACCTGTTGTCCTATATGGTTTTGGTTATCAGCCCTGTATTCTCCTATGGGATGCTGTGGTTCGACCGTGACGCTTATGTGAACTATCTGGTTGAAAAAGGGACAGAACAGGCTTACATGGATACAATGGTTTCCACCGCCAGGAACTGGATGCTTCCGGCTATGATTATTGGTGTGCTGATCTGTGCCGCTCTTAGTGGTTTGTTAGGCCAGAAACTTTTAAAAAAGCATTTTGAAAAGGCGGGAATCGTTTAATGGGTACAATGAAAAAGGGAATTTTGGTTCTTGACCCACGAACCAAAATTCTCCTGCTGTTGGGGATCAATATTTATGTTTTTACAAATAGTTATGTCTGGGCTGAAATAATTGTAATGGCAGCTTTAATTATTCTCCTGTTGTTATGTGGCGTTTATAAGGCTGCCCTAAAAAGCGCGGTTACATATATAGCCCTACTTGCAATTAAATACTTTTTGCTGCCATTTTGCCCGGAAATTATATTAACTTCGCTGAATATTGTCGTCATTACTTTCCGCAAGTTGCTTCCCTGCGTAACATTAGCAACTTTGCTCGTTCAGACGACACCTATTCGGTTGCTTATGCACGCATTGCAAAGGTGGCATTTACCTCAGACAGTAATTATACCGTTAGCAATCACAGTACGCTACTTCCCTACTTTGCGTGAAGAACAACAGGCAATCAGCGATGCGATGAAATTGAGAAATGTACATGGTGTTTTTCAAAAATTGGAGTATATCTATGTACCGCTCATGTTATCAGCCTCGACAACAGCAGATGAATTAAGTCAGGCTATTACTGCACGTGGTATAGATAATCCACGCCCTAAAACCTGTGCCGTATCTATGCAGTTCCATATACAGGATTATATACTCTGCTTTGTCGCTATTGTACTTGTTATTATTGCTTTTGTGTTGCTTTAAGAAGGGGGGATTTTATGATAACATTTGAAAACCTGTCATTTTCCTACGAAAATACAGGTGAAGAACAGTTAAATTCCCTTGACCTGCAAATAAAAAAGGGGGAATTTGTCCTTCTTTGTGGAAGAAGTGCCTGCGGTAAGACAACTGCAACCAAGTGCATCAACGGATTGATTCCACATTTCACAGAAGGAAAATATTCTGGCTCTGTTGTTGTTAAAGGAAAAGAAATTGCCAAAACACCAGTTTATGAAATATCAGAAGATGTAGGCTCAGTTTTTCAAAATCCTAAAACTCAATTTTTTAATCTTGACTCTGATAGCGAACTGGTTTTTGGAATGGAAAATTTAGGAATAGAGCCAGACAAAATAAATGCCCGTGTTCAAGAAGTAGCTCACGGTCTTAAGATTGAAAACCTATTGGGGCGAAGTGTTTTTGACCTTTCTGGTGGTGAAAAACAGATACTTGCTCTCGCCTCTATTTATGCAGTAAATCCGGATATTTATGTTCTTGATGAGCCAACAGCAAATATTGACAAAGATGGAATCGACCGGCTGCATGAAATTCTTCTCAAATTGAAGCAAATGGGTAAAACGATTGTGATCTCAGAACATCGCTTATATTTTCTCATGGATTTAGTGGATAAGGCCGTTTATATTGAACGTGGTGCTATTCAGAAAGTATATACAGGCGACGAATTCCGTGCGTTAGCGGATTCAGAACGTATTAGGCTTGGATTGCGTTGCTTCAAATTAGACAACGAAAAAGATGAGGTGCCTACGAAGTGTAATTCAGGCATATTGGAGATTGATAATTTATCCGTGAGCTATAAAAACAGAACTATTTTCAGGAACGCATCCTTTACAGCAAATCGTGGGGATATTATTGCGGTTACGGGATGCAATGGAAGTGGAAAATCTGCTTTCCTGCGTGTACTTTGCGGACTTATGAAAGAAAAAGCGGGGAGAATTGTATTTGATGGAAAACTATATCCATATAAAAAACGCCGGAAACTGTGTTACATGACGATGCAGGATGTTGTCCATCAGTTATTTTCTGATAGTGTGTGGGAAGAATTTTCTCTTCTCAATAAAACTGTTGATGAACAGGAAATCACGAAAATTCTAAGACGACTGGACTTATTGGATTACAAGGATAAACATCCTATGACACTCTCTGGAGGTCTAAAGCAGCGGCTTGCTCTGGCAGTAGCCACTCTTGCAAATAAAGATATTATGATTTTTGATGAACCGACCAGCGGCTTGGATTATGGCAACATGATCAAAGTTTGTGAACTTATTAAAGAGTTATCTTCCAATAGAATAGTATTTGTGGCGACACATGATCGTGAGTTAATGGGATTGTTGTGTACCCGTCGAATGGAAATATCAAATGAATCAATCTCTGTTTACGATCTCACGGCTAAATAAGGAGGTTCAGATGAAACTTCATGAATCCGGAGAGGATTATCTGGAAGCTATCTTTGTCCTGCAGCAGAAAAAAGGAATGGTTCGCTCTGTTGATGTGTCTCAGCATCTGGGTGTGAAAAAGCCTAGTGTGTGTAATGCGGTTTCCATTTTGGAGCAAGGCGGCTTCCTGGTTAAAGATGAGGACCATTTCCTTCACTTAACTGAAAAAGGCCGGGAGACGGCTGAGACAATCTATGAACGGCACTGTTATTTTAAAAACTGGCTGATTGAGGCAGGTGTGGAGGATGCCACTGCAGAACAGGAAGCCTGCAGGATCGAGCATGACATCAGTGAGCAGAGCTTCCAGAAACTGAAGAGATGGAAGGAGCTGGGGCACCCTGAAGAGACAAATGGTGATTGAATTTCCAGAGGAACGGTTGCCGGAGATCTGCTGTATCAAGAGAAAACTCCAGACTCTGGAAGGTGTGAAAATCTTTATGGAGCCGCAGCAGATCCGATATCCGGGATTTTTCCTGGATACGCTCCAGCGTAAGGTCATGGTGGAGGAAAAGGAGGTATTGCTGACTGCCAGGGAATTTGATGTCCTCGCAGTCATGGCCAGACATCCGGGACGTGTGTATACCTATGCTCAGATCTGTCGTATGATCTATGGAGAAACGGATGTAGGGGAAGAAATGTACAGCAGTGCCTACTGTCTGATCAGCGGCCTGCGGAAGAAGCTGGAGAAGGAACCACGGCACCCCCGGTATCTTGATACCGTATATGGTGTCGGGTATCGGTTTGAGATTGCATAAATAATAATCGTTATAACCATCAAGGGGCGCTGCTTTTTACACAGCGTCCCTTGAGTTCATTCATAAGATATTTACAACATTTTTATTCTGGGAACGGCAAAGTCGGGCGATAGTAGCCATCCACATGAAGAGGAAGGACTACCGATCCGGCTTCGATTTTTTTAATCTGAACGTCATGGGAATAGCCCAGGACAACGCAGCCACATGAAACGTTTTCAATGCCTGACCGACCAGATGCCCGGTCAACGATTGTTTGTCCGCCCATTGTTCCAATCCGTGCATTCCCATTCAGGCGCAGAATACGGGAGTTGTCCAACATTTTATGTATATGGCTGTTTTCATATACACTACGAATAAGCGAAATGCCTTTCATCTTATGGACGACTGCATTTCCACACAATTCACAGATCATGGAATGGTCAGCCAGATTTTGAATCTGAACGTTTCCACAAGCATGTCGAATCAAAGAGTTCCCTGTGATCAACTCTGCCTGAGCGTGATCAGACATAGAACTTATGACAGAATCAAAACAGTAGATTTCTGCATCTCCACAAACGTTCGTTACGTTACAGTGATACAAAATATGCTTACCGCTGCTGATCATCTTGATTGTCTCATTTGTCCGTAAGTATTTTTTCTGCCAATCCTCCAGTGCGGCAATTATTCTTTGTTGGATAGGTTTGTTCTTCCGTAAAGGTCTGTCAAGCCAGGAATCAGCAGAGAACATTGAAAAATCGATTTTCTGGTGCTTTGGACTGATCCACCATTCCCAACAAGATTGATATAATGTGATAATTATGGGAAAGGTGCCCTCCTTGATATATCCGGACTCGGTTTTGGCTGCCAGAATATCCTGTACCCCTTTATCCCCTCTTGCTGTTGCGTAACCTTCATTTTCAAATAATACAATACTAAATTCTAAATCCATTCTTTTCTCCTTTCTTGTGGGTGTTCCTCCGGAAATTTAATTCAATCCTCCTCTCCTGCTTTCAGGTATAAAAAAAGAGAATGATGCCGGATGCTCATTCTCAAACTTCGTACAGAAATCTCTGCAAAATAAAAAGCCAGAAGGTACTGCCTGGTGGCAGAATATCCCTCTGACTGATTACAAACCTAAACAGCGTGTGATAAATCCTTTCCGGATAGACACAAAATATATGGTACAAATTTAGTATAACACTAGATATAGTGGCGGTCAAATAAAAAATAGCTTTACACACCTATATATAGCATAACAAATAAGCAGCACCCCTTTGTACGTCAGGTTTTGACAGAAAAATCCTCTTGACGAAAGAACGTATGTTCGCCATAATAAGAGAAAAAGGGGGCGAACATGAGTTTGGAAAGAAGAAACGTTATTTCTCATATTGATGTAAATTCCGCATTTCTGAGCTGGGAAGCTGTTTACCGCCTCCACCATTTAGGCGGGAAGGAGGATCTGCGGGAAAAGGTGTCTGCGGTTGGCGGTGATATGGCAATGCGGCACGGGATTATTCTGGCCAAATCTATTCCGGCCAAAAAGTTCCATATAAAAACGGGAGAAACTATTCTGGAGGCGAAACAGAAATGTCCGGAGTTGATTTTGGTTCCACCCAATTATAACCTGTATGAGAAATGCTCCAAGGCATTTATGGATATCCTGCGCCAGTATTCTCCAACCGTAGAGCAATACTCGATAGACGAAGCCTTTGTGGATATGACAGGTACGGAAGGACTCTGGGGCGATCCGGTGACGGCAGCATACAGGATGAAAGATCAAATCCGGGATACGCTGGGATTTACCGTCAATATCGGGATCTCGGAGAACAAGCTGTTGGCCAAGATGGCATCAGATTTCCAGAAGCCAGATCGGGTGCATACGCTGTGGCATAATGAGATTGAAGATAAAATGTGGCCGCTTCCGGTGAGTGATCTGTTTTTTGTCGGGCGGGCGACTGCAAAAAAGCTGTTTAACCTGGGGATCCATACCATAGGGGAACTGGCTCATGCGGACCCGCATCTGCTGAAGATCCATCTGAAAAAGCACGGGGAGGTCATCTGGGCGTTTGCCAACGGGATGGATGTATCTGTGGTACAGTCGGAAGCCCCGGCCAATAAAGGATACGGGAACTCCACCACCATTGCCTTTGATGTAACGGATGCGTCCACTGCGAAGCTGGTGTTGTTGGCGTTGGCGGAGACGGTGGGAACCAGACTGCGGGCAGTCAAGGTGCGGGCGGAAGTGATCGCTGTGGGAATCAAATCTCATGACCTGCGATATGCCAGCCACCAGATGACGCTGCAGAACGCTACGAACATAACCATTGAGATCCATCGTTGTGCCTGCCAGCTTTTTGACCAATTATGGGATGGGACAGCCATCCGGCATCTGGGGATCCACACCAGCCGGGTAAAGGATGGGTTCAATATGCGCCAGTTGGATATGTTTGACACGACAGATTATGAAAAGCTGGAGAAAATGGACGCAACGGTGGACCGGATCCGTGGACGGTATGGGATTGACTCGGTAAAGCGGGCGGCATTTGTCGGAAGTCCGATTGACCATATGTCCGGTGGAATCTCAAGAGAAAAAAGGACTGTTGATTATAAGAAAATCGGGGTAAAATAGGAGGTAGAGATCTATGAGCATGGGGATTGGAACGAACACCCAGAAACCGGATGAGGGCGAGCTGAAAAGAAAAATGAAGGAAATTGCCTGTTCTGTCTGGTACACGAGCAAAGGCAGAACAATTCCTATGATGTTCAAATATCAAGATGAGGAAGGCGTAATTCAAAAATTCTTGTTGATAAATCGAATCAAGTCGTATATGATTGAAAGTGGCACACGAATTCACGAGTGCACAACAGAAAATGGAGGGAAGTAATTTGAAAGCAGGCAGAAAAATTTTATTGTGGTATTCCTATTCAGGAGTTCTGCTGTAGTACAGTGGTGGAAAATCAGGAATATCTATTTCGGTTATATTATTATCCGGAGTCGCATTGTTGGAAGGTAAGTTGGGGAGAGGAATAGTGAATAAGCATATTTTAAAATTTCCAGAGGAGGGATTAAAGCAACTGCAGTTTTTTATGGAAGGACTAAGCTTTCCTGTGGCAGTTGCTGCATATACAGAACAGGATATTGTGAAGATCTCTTATCTGGTCCGGCTGCTTCAGAGGGGCGATATTCATAGCACCTATGCACTGTGTATCTGGTGTATCCGTCAGGGGATCATTTATCAGATATTGTTTCGGTTTTCTTTTAAAGCGATGATTAAAAATCCTGTTCGTACCTATGATTATTTACGGCTCCAGAGATTGCTGAAGAAATGCAGGGAACAAACGCTGGGAAAGTCGAGATAAGGAGAAGAAAATGTGTGGACGTTATTATGTGGATGATGAGACGGCAAGGGAGATTGAGAAGCTGGTACGGGATCTGGATAGGAAATTGCAGATAGAGCGCACTGGTGATGTTTTCCCAGCGCAAAATGCTACAATAATAAAAGGGCAGGAGCACCATCTTGCTGCAGAACAGATGAGATGGGGCTTCCCAGGGTTTGAGAAAGGAAAGCTGCTGATTAACGCAAGGGCAGAGAGTGCCCTGGAACGTCGGGCTTTTCGGGATAGTATACAGAACAGGCGTTGCATCATTCCGTCCAGAGGTTTTTACGAATGGAATAAGAGCAAGGAGAAGTTCACTTTTGAACGGGAAGATGCTACAGTGCTATTTATGGCAGGATGCTATAATCGATATGAGGATGAGGAAAGGTTTGTGATCCTCACAACGGAGGCAAACTCTTCCGTGGCGCTGATCCACAACCGGATGCCGTTGATCCTGGAGCCGGAGGAGGTGGAGGACTGGGTACTGGATGACAGGGCAACCGAGTATTTGTTGCATAAGACGCCGGGACTGTTAAAGGCTCATGCTGAGTATGAACAGATGCGGTTGTTTTAATGAGGCTTGTCTGGTATGAATACTTGTAGAAGTGGCTATGTTTTTACAAAAATATTCTAGTCGGAAGATGATTTGCCAGAACAGATAAGTGTAATATACTCTAAGCAGCGTCTGTACAGAGAAGCCGGCTGCTTAGAGTATATTATTGTAAGGAGGAATGAATGATGTACACACAGGAACAAAACAGAGAAATTGAGAAGGTTATGAATGCTTTTGCTGATTACATTCGGGATACCCCGCGTTTTGATCTGTTATGGTCAGATAAGGTGGGATATGTATTCCTTGACGGGATTTCTGAGGAGCAGGATGACTTTTGCATGGCGCCGATTATTCTCCGGGATGGTGAAACGCTTTGTGAGGAAATAATCTATCACATCGCTTGTGATGTAGTGGAGGAAAAGGGAAAATCCCATGACCTGCGTTTGTGCGGTCCGGAAGAACGGGAAGAGATCCAAAAGCGGCTGTTACCATATCTGCGACAGCTTCCGGAATATGAACATCTGGTGGAAGAACTGTTTGAAGATTAATAGTCTGCCAGACACAAGAGGAGCCGTCCGTGAGGGCGGAACGGATGTTACTGATCTTAGAATATGGGCAGATGCGGTTATTTTAATGAGGTTGACGTGGTGTTAATGGAAAGAATTTGGTATAATTGAGATAGCAATAAACGCTGAATTTAGTTAATGGAGAAATGCTTATGGGATTTTGGATTTATATGCTGATTATGGATTTACTTCTTCCGCTTACAATGATTGGTTTTGGAAAATATTTTATTAAAAAAGCGCCAAGGGAAATCAATGGAGTATTTGGATATCGAACTTCTATGTCCATGAAAAATAAAGATACATGGGAGTTTGCCCATAGATATTGTGGTAAGATATGGTATATTTGTGGATTGATTACATTACCCATAACAGTAGTATGTATGCTTTTGCTAATCGGAAAAGATAAAGACGCTGTAGGAATAGGTGGGGCAATTATGATGGGAGTACAACTTGTTCCTTTAATTGGTTCTATTTTTCCGACAGAGATAGCGTTGAGAAAAAACTTTGATAAAAATGGGAAAAGACGATAAATGATGAATTTATCGGGCCACCCTGACCCGAACTTTCAAAACTGAATACCAGCCGCCACCGGCGGCACCACCAAGCAGGAAATCACTGAACGGTTTCCTGCTTTTTCTTTGCCCGGACGCCGGGAGAAAGGAGGTTACAATCCGTCATGCCACCATGCCCGCACTTTGACCTGAAAATCGTCCAGCGCAGCAAGCGCCAGTCAGCCGTTGCGTCTGCCGCCTATCAGAGCGGGGAACGGCTGTTTTCCGAATACGACCAGAAACAGAAATACTATTCCCATAAAAGCGAAATCGTCCACACCGAAATCATGCTGCCGCCCCACGCCCCGCCGGAGTACGCAGACCGCAACACCTTGTGGAACGCCGCCGAAGCCGTAGAAAAACAATGGAACTCCCAGCTTGCCCGAAGGATCGTACTTGCCATACCGAGGGAAATCCCCCGGTCACAGCACGCCGGCCTGATCCGGGACTATTGCCGGGAGTTTTTTGTTTCCAAAGGCATGATTGCCGATTTTGCCATTCACGACAAGGGGGACGGGAATCCCCATGCCCACATCCTGCTGACCATCCGGGCAATGGACGAAACCGGGAAATGGCTTCCCAAGAGCCGGAAGGTTTATGACCTTGACGAGAACGGCGAGCGTATCCGGCTCCCGTCCGGGAGCTGGAAAAGCCACAAGGAGGATACCGTGGACTGGAACGACCAGAAGTACGGAGAGATCTGGCGGCAGGGCTGGGCGGCTACCGCTAACCGCTATCTGGAAGCCAACGGACGCCCGGAGCGCCTTGACCTTCGTTCCTATGAACGGCAGGGGCTTGATAAAATCCCCACCGTCCATATGGGGCCAGCAGTCAGCCAGATGGAGAAACGAGGGATACAGACCAACATCGGCAACTTGAACCGGGACATCAAAGCCGCCAATTCCCTTATGCAATCTATCCGGCAGATGGTACGCCACCTGAAAGGCTGGATTGCAGACCTGAAGGAGAAAAAAGCCGCCCTGCTGGAAGCCTTGCAGGAATCGAAGGAACCCACCCTGCCGGAGCTGCTGGGGAAATATCTGGATTTGCGCCGGGAGGAACGTACAGGCTGGACAAGCAAAGGCCAGCTTACAGGCAGCGTTGCCGATTTCAACAAGGTTATGGAAGCTATCCGCTATCTGCGGGAAAAGGAGCTGTCCACTGTGCAGAGTTTGGACGCTTATCTGGATACCGTCAGCGGGCAGGCCGTTTCCATCCGGGCAGAGATGAAGCCGAAAGAACAGCGTATGAAAGAAATCAACACCCTGCTTTCCCATATCGCCAACTTTGAAGCCCATAAGCCGGTTCATGTGGAGTATGCTGCCATCCGGTTTAAGAAGCCACGGGAACAGTTTGCCGCCGCCCATCGGGACGAGCTGGACGCCTATAATGCCGCTATCCGTTATTTCAAGGTGCATTTGAAGGAGAAGAAGTACAGCATTAAAAAGCTGAATGAGGAACAGACACAGCTTGCCGGAGAAGTTGCCGGATATAAGGAACGGTTGTCCGCATTACAGGAGGATGTGAAGATTCTCCGGGATGTGCGTCACTGGCTCAATCAGGTTCTTCCGTCTGAACAGTACCGCCAGACCGCCGAGCCGGGAAAGAAACCGTCCATCCAGCAGGCAGTCAAAGGCCGGACGCAGCGTATCCGGGAAGAACAGGCCGAGAAACGGAAGCAGCCCCGCACAGAGAAAAAACAGGATATGGAACTTTAATAGGCGCTTGCTATTTTCTTTTTCGAGAATGACAGGCGCTTTTCTTATTTTCAGGAGGATTTATTTGAATGTATTTAAAGCTGTCAAGCAGTCTGTTACCACCCGGCAGGCTGCGGAGCATTTTGGAATCCGGGTGGGACGAAACGGGATGTGTGTCTGCCCCTTCCATGCTGATAAAAACCCCAGCATGAAGGTTGACCGGCGCTTTCACTGTTTCGGCTGTCAGGCAGACGGGGATGTGATTGACTTTGTTTCCCGTCTGGAAGCTGTCAGTCCGAAGGAAGCCGCCCTCATGCTGGCGCAGGAGTTCTCCATCCCCTATGAGGACAGGGAACCACCCGGCAGGAGAAAACCCAAACCCCGGCAGGAAACCCCGGAACAGCGGTTTTGCCGCATGGAGCGTTACTGCTTCCGGGTGCTGTCCGATTATTACCATCTTCTGCGCCGCTGGAAACGGGACTATGCCCCTAAGATGCCGGAAGAAGCATGGCACCCGCTTTTTGTGGAAGCCTTGCAGAAGCAATCCCATGTGGAATATCTGCTGGATGTGCTGCTCTCCCCGGATATGGAGGAACGGGCAGTCCTTATCGTTGACTATGGAAAGGAAGTGAGCAATCTTGAAAGACGAATGGCAGAGCTTGCCGCCCAAGATACGGCAGGCCGCAGAACAGACCATACAAGAAGCAGCCCCGCCCCGGAGCATTGAGGAAGTAAAGGCCATGCTGGAAAGCACCGAGAAAGGCAGCGTCCGCAACAGTATCCGCAACTGCCTGACCGTCTTTCAGAATGACCCGCTGCT
>OGTL01002016.1_pt1 | contig 16397 bp, 13 predicted proteins | sample 1553601 | NCBI WGS metagenome assembly OGTL01 (sample SAMEA2580112, study PRJEB22360) | human gut metagenome | biome: human gut; feature: human-associated habitat; material: faeces | place: Denmark | collected 2008/2010 | reverse complement strand
TCGGTTGCCATCTGACCGAAGGAACGGCCGCGACGCTTGGCGGAGATCCACAGCACCAGCATGTCCTGCACGGCGCCGGCGAAAATCACGCCGAGGATGATCCACAGAGTGGAGGGCAGGTAGCCCATCTGCGCGGCCAGGATCGGGCCGACGAGCGGTCCGGCGCCGGAGATGCCGGCAAAGTGCTGGCCGAAGAGCACGCGGCGGTCGGTGCGTTCGAAGTTCGCGCCGTCATGCACGCGCTCGGCCGGGGCGGCGTTCGCGTCGTCGGTGCGCATGATCTTGATCTGGATGTAATAGGCATAGAAGCGGTAGGCGATGGCGTAGGAGCTCAGCGCCACGACCAGGAACCAGATGGCGGAGATCCGCTCACCGCGCGAGACGGCCAGAATCGCCCATCCGCAGGCACATACGATGGCGATGGCGGCCCACAGCAGGGCCTTCTTCCATGTCCATACCATTTTGGGACGCACGCCTACGGGCAGTCCCTTCGAATTGCGAATCACACGTTCGGCTTCGTCCGGCGTGTAATCGTCCTTGAATTCCAACTTGCCAGGTGCCGGGGCCTGGGCTGCGGCGGTGGTCATAATAACCCTCTGTTCCTCTTCAATAACCTTTGCGGGAAAGGTTCTCTTCATTGCGACCCTTTTGGGGTATCTCTCGTCTGCTTATGGCACTGGTTGGAAGCGTAGCCACGGCATGTCGCGCCTCAGGAAAATGTCCCAATATGTGAGCTTGGCCACATGTTCACGGACTGCGTTTCATGCCGATTACCCGGGATTCGCACCGCGATGTGCGAAAATGGACACGGTGTCAATCAGGAGGTGCACAGTGGTTGCAAGCATGGATTCGAGCCGCACAATGCCCGATTGGGTGAAGTACGGGGTGTTCTGGCACGTGTATCCGCTGGGCTTCTGCGGTGCCGATATCAGGCCCGCCGGCCCGCGCCAGTTCCATGGCCGCGGCCTTGACGCGATAATTCCCTGGCTGGAGTACGTGCGCGATCTAGGCGCGTCCGGCCTGCTGCTGGGTCCGGTGTTCGAGTCGGCGACGCATGGATACGACACGCTCGACCATATGCATATCGATGTGCGATTGGGCGGGGATGCCGCGTTCGATCAGCTTGTCGCGGCCTGCCGGGACATGGGATTGCAGGTGATGCTGGATGGCGTGTTCAATCACGTGAGCCGCAATCATCCGGCCGTTCAGGCGGCGCTTGACGAGACCGCCGGACGCTTGAATCCGGCCGACAACCCGTGGCATGGTCTGGTCCGCGCGCATGTCGGTGATAATGGCGAACCCGCTTTGGATGTGTTCGAGGGGCACGGGGATCTGGTGGCGCTGGACCATTCGGCTGACGAGACCGTTGACTATGTGGTCCATGTGATGAGCCATTGGCTGGATCGCGGAGCGGCCGGCTGGCGCCTCGACGCCGCGTATGCCGTGCCGAGCCCGTTCTGGGCGCGCGTGTTGCCGCAGGTCAAAGCCGCACACCCGTATTCGTGGATTTTCGGCGAGGTGATCCATGGCGATTACCCGCGCATCATCGAGGAATCCACGATGGATTCGATCACGCAATACGAGCTATGGAAGTCGATCCAGCATGCGCTGGAGACGGAGAACTTCTTCGAGCTGGATTGGAACTTGAAGCGGCACAACGCGTTCCTGGATTCCTTCGTGCCGCAGACGTTCATCGGCAACCATGACGTGACGCGTATCGCATCGCAGATTGGCCCGGCCAAGGCAGCGTTGGCATTGGCGGTGCTCATGACGGTCGGCGGCGTGCCAAGCATCTATTACGGCGACGAACAGGGCTATGTGGGCGTCAAGCAGGAGCGTTTCGGCGGCGATGACGACGTACGTCCGAAGTTCCCCGGCTCCCCTGCCGAACTGTCCACGCTGGGAGAGCCGACATACCGGCTGCATCAGGCGCTGATCGCGCTGCGCCGTCGCAACCCATGGCTGCTGGATGCGCGTACCGAGGCCGTGAAGCTGGAAAACAAGCACTTCGTCTATCGTTCGACGAGCGCCGACGCCCAGCATTCCCTGACCGTGGACCTCAACATCGAGCAATCCCCCACTTTCACCATCCGCAACGCCGATGGCAGTACAGCGTATCAATACTGAGCTCCCTCATCAGAGGGAGCTAACTCATTCACCTCTGAATGCCTCGGATCAGCAGGTCGAGCAGGTAACCGTACGACCGGTCGACCCGCTCGCGGCCGCGTGTGCGGGGTTGTGCGGAACGCAGTTCGAATTGGATGAACCCGTGTATGGACACCCAGATGGAGGATGCGATTAGATGGGGGTCATCGCCGCGGAATACAGATGCTGCCTGGCCGTATCGAATGATCTGCGTGATGGCGTCCAGGCAGTGCTGGGCCGAGTCCGACGCCTGCCCCATCCAGACCAGCGCGTAAATGCCGGGGGCGTCCAGCGCGTGTTCACGGTAGATTATGCCCGCCCTGCGCAGGCGCAGCACGGGGTCGGATTCGTCAATGGCGATGAGCTGTTCGCGCAGATCGGTGAAGTATGTGTCGATGAGCGCATCGCACACCGCCTGCTTGCCGCCGATGTGCTGGTAGATGCTGGTGGGCGACACATCGGCCTGTGCGGACAGCGCACGGATGGTCAGACCATCCACACCGTCCCGTTCCACGATCCGCCTTGCCGCGTCAAGGATTCTCCCGTGGATTTCAAGGGTGGGCGTGCGTTTGGATCGGGGCTGCGATTGCGTCATATCCGTTATTCTAGGGTGCGTACAGGCCATTACCGCCGTTTCGGCATGGCCACGATCACAACGACTGCGGCGATAAGTGCAATCGTCATGGCCGCTAGGCAGGCGAACAGGCATCCGCATCGCAAACACCGGCCTATAACACAATCAGGCCCGACGACCAGCAAAGGTCGTCGGGCCTGATTCATACGCGCTGTCGGACTAACGGCGTCCAGACTTCATACGGAATGGCGCATTGTGGCGATTCTTCTTGGAATGACGGCGGTTCGGGCCTTCCGTGTTGCCGTATTTGGCGATCATGCGGCGTTCGTGACGCTTGGCACCTTCTGAACGCTCGTCGCGTACGATGCGGTTCTCGTTCTTGCGATGGATGCGCTTGCCGCCTTCGCCCTGACGGGTGTTGCGCATGGACTGTCTGCGGCCGCCGAAATCATCGTTGCGACCGTATCCGGCCCTGTCGCGCTTATCGAACTTGTCGCCCTTGCCGTACCGATCATTGCGACGGTTCTTGCCGTGCTGGTCGCGGCCATTGTCCTGACGCTCGTCGTACCGGTTCTTGCCGTATCCGTCGCGACGGTCGCCCTTGCGGCGCTCCTCGCGGCGGTCATCGCCATGCTCGAACAGATAGTCGCGGCGCTCGGCCTCGGGGTTGCTCATGCCTGCACGGCGTTCCGCACGGTTGCGGTTCTTCTTCACGGCCTTCTTGCTGGCCTTGTCGCCGTGCTTGCGCTGCGGCTCGCCTTCGGCAACAAACTCGCCGCCTGCGTTCTCGTGCTGGAACTCGGTCTCGGCAACGTTCTGCTCGTCACGGTTGCGATTGCGATTGTGCTTGCGCTTGCCGCCGCGGCCGGACTCGTCGCCCGCCGCGTTCTTGGCGCCCCTGTTCTTGCCCTTGCGCGGGTTGCCCACGGGCTGCGACTTGTCGAGGCTCCAACCATCCACGCGCTCGGCGCGGTCGCCCACAAGCTCAAGCACTTCGGGCGAATCGTGGGTCACTTCGATCATCTTGGTCTTGATGCCGGCCTGGTTCAGCAAGCGGCGCGTCTCGCGGCGCTGCTCGGGCAGCACGAGGGTGACCACGTCGCCCGCCTTGCCGGCGCGGGCGGTACGACCGGAGCGGTGCACAAAGGACTTCGGGTCGGCCGGCGGCTCGACCTGCACCACGAGCTCCACGCCGCCGACGTCTATGCCACGGGCGGCCACGTCGGTGGCCACCATGACACGCACATCGCCGGAATCGAACGCAGCGAGGTTGCGATCGCGCTGGTTCTGGTTCAGGTTGCCGTGCAGCTCGGCGGCCGGAATGCCGTTCTGCGTCAGGTTCTTGGCGAGCTTCTTGGCCTGGAACTTGGTGCGGGTGAACAGGATGCGGCGGCCTTCGCCCGAGGCGAGCATGCGCACGAGTTCGTGCTTGTCGCCGCGCGTGGTTTCGAACACGTGGTGGGTCATCAGGTCGGGTTCGGCGGTGGCCGAATCGACCTCGTGCACCTTGGGATCGTGCAGGAAGGTGTTCACCACTTCATCCACGCCGTGATCGAGCGTGGCGGAGAACAGCATGTGCTGGGCGTCGGGCGAAATCTGCTCAAGCAGTCGCTTGACCGGTGGCAGGAAGCCCATATCGGCCATTTCGTCGGCCTCATCGATGACCACGACTTCGACGGACGAGAGCGTGAGCGCCTGCTGGCGCAGCAGGTCCTCAAGGCGGCCCGGGCAGGCGACCACGATATCGGCGCCGGCCTTCAGATCGCGGATCTGGTGGATGTACTTGACGCCGCCGTACACCGTGGTGGTGTTCATGCCGAACGTGTGGGCCAGCGGCATCAGCACGTCGTTGATCTGGTTCGCGAGCTCGCGGGTGGGGGCCAGCACCAGGCCGCGCGGGTGCGGTAGGAAGTCGTCGGCGCGGCGCTCTTCCAGGCTGGCCTTCTTGCGGCGCTTGATTTCCTTGCGGAACTCCTCCATCGCGATTTCGCCGAACGAATCGTAGGAACCGAGGCGGGTGACCAGCGGAATGGAGAATGCGAGGGTTTTGCCGGAGCCGGTGCGACCTCGGCCGAGAATGTCGCGGCCGGGCAGGGTGTCGGCCTGAATGGGGAATGCGGTCTTCTTGTCATCTGCCGCAAGCACGCGCACCAGCGGTCCGGGTACGCCAAGTTCGCCAAAGGTAAGGGGGCGGGATTCCGCGCTGTCGTTCATCTGGAAATCAGCGGAATCGTCACGATCATCGAAATTATTACGGGGCACAGTGGCCTTTCATGTCAAAGGTTACGCAAATTACGCAAGCTTTCCGAGCTTAGCGTAAGCCCCCTACTTTGCTTGGTGCTCGCCACACTGTCATCCCACTCTTTACTTATGACCCCATGGGGCGGTAACTCGCCCATGGGGCGGCAACTTGCCCATGGGGCGGTTTGAAGAAATTGTGAAACCGCAGAATAAAGCCATTTTCACCTACCGCCCCATGAGGGTTTTACCACCCCATGGGATATTTGCCGCCCCATGGGTTTTACCACCACGTAAGGCGAGCACCGCTCCATGGAACACGCAAATGGCCCCCACCCGTGAAGGTAGGGGCCATTGTGCAAAAGGGCTGAGCCAAGATACAGCCCAGTAGCCCTAAAACACACTACAAAATATCCGGATCGTCTTTGGCAATAGTGCCGGTTGCCTTGCCAATGGCCTTCAGGCCGTGGTAGGCCACAAGAATCACGATCGTGCCAATGGCAATGCCGTTGAAGGAAATGCCACCAACAGTGAACGCGAATTGGCCGATGGCAATGATCATGGTGATGGCTGCCACCATGATATTCAGCGGCTTGTCGAAGTTGACCTTGTTCTCCACCCAGATGCGGATACCGATCATGCCGATCATGCCATACAGCAGCGTGGTCACGCCACCGAGCACGCCGGCGGGGATCGTGTTGATCACGGCACCGAACTTCGGGCACAGGCTCAGGATCAGGGCAAAGGCGGCGGCGCACCAGTAGGCGGCGGTGGAGTACACCTTGGTGGCGGCCATCACACCGATGTTCTCGCCGTAGGTGGTGGTGCCGGAGCCGCCGCCGAAGCCGGCGAGCGTGGTGCCCAGGCCGTCGGCCATGAGGGCGGTGCCGATCTGATTGTCGTAGTCGCGGCCGGTCATTTGGGCCACGGACTTGACATGGCCAACGTTCTCAGCCACAAGCACAAGCACAACAGGGATGAACATGGGAAGGATGGAGAAATCGGCCTGCGGCAGGTGGAACTTCGGGAAGCCGATCCATGCGGCGTCGCCGATGGCGGAGAAGTCGACCTGACCACGGATGCAGGCATATACATAGCCGATGATCACGCCGACCAAAATATTGAGGCGACCCAGCAAGCCCTTGAACAGCACAGCCACGAGCAGCACGGCCAACAGGGTAACCAGTGCGGTGTCGGGCGCGGCTTGGAAGTTGGTCCACACGGAAGGTGCCAGATTGAAGCCGATGATGGCCACGATCGCGCCGTTGACCACGGGCGGCATGATGATGTCGATCCATTTGGAGCCGGCGTAATGCACGAGCACGCCAACCAGGGCCAGCAGAATACCGGTGACCATGATGCCGAAGCTGGCGACCGCAATGCCCTTGTTGGCGGTGGTGACCGCGGTGATCGGTGCAATGAAGCCGAAGGACGAGCCCAAATAGCTCGGCAGCACGTTCCTGTTGATCAGCAGAAACAGTGCGGTGGACATAGCCGTGAAGAACAGGGTGGTGGACGGGTCGAAGCCCGTCAGAATCGGCACCAGGAAGGTGGCACCGAACATGGCGATGACGTGCTGTGCGCCGATACCGGCGGTGCGCACCCAAGTCAGACGTTCATCGGGCTCGACTACCTCGCCGGGCGCCAGCGTCTTGCCGTCGCCATGCAATTGCCATTGGAAGATATTGGACATTACTACTCTCCTCGCTCTCGCTTGGGGCACGGCATTCACAACCAGCCGCACCACGCACCATTCTAGCTCACGAAGATTTTGTGAAGTCTCTCTTCCGGGAAAGGCTATTTGCCGTAATACTCCAGCAGGTGTGGATCGACGGCCTGCACCACATCCACCAAATCGCCATTGGAGAGATACGGGCGCTTGAATTCGCGCCACGGCTCCACCTTGACCTCCCAGCGGCCGGTCGTCTCGTCGAGCACGGGCCGGGCGGTCTGCTCCCAGCGCACACGCTTGGAGGTGCGGCCGGTTTCCGGGTCGCGGCGTGTATAGTGCAGGCAGGTGCAGTTGGTGATCTTCCAGTCGTCCGAGTCGGCGCGATGCAGGAATTCCTCGTCGGCCAGATCCTCGATGGTGAGCATCAGGGCGAGCATGAAGTCGCCGTGGGTGACCATGACCACAGATTCCGAATCGGATTTGCGGCTCAGCGAGGTCAGGATGTTGTGCACACGGTCCTCGGCCACATCGGCAATCGACTCGCCTGCCGGCGGACGCCAGTACAGCGGATCGGTGTTCTTGAAGTTCCAGTTGCGCGCGTAGTTGTTTTTGAATTCGTCCTTGGTGATGGTGTTGATCTCACCCCAAGAACGTTCACGCAGCACACGGTTCTCCTCCCATTTGGCCTTGGGCAGGGCCATGGTGGCTGCGGTTTCGCGGGTGCGCACGTATGGCGAGACCATGTAGCGGTCGAACAGCTGCTGCTGGCTGACCAGCCAGCGACCGATGCAGTCGGCCTGCTTGCGCCCGGTGGCGGTGAGTCTCCAGGAGCGATCGGGCACAGTGACGTTGTCCTGCGTGTACAGGGAATTGTCGCCCTGCTCGCCCGCCTGGACGATGACGTTCGCTTCGGATTCGCCATGCCGGATTACGTATAGATCGAGCGGCATGCTCATATATGTTCCCCTTTCGTTATTGGTTACGTTGTGTTGTTTTCTGTTGTTTCCTACTTGACTTGCGTGATGGTGTTCCCCTTGACCATGAACGCGTGCCGGGCCATGTCGATCATCGGCTGATCGAATTTGGAGTCGGTGTAGAACTCGTCGATGACGACGTCCGGACCGTACAGTTCGCGGAACCGTTTGGCCTTGTTGGTGCTGAAGTTGAGGTACGTGACCTTCATCGTCCCCACATCCACCTCGCTGGCCACGAGATTCCTCACGCCGAGTCTGCGGCAGGCCTCCCCCACCGTCAGATCGAAGGATGCGGTGAGGATCACATCGTCCGACTCAGGCTGGTACCAAGGCTTGATACGTGCGTAATATCGGTCCCAGAAGTCGTCCACGAGCTGTTCGACGCTCGCCACCCGTTTGGATCGGCTCAGTTCCGTGAGATAGCCTTCGGTCATCTTACCCACGCCGTATTCCATTTGTTCAAGCGTGGCCCGGCCAAGCTTGTATTTGACTGCGTACCGCAGCACGGGGGCGATGTAGCGGAACACTTTCGGGTCGTGCCGGGCGGAATACAGGTACAAGTCGAACAGGCTTTCGCCATCATAGATGGTTCCGTCGAAATCGAATACGCGCATACCTTCTGCTTCTACTCTGTTATTCCTTGTTTAAGGCTAATCTCGGTAAGCCGGCGAAAGCGCAAATACGCAGTGAATTTCACATGAACACTGTTTTTTGGATTGATTTCGGTACAGGTAACGTACACTGGTGACAGCGTGGAAGGAGGTGCGTAATGGCGACGTCTGAAATCGAACAATGGTGGATTGATAAGTTTCAGGAGAACCTGGGTCCGATTCGCAAGGTAGCCGGATGGACGACTCAGCAACTGGCCGACGAGCTGGGAGTCGCGCGACAGACGGTGTCTAACTTGGAGACCGGCAAAAGCCCGATGACCAAACTGCAGTATCTCGCTTTACGTACGGTGTTCAGCGCCGAGATCGCACGTCGTGAAGACCGCGATCTGGCACGCATCATCAAGACTTTGGTCGACGATCCCATTGAGCAACGCATTCGCGAACGGCGCGCCCAAGAGCAAGACGGCGAGGCCGTTGCCGACAATGCCCCAGTCAATACAGGCTGTGGCAACGCTGCCGACAACGCCGCCACCGAGAAACGCAAGCCCAGTGCCGCCACATTGAAGGCTTCAAAGACTGCCGCAACGGGCAAGCCCACGCTCAGCACGGCGATGCAGGCTCTCGCCGTCATCACCGGCGCATTGGCCAGTGGAACCGCCGCCGGCATCATCACCTACTTGATGTTCCCGGACGGCGGCCCGAACAAGCGCTGAGTCGCCGAAATATCGAAACGGATTGAACAACCCAGTTCGAAGCCCTGAGCACCATTTTGTCCGTGTCGCACCAGCGTTTCCCTCATTATCAGCTGTTTCGAGTTGCATGAATGCACCGTTTATAGGCCGAGAATTTCGTGCTTTTTTGCATCAAATTCTTCTTGGGAGAGAATGCCGATATCAACCAATTCCTTCAATTTCTTCATCGCCTCGACTTGTTCTTCCACAGACATGGATGCCGTGTGAGAGGCGGGAGCAGCGGCTTCCGGTGCCGGCGCAGGTGCCGGCGCTTGAACCGGGGCGGCAGTCATAGGATTGATGGCTTGCGCCATATTCATACCAAGCAACATGCCGCCATCGCCAAAGCCGTTGTCTTGAATACCTTGCGCAATGCGCTGCTGGGCAGCCATATTGCCAGCTTGTTGGGAAACGCCCTCGTATGCGGCAACATTCATCTTATTCGAGGCGAACTGCTGCACGAGTTGACGTGATTGCTCGGTGAACTCGATACTTTCGATGCCCACACTGGACACTTCAAAGCCAAAACGATCATTCCACGTACCCGCATTGGCCCGATCGCCACGCACGCATGCTGCGATGTCATTCGCCTTGCCGGGCAATTGCGAAATACGATATTCATTGGACAACGAATTGATGGCCACAATAAACGACTGTACGAATTCAGACAGAATCTGCCTACGTGGCCCTTCATCATCGAATGAATACGACACGGTAGTGGCAGGCACAAAGTTACGAACGAATCGAACTGGATCAGCGACCTTTAGCGACATGGATCCGCGTGCGCGAATTTCCAAATCGACGCCATAGAACCGGTCGTTATACACCAGCGGCGCAGAAGTGCCGAATTTGATGCCACGAATCTCACGCAGGTTGACGAAGGCCACATATTTGGTGCGGCCAGGCTGACCTCCGAAGGTGAATCGATCGGCAACCTGATTGAAGAACGATCCGATGCCGTCTCCGGCGAGCACGCTCTGCTCCCCGTTGCGATATTCATAACCGCCCGACTCGGTGATGACGTTTTCGATACCTGTTTCAGAGAAAATGAACGCCGCAGTATTCTCTGGCACATAGATACGCGAACCATTGGTGATTATTCCCTCGGAACCGTATTCATTCGAACCGCGATCGTTGTTGCTTCCGCGGGGAATGCCCGGCACAACGACGGTGTGTTCCGTGAACGGACCAGCGGTGATGATATCACGCCACAGGTCCGCGAATGTACCGCCGAGCGCGCCGGCGAACGCCTTAATAACTGCCATCTGTTTTTTCCTCGATATCTCATGCATATGGCCGATCTTGCGACTATGCAATCGCAAGACCGGCCGTTATGCTGGCATGTTGGTTATAGCTGCGTTTCGCGATCGCAGTATTCGCATCGAACGACTTCTTTGCGATGACCGGAAAGCGGAGCGCCACAACCTTCGCAATTCACCGAAACCACGGGTTCGGTAATCCCAAGCCCACTACGGAATGCGCCAAAAGTGTCCTTCAGCGCCCCGGCCAGAGCCTCCGTTCCGGGGATGGCCTTGTTGAAGACCGGCTCATCCATTGGCGTGTACTGTCTGCCGCGTATACCCATGTATCGTCATCGTTCCTTTCTTGGAAAACCGTTACCTCGATACGCCAGTCTGATCACTGGCCCACCGATGCGAGCTTCTGCGTGCATCGAGTCATGACCTCGGTGTAGTAGGCCGAATCCTCACTGCTGAGGGAGTTTTCGTCAATGGCGTCTACCTTCTGGGAGAACTCAGAGTAACGCTTCATCATGCTGGCATAGTCGGTAGCCATGCTGACCACGTTGTCGGATTTCTGATATTTGTTCATGAAGGCAACATACTCATCGATAAAGGCCTCGTAGCTGTCCATCGTGGCCTTGAAGTCAGCACTGTCATTGGTGTTCTGCTGCGCCTTCTGATCCGAAGACTGGTCGCTCTGCTTGTTGGCATCGCTGGAATCAGTGCCCGTATCAGTGCTCTTATCATCCTGCTTCGCGGCGTCGCCGTCCGTAGACGTATCTTCCTTCTTTTCCGGAACCTGGATAGTGATGGACATGATGGTCTCGTCGTCAGTGTTACGAGAAACGCTCACACTGTATCCATCGGCGTTCTTGGCATTGAAACTGTCAGCGGACTTGCTATAGTCCACGGTGAAACCGTTGTCTTGCACGGACTTGACGTAGTCGGCATACTGCTTGGCGTCGGTACCGCACACCTCGATGGAGAAATAGTCCGAAGACTCGCTTTTAATTTCACCCTTTGTGGATTTCGGCTGCGGCAGCAGCGCCGCGATATCCGACTCCGGCCATGAATATGCTTCGCACTTGGTGGCGAGCGATGCTTCCAATTCCGCCCGATCAGCCTTGGCCTTCGCATCGTCACGAATTACGAACACGCCACCGATTACCAGACCCACAACGGTGATACCGACTGCCACCCAGGCCAGCACTCGGCCTTGCACCTTGCCACTCGGGCGGGTCACGTATACGGCGAAGCCTGAGAGCAGTGCCGGAATCACCGTGGCGAACAGCAGTCCGCCCCAGGATCGGCCAGAAACATCCACAAATTGGGCGAGTACGAACAACACTCCCCAAATAATGGCGAACACAGCCAGCTTGGAAGTCTTCTTCACCCCTTGTGCATTCGGAGCAAGCACGGCAGGCGCAGCGGCACCAGCAAAACCAGTGGCAGCACCGGCACCATGTGTGGCGGGTGCAGGAGCCACACCAATACGCTTGTCCAGAGCGGCGAGGAACTCATCAACGCGCTTGGCGCTTTCGTTTCCAGTCGCCTCCAGACGAAGGGCGGCCCCTGCCGCACCCTGCGGGACTACGGTTAGCGTGCAGTTCACCCCATCATAGGAGTGGAAGGAAAACGCTCCGGTCTGGGTGTTTTCGTTATCCAAGGTAAACGTGGCGCCAGTAGTCAGCTGGTCGTGAATAACTTGGAACAGCTGTTGCGGACTGACCGCATATACACGATCAAATGGCGCGCCGGCGGGCCGCTGCGATGCCGTAGCCGGAGCCATCGGAGTGGTGGTAGCACCATCAGACGCTACGTTCGGTTGGCCAGCCGGTACAGTATTCGGCACGGTAGGCGCATTCGCGCGATCTTCCGGTGCGTCATTCGTGCCTTCGGACGGTGGAACCGGCTGAGGTTGTTGATCAAATGGCGTTGTCATGATGCCCTTCTTTCCTTAAGCAGCAGCATTACCAGCACAGAAGAGGCAAGCCCGGCAACCGTTACGGTCAATCCGACTGCCATGGCAAGCCGGTATCGTTCGCTCATCATTGCGTCCCTTCTTATTGCTCGCTTTGCTCTGCGATACATCGAAACCAGTGTATGGCGTTGTTATTATGTACGCAAATTAGCATTTTGTATGCATGTTAGCTTTATTGTCGATGCTTGATACCGCGCATGAACATCCTTTCCGCCACCGCACCTACACGGATGGCATCGACCATTGTCGGCGACACGCGCGGGCCATACATCAGCTGACAACTGAATTTTTCGGCGTGTTTCCGAAAAGTCGGCGTCCTGTACGCTGGGAATCGAGCAACCGCGTACGATGGCGCAGCACAGCACCCGCAACACAGCGACAAGGAGCATGGGCAATGGCAGACATCCCCGAAGAACATTTGACCGAGGAACTGTTGGATCGGCTGCTCGCCAGCGCCAGCATTGAGCAGTATCTCGATGAGGGACTCGTCAGCGCACGCACGCTGACCGACTATCTGTTCGACCGTATGGAAGCCCATGACCTGAGACGAGCCGACGTGGTGCGGGCATCCGGCCTCAACGCCACAGTGGTTTATGACATTTTCTCCGGCAAAAGCCGCCCCGGCCGAGATCACGCCATTATGCTGGCTTTTGGTCTCAAGTGCACATTACGTGAAACCCAACGGCTACTTCGTCTTGCAGGCGTTTCCGAACTGTGGTGCAAACAGCGACGCGACGCGATTATCATCTGGTGTATACGCAATGGATTCGACCGCATTGCCACGGACGACGAGTTGTATCGTATGGGAGAGGCGACGTTGCTACCGGCCGATTGACGACATTCGGCCCAACAACACTCACCAGTGAGACGCAAGTAAGAGGGCATCAAGGAGAGACATGGACGATAAGCAGGCGATGCATGCGATGAGCATCGACGATGCGTACCATGTCGAGCGTACGCTCGCTCGCGGACCTTCCGGCGTCACCGAACTGGTGAGCATTGACGGCAACGGCCCGTTCGTACGCAAGAAGATTCCCTCTCCCCTAGCGCAACGCAATGTGTGGGCGGCGCTCAGCGCCTGCCAGAGTAATCGTCTGCCGCGTGTGGAAGCGACGTACGAGCTGCCCGACCGGTTCGTCATCGTCTACGATTACGTGCCGGGCAGCACGCTTGCGCAAATTGCGGAGGAAAACGGGCGGCTTGCACCGAATGTGGCCGTGCAGCTTATCGACCAAATTTGCGAAGCCGTGCAGGAGCTTCACCAGCACGGCGTTATCCACCGCGACATCACGCCGGCCAATATCATCCTGGCTCGGGATGGCGCGCATCTCATCGATTTCGGCATTGCGCGCATATGGTCAGCGTCAAGCAATCGCTCGCGGGACACCACGGCGCTTGGCACCTACGGATTCGCCTCGCCTGAGCAATATGGCTTCGCCAAAACCGACGCGCGTTCCGACGTATTCTCGCTGGGCCGGCTACTCGGATTCATGCTGACCGGCGTATATCCCGATGCCAGCGACTACGAGCAGCGACTTGCCGATGATGCCGCAGTACCGGCTCGACTACGCGCCGTCATCGGCTATGCGTGCGCATTCGAGCCCAGCAAACGGCCACAGAGCGTCCAAGAGTTTCGCCAGGCGCTGTTCTCCCAGTCCAATCCGCCCATACCGAACGCATCATCGGCAAATCCGCCATCAACGAGAACAACGAACGGCAGCGCGTCGGCGTCTCGACTATTCCGGCGTCTGCACTTGAGCAAACGCGCCATCGTGCTGTGGTCCATTGCCGGAGCGGCACTGATAATCGCCGCCATTGCGGGAGGCATTGTGTTGGCAGGCCAACTTGGCATTATCGGGTCGGCAACATCACCCGATTCCTCGACACAATCCAGCAGCCAATCAACCGATAAGGCCGATGGCGGGCACTCCTCGAACGGGTCAGGAACCGACAATGCCAATGGCACGGGCGGAGTAGTCGGCACTGACGGCGCTGATGGAGACAATCAAGACACCGTCACCGACAATCCTCTGAAAATAGTGGAATCCGGCTGGTCGGCGGACCAGCAAGGGTATGTCCACTACGCTTTCGCCCTGCGCAACACCAGTACGACCCAGCAGGTGCAGTATCCGCAGATTACCATTACGGGGCGGGCCAAAGACGGTTCCATCGTGTTCTCGCAGACGCAAACACTGATTATGGCATTCCCGAATCAGACTGTATATGACGCCGGCCAAGCGGGCGAGGGCACGGCCCCGGCCACCGTAGATTTCGTTGTGCTTAGCCCTGATACGTACAACGTCACCGAGGCTCAAGGAACCGCTACCTTCCCCATCAGCGGAACATCCAAAATAGACAACAGGGACGGCGGCACGACGTTCAATGGCGAGGTCCACGCCGTGGCAGATGGATTCAAGCCATCCGATGGGCAGCAAATCAAGATTTCCCTAGTACTGCGCAACGCACAGAACGCAATCATCTATGGAGATATCACATTCGTGGATTGGCCGGGCAATGGCCGATCCACACCATTCTCGATCACCGTCTACGATCTACCGAAGTATGCATCTTACGATCTGTATGCGCAAATCTGGTAGTTGACTTTGCGCCTGCAAGGTGGCTGTCAGGTGCCTGTCAGGCCGCTGTTCGCGTCACCTGCGCACTGGCGTTGCGGCGCGCCTGGCCGAACAGATAGATGCCGATGGGCAAGGTCAGCACACCGCCAATGATGAACACCAGCGAGATTGGAATCACATCGGCCAACGGCGCGAAGATCAACATACCCAGCGGCATGCTGAGTGTGCTCATGGTGGTGTCAAGGCCGAATACACGGCCCACCATCTTCTCATCGGCCTCGGTCTGGATGATGGTGCGCATCGGGCCCATGCAGATGGCCGAAGCCAAACCGTTCACCACATCAATCAGCAAATACGCCAGCAGATTGTGAACCACGCCAAGACCAACGACGGAGACGCCCACCAGAGTGATGCCGAAGGCGACCACGCGCATGTTGTTGCGGATGAGCTTGGCACCGATGGTAGACATCAGCGCGCCGCCGAGCAGCATACCGATGCTCCATCCCAGCTCGTTGGCGGCGAGTTTATCGGAGGCGGTGGTCAGGTTGATGAATCCGAGATTCAAATCGATGCCCTCATATTCGCGGGTCATGAGCAACAGCGTAAGGTTCATCGGCGCCACGGCCACGAAGCACACCAAGGTGTCACCGAGCACCACGTTGCGCAGGTTCGCCCGGCGCCATGTGTAGCTGAAGCCATCTTTCAAGTCAGCAAACACACGACGGACGCCGGCAATCAGCGAACGATCAGCATTGGCATCCGACATCGGTTCGAGTGCGGGTTGCCCGCTATTCTCCGCTTCAGCCATACGCCTCGCAACATGTTCCGCGCTCTTCTTCGGCGCTTTGATCAACGCCACAAAGCCGACGCCGATAATGGCCGTGGTCACATCGACTAACAGAATCGACCACAGCGGCACTGTGTTGATAAGCACAGCAGCCACCGCAGGTGCCACAATCATATTTGCCGAATTAATCACGCCGTATATTGAGTTGACGCGCAATAGTTTGCCCGAGGGAACAACATCCGGTATGAACGACTGCACAGCGGGCATCTGCACACCGCCGCCCGCCGAACGAATGAACAGCACCACGAAAATCATGGTCAGACTCACCCATCCCATCGCGAAGCTCAGCGACAGCACGACGGTGACCACAGCAATCACCATATCCGGCAGCATAATCAGCAACTTGCGACTGTGACGGTCGGCCCAGGAGCCGCCGAAAATCGAGACGATCGCCTGCGGCATCACGCCAAACAACGTGGCCAGCAGCATGGCCGAACCGGTTTTAGTCTGCAATACGATCCACCACCAGATGGCATATTGCACAATATTGGAGCCCAGCAGCGAGAACGCCTGGCCGGTGAGTAGAAGCACTACACGGCGGATCCACGCACGCTCGGATTCCTCATTGGCCACTGCTGCGGCATAGGCGGCACCGGGTTTGTTCGCGCTATGGACCGCTGCGCGCGCATTCACATTGTCATCGTCGGAAACCTCGGGTGTTTCGCGCACAGTTGGTTCAGTTGTTTTTTGACTAGAAGACATACGAGTGTTCTCAATTCTTCAATTCCACTACAAAGGTCACATCACGGCATACGCACGCCGACGCGCGTATGCGTGCACGACTCCAGCAACGAGCCGTACCCGCCG
>OGTL01002000.1_pt1 | contig 16482 bp, 16 predicted proteins | sample 1553601 | NCBI WGS metagenome assembly OGTL01 (sample SAMEA2580112, study PRJEB22360) | human gut metagenome | biome: human gut; feature: human-associated habitat; material: faeces | place: Denmark | collected 2008/2010 | reverse complement strand
GAATAATATTAATAAGTCAGTGCGGTTGGAGCTGACAGCAAGGAATAGAAACGACTTCGCTAATAGAAGTTATAGAGTTCGTGGCTCTATCTTGCTATTATATTTTATTACAGGTTGTCCAGTGGGCAGCCTTTTATTGTTGGAGGAATAAGATGGTTAAGGCATTAAAAGAAATTAACGAAATGGTGGATGAGTTAAATACAATTGGTAGTGATTGTAATACCTTAGCTGATGAAATAGATTGGTCAGAAGTTAGTGATAAGGTATCTGTTTGGGCTAATAAATGTAGCGAATTATTTATTAAAAAGAATGAGTTATCTAAGGAAAATACTAAACGAATAGATTTGATTATTGATACTTTTAAAGATTGCTTTGACCAACTACCTGAACCATGTAAGCAAGTATTGATTGTTTATAGTAACTATGATAAGGGTGGTGATTAATATATGCCAATGACTGGACGTTGTCGTGAGCCTAACTGCCACGCTGTGGTTATTAGACCACTACACTATTGTACTAAGCATGCTGATAAAGAAGCAGCATATCAAGCAAGCAGAGAGCGATGGACTAATCGTAATGATAATACTAAAAGATATAAGGACTATAACAAACGTAAGCGTGAGTATAGCGACATTAAAGTAGAGCAGAATAAGTTCTATCAAAGCAAGCAATGGAAGTCTATACGTGATGTAGTAAGACGTAGAGATAACTTCCTTTGTCAGTACTGCAAAGCACACAACAGAGTAAGAACTGGTAAGATAGTGGATCACATCGTGCCAGTTGAGTTTGACTTGAATGGTAAGACCATCATGGATAACTTGGCTTTCTGTTGTAGCAAATGCCACACAAGGAAAACTAAGTGGGAACAAATTTATTATGGGACTGGTTACGGAAATCAAATTAAAAATGTAATCCCCATAAAAAATGTAAAAGATGTCCCTGATTTTCAAAAAAATATTCGATAATTTTTAATAACCCTCCCCCCTATACTTATACTAGGAAAAGCACACACATAGGTATCGTCTTGCGTGAAAACCCAATTTTGAAAATTTTTATATAGGGGGGGGGGCAAAACACTAAAAGAAAGGAGAAAAAATGACAGCTAAGAAGTTCAAAGACAGTAATGACGGGAAGTTGTCCTATCGTGCACCTAAGCACCTTTCTCCTCTCGCAAGTGCTTGTTGGCGTAAAACTGTTCCCTTTCTTGAGGAACAAAAGCCAGTTGATAAGATTGATTCGTTTTTAGTTGAAATGTACTGTACTCAGTATGAAATTTATAGAAATTCATACGAACATCTTAAAAAACATGGTGAGGTTCAAGAAATTTATAAACCAGTTCAAGATATGACTGGTGAAATTATTGACAGACAATTTCAAGGTTTTAAACGTAATCCAATGACTCAAATTTACTCGGATGCAATAAAAAATCTTACAAAGATTGGTTCTGAGTTAGGTTTATCGCCAAAATCACGTTCTGAATTGATAGAGCTTAACATGCAAGATACGAATGAAAAAAGCACTAAAGATAAGATGAAGGCGTTCTTTGATGGAGGTGATGATGATTACTGAGTTAGCTCCTACAAAAACAATGAATAATCTTATCATTGAATTTAAAGTTGATTTAACGCAGGACCACGACGTCTTAGGAGCTTATCATAGTATTGATTTTTCAGAAATACGTGCTAAATATAGAGACCCTGGCACAAGATATGCATTCGCAGTATTAGACGGTATAACAAAATCTGGGTATCTAACAAAATTAGCAGCATTTAGGCATTTAAGAGACCTTCAAAGAATTGGACGTGAAGATTTTCCTTATAGATACTCTAAAAAGGAAATAAAAAATTTACTAAAAGTTGCTTCAGTTGTCCCGAATGTTGATACAGGCGAACCAACTGAGCTAATGCCTTGGCAAAAATTCATTATGTGTATGCTGATAGGCTGGAGGAATAGTGAAGGTGGAAAAAGGTTTACTGTCGCTATAATATCAGTATCTCGTGGGCAAGGTAAAACTTATATTCTAGCAATTTTGATGGTTTATTCATTTTTATTTGAAAGTCTTGGTTTATCAAATCAGGACTTTTTAGTTTCCTCGATAAACTTTAAACAGACAAGCAAATTGTTTGGATATGTTAAGACGATGCTTAAGACAGTTATAAAAATTGAACCATTTAAAACAATTGCTGCTGAAACAGGTTTGACTGATCGTTCTATTCTGAATGATGAAGTTGTCATGAAGAAAATGAATAATAAAATTCGTGCTATTTCTCATGAAGCTGGTCAATATGATAGCTTTCACTTTACAACTGCTATTTTCGATGAAATCGGAGAGGTAACTAATAGAGAAAAAATTTCTAAAATTGTTTCTGGACAAGTTTTGGTTAAAAATCATCAGTTTGTACAAATTTCAACTTCCTATCCAGACCCTAGCGTTCCTTTTAGGAAGGACCAAAAAACACTTCAAGAAGCTATGGAGAAAGATTGGGATAGAGAAGCAGATACTTCTTTGTGTTTGGTATGGGCGCAAGATGATTTATCAGAAACATTCGAGCCAGAAACTTGGGTAAAATCAAACCCTCTTCTTGAATTGGAAGATAAAAAAGATATTTTATTAAAAGGATTGATTGACAAACGAAACAGTGACTTGTTACAAGGGACACTACATGATTTTCAAACTAAAAACCTTAACATGTGGCTTCAGCAAGATGTTGATAGTTACTTAAATCTTGCTGATGTTGAAAAAGCTATTATTCCTGAATTTAGCATTCATGGGCAACGCTGTTATATAGGTATTGACTATTCAATGATGTCAGATAATACAGCGATTGCTTTCGTTTTTCCTTATTTAGATGATGAAGGAAAGCCTAAGTGGCATGTTGAACAGCATTCGTTTGTTCCATTCCAAAGAGCAGGTTCAATTGATGCTAAAGAAAAACAAGATGGTATTAATTATAGAGAACTAGAAAAATATGGTTTTTGTACAGTCACAAGCCACCAACAAGGGCTAATCAATGATGATGAGGTCTATGAATGGATTGTAAACTATATTGAAGATAACGCATTGGATGTTATCTTTTTTGGTTACGATGCAATGGGTATCACTAAAGTAATTCAAATGCTCATGAATAATACGGGCTATAATTTACAACCTATCCGTCAAAGAACGAGTGAGTTGAAAGATCCTACAAAATTTTTACAAAAACTATTTGTAGAGGGATCTATTAGTAGGCTAGATGATAAAATCATGGAAAAATCGCTATTAAATGCGGTTTTACGTGAAGATTCAATAGGAATACAGGTAGATAAACGAAAAGCAACTTTAAAAATTGACGTTGTTGATGCGATTATTGATGCTTTATTTCAAGGGATGTATCACTTTGAGGATTATGGTATGGCAAATGATAAGAGTTGGCAAGTTGAGCATATGACACCAGAACAAGTAAAAGAATGGGTTACTAGCCAAGAATCTGGCTTATTAGACCTTGATGATGAAATAGATGATGATTGGGGATTCGATGAAGATTTTTAAAAACTTATTTTCTTTAATTTGGAAAATATTTGATGTACTTATGTTTATTGCTTTTGCAGTAACCATAACAGTAACAATGTTTATGTGGAATATAACAGCTGGAGGAATTACTTTATCAGTTGTTTTTATTTTAGCAGGATTAATTTCCGAGTTTATAGAAAAGAAGGGAGGTAATTGATTTTGCCAATATTAAACTTTATCAACCAAACAAATGATCCGCCAGAAGTTGGTAGTGTTCAAAGCTATTTTCCAGATGAAAATGATGCTCAAATAATGGAAAGTTTGCTTGGTGATAATAATGAATGGGTTTCAGCTCGTGCAGCATTAAGAAATTCAGACTTATTTTCTATTATCTTGCAACTATCTAGTGATTTAGCAATAGTTAAAATCAATGCTGAAAAGAAAAAGAATCAAGGAATCATTGATAATCCAAGTACTAATGCTAATAAACATGGATTTTGGCAATCAATGTTTGCACAGTTGCTTTTAGGAGGCGAAGCATTCGCTTATCGTTGGAGAAATACTAATGGCGCTGATATGAAATGGGAATATTTAAGGCCATCTCAAGTAAATACTTATTATTTCGAGTATGAAAACGGAATGTATTATAACATCACTTTTGATGACCCTAAAATAGAGCCTATTTTACAAGCTCCACAGAGCGATTTGATTCATATGAAACTACTATCAATTGATGGTGGTAAAACTGGAATTAGTCCACTTTACTCTTTGAGACGTGAATCAAAAATCCAAAGAGCCTCTGATAGATTAACAATTAGTTCATTGAATAGTTCATTAAATGTTCCTGGTGTACTTACTGTTAAAGGTGGTGGACTTCTTAGTGATAAAGATAAAGCATCTCGTTCTCGTTCGTTTATGAAACGTTCAAGAAGTGGCGGTCCTGTAGTATTAGATGACCTTGAAGAATTTACTGCACTAGAAATTAAATCAAATGTAGCTCAATTATTATCACAAACAGATTGGACTTCTAAGCAATATGCCAAAGTATATGGGCTTCCTGACAGCTATATTGGTGGACAAGGTGACCAACAATCCTCAATTCAACAAATAAGTGGAATGTACGCAAGTGCATTAAATCGCTATTTAAGACCTGCTATAAGTGAGCTGGAGTATAAGTTAAGCGACCACATAAGCGTTAATATGAGACCAGCTATTGACCCTCTTGGTGATAATTACTTATCTACTATTAGTACTGCTACAAGATGGGGTGCTGTAGCTGAAAATCAAGCTACATATATCTTGCAAGAAGCAGGATATATTCCTAAAGACCTTCCAGCCCCTGAAAATATAAATAAAAAGACAACTGGCCAAAGTAATGAGCCAGTACCATAAGAAAGGGGGTGGTCATGGTGATTATTCTTAGAAAGGAGGTAAATGATGACAGTAATCGACATTGAAGGAGATGTAGTTGATAATAGCTACGGAATGATGTATGACTGGTTTGGCCTTGACTATACTAGTCCTTCAAAAGTAAAAACAGCACTTGCAAATGCTGATGACGAGGATATCACGGTAAATATCGCTTCAAATGGTGGAGATGTTTTTGCTGCTTCTCACATTTATACTGCACTTAAAAGTGCAAGTCAAAATGTTACAGTAAATATTCTTGGTTTAGCAGCATCTGCAGCATCAGTAATTGCAATGGCTGGTGATACAGTAAATATTTCACCAACCGCGCAATTGATGATTCATAAGGCTAGTAGTGCCGGTCAAGGGAACGCTGATAACTTTGAGCATGAAGCTAAAGTTTTAAATGGCGTTGACCAATCTATTGCTGCAGCTTATGAATTAAAAACTGGTATGAAACAATCTGATTTGTTGCAGTTGATGTCTAATGAAACATGGATGACAGCTCAAGATGCAGTTGATAAAGGATTTGCAGACAATATTATGTTTGTAGATGCTAATAAACCAGTATTTTCTAACTCAATCGGCAATATTCCAACTGCTGATAAACTTAATGAATTTATGAATTTCATGAATTTCAAAAATCGGAATAACCCTCCGAAAGAAGAACCAATTATAGAAAACAAACAAGCCGATTTACGTTCTCGTAAGTTGGCTATTTTATTAGAAAAATAAAGGAGACTCAAATGGAATTAACACTTAATGAACTCAATGAAAAATGGGTAGAGTCAGGAAATGAAGTTTCTGACATTAACGCAAAAATGCAAAATGCTTTGAATGATGATGATTTTTCTCAAGAAGATTTTGCAAAACTTAAAAATCAGTATGAAACCGCAAAAATTAAACGTGACGCTTGGCATGAACAAGTAGTCGAAGCTCAAGCACAACAAGTCGTTAATATGCGTAATGAAGATAAAACGCCTTTAAACAATGATGAAAAAGATTTAAAAAATAAATTTGTTTCTGATTTCAAAGCGATGATTAAAGGCGACCCTCAAATCGTGAACCTTGTAACTTCAGACACTGATGAAAATGGTGATGCAATTGGTTTAACAATCCCTCAAGATATTAAAACAACAATTAATATTTTGAAACGCCAATACGATGCTCTTGAGCAATATGTCAATGTTGAAAATGTAACTACTGCATCAGGTTCTCGTGTTTATGAGAAATGGTCAGATGTTACGGCATTGACTAACCTTGATGCTGAAGACGAAGCAATCGGAGATAATGATGATCCAAAACTTTCATTGGTTAAATACGTTATCAAGCGTTATGGCGGTATTACTACAGCCACTAATACCTTGTTGAAAGACACAGCTGAGAATATTTTGGCGTGGCTCTCTGGTTGGATCGCTAAAAAAGTTGTTGTTACACGTAATAAAGCTATTCTTGCGGTTATGGATGCTGCTCCTACTAAACCAACACTTGCAAACTTTGATGACATTATCTCAATGATTAACACATCCGTTGACCCAGCTATTAAAGCAACCTCAATTTTGATGACAAATTCTTCTGGATTCAATAAATTGAGCTTGGTTAAGGATGCACTTGGCAATTACTTGATGCAACCAGACCCTAAAAATGCTGACCAATACCTAATTAAAGGAAAACGAGTGGTTGAAATTGGAGATCGTTGGCTAGCAAGTAAAGGAACAGCTTCAAATCCTGTTTATCCGCTCTATTTTGGAGATTTAAAACAAGCGGTTACTTTGTTTGACCGAGAAAATCTCTCACTTTTGACAACTAATATCGGAGCTGGTGCTTTTGAAAAAGATTTGACAAAAATTCGTGTTATCGACCGTTTTGACGTAGTTTCAACAGATAAAGAAGCTTTTGTCGCAGGTTCATTTACTGCAATTGCTGACCAGGTAGGGAACTTGAAAACTACAGCACCAGCCGCAGGTTAATTAGGAGGAAGATAAATGACAGTAACTGTTGATGACTTACTAGATCAGTTGTCAGAAGATGATGATCGTAAACCACAACTTCAAATTTATTTTGATACAGCAACAGCATATGTGAAAAATGCAGTGAGTTCTGATACAGTTGATGCTCCATTTTTCAGTGTAGAAAATGTTTCTCCAATTTATGATGTAGCTGTTCTTAGTTATTCAATGGATTTGTGGATCAATCGTTCTACAACTATGCCGCCTACTACGGCTATAGATCACATGGTTGGTCAGTTGAGAGGTCTTTATTCTTCATGGAAGGAGGCGCAAGATGGTCAAAACTTACAAACCGAATGATTTTAACAGAAAATGTCAGATTGGAGTTACTAAAACAGTAACGGCTCCAAGTGGAGGCAAGATTGAAAAAATTGACCCAGCAACTGTTTTAAATGTCCGATTTGCTGCTAAAACCAGAACTCTTGCGCTTCAGTTTCAGGTAATCGGAACAACTACAGCCGATACATTTGATATTGCAATTAGACATAATAAGCTAGTTACAAAGAAAATGTGTGTTCAAATAGATGGTGTTCTTTACAACATTATTAATATTTCTTCAGATGAATCTGCAAAGCTTATTAAATTTGATATTTTAACTCTTCAAGCAAAGAAGAAGGGGGCTTAATATGGTTTCGTTTTATGATGCGATGCAGCTTATTGTCGATAGAGCTGAAGAATTAAGTACAAAGATGAGTGTAGAAGATAAAGCTAAAGTTACAAAGGCAGGCGCTAAAGTTTTTGAGCAAGCATTAGCTTATGAAGTTAGAAACAGGCACTACCGTCATAGAGATACTGGAGAAGATCCACATTTAGCGGATAGTATTGTTATGAAAAATAAGAATATTGACGGAGTTAAAGATGGCCAAAGTGTTGTAGGATGGGAAAGAAGTACGGAAAAAGGTACTCATACAAAAGGATATATTGCCAATATCATTAATAATGGTAGCCGCTTTCCTCAGTTCACAACACGTTCTGGAAGAAAATATAAAAAGCCCGGCGAAGTTGCGGTTCATGCAGATCATTTTATTGAAGAAACAAGAAAAAATCCTATTGTTCAGCAAGGAATATTAAAAGCTGAAGCTGAAGCAATGAGAAAAATAATTAATAGAAAAAAGAAGGAGAATAACTTATGAAAAGACCAGTTGAAATTGTTCAAGACATAATTGAAGCTAGTGACTTTCCGCATGATGAAATCTTTCTTGATTCTATCCCCAAAGAAAAAGAACATTCTATTAATGAAACTCAGGTTTTACTTACAGAATCAGATAATGGTCCTAATGATTATGGTAATTCAGAATTTATTTCACTTTTATATGGTGTTTATATTCAAATCTTTTACTCGAACGCTGAAGATTCGGATATAAATGTTGTTCAAAGCGAAATTAATCTGATGAAATCATTTATAAATAATGATTGGCTTATTGCACAATCAAAAAGTCACTATATAGATCCTGATACAGGGCAAATTATCAAAAATTTAACGGTGCAACGCATCATGACGTTAAGCGAGATAGCAAATAGCTAACTCGTTTTTTATTTAAGAAAGGAATTTAAAATGGCAACAAAAGGTTTAAAAATGGTCACACTTGCTCTATTGGATGAAAATGGAGCGATCGTTAAAGGAGAAGGTGGTTTATCTACCAATGGAGTCTTCCCAATTACTGATGAAATGTTAGGTACAAAAACTGCAAACATCACTAATGTATCAAGTGCTCCAACAATGATTTATGGTAATGATGGTCAAGTAGATGCAGATATTGCAAAAGGTACTCCTTCGGTAGCATTCGACTTCAATGGTTTGCCTTTTGATATCAAACAAAAACTCCTTGGACGAGTTAATGATACTAAAGGTGGATATACTCAAGGGACTGTTCCTAAAGTTGCGGCTTTGATTCAAACGACAACAATTGGTTCAGCCTCTCCTCAATATGTTGGCTTTGCTGCAGGTAAAATGAATGAAACCGCATTGAACTTGCAAACAAATACCAATGCAACTGTTCGTGTTGATGACGCATTGACATTTACTGCATTCTCTGTAAGCCGTTGGGGTGGAGAAGCTATCAAATTCTATGATGGTGGAGATGCTAAATTTACTGAAGCTGCAATGTTAGCAGATGTATTTAACGGTTATACAGCTCCGACTACTGGCGGTTCAGGGAGTGGAAGCTAATAATTAAATGGCGGAGTAATCCGCTTTTTATATGGGATAGATAGATGGTCTATTATATTAGGTTCGATACCTGACTATTCCTTTACAAAAAGTAAAATAGAGGAGATATACAATGAAATTATCATTACCAGAAATTCGAGAAGAATCATTTGAAGTTAAAACTTCAATTAAGAACATTAAAAAAATGCATGCCTACCAATTGGAACTAGCAAAAAGCCAAGAAAAACTTGCTTCAGTTCAGGATGGAACACTAGAAGAATTAACAAAAGCAATCGCTCTTGATGATATGTCAGTAATTAATAATGCTGAAAAATTTATTACTGAAATTCTAGGTTTAAATAAAAAAGAAGTAGATAAATTAGAAGAATTTGACCGTGGGCAATTTATGAATTTACAATCTAAACTTGTTCTTTCACTTCAAGGGTATGATGATGATCAAATCGATACTATGTTTACTGAGGAGGTTGACTCTGCCGAAAAAAAAGTTCAAGCATTGAAGAACGAAAAGTCTACCACAACAATCAATTAATAGATTTACAACTATTTGAAAAAAATATTATCGAAAATTGGCACTGGACATTAGAACAAGTAGATAACCATGATTATTATGACTTAATTGATGTGTTTAAAGCTAATGAAGATAATAAGATGGCTTCATTTAATGATTTGAAGAAGATGTTTGGACAATAGCTTGTATAAATATAAATATAAGTTTATAATTACTTCATAAAATATTATTTTTGGAGATTTAAATGGAAGAGCAAAGTAAAGTTTCATCAAAAGAAAACATATTTAGTTATTTCCCGAGATTTGAAGAAACAGATGAAGGAAAACATGCAATTAAAGAAATTCAATCTGAGTTTCGGAAATCTAAAACTGGAAGAGTACTGTCTATTATACTAATAGTAATTTCTCTTTTGTTTTTATTGCTTTCGAGACAGTTTATATGGGGAGTAATATTATTTGCATGTGGAGTTCTAGGATTTCTATCTCAAAAAAATAGAGAACAAAAAGCAAATATTAATTATTATAATTCGGTTACTAGTTATACCATGGATATCGCAAATTTTTTGATTGAAAAGAAATTCGTTGGCTCAAAAGGAATAGCTTCTCATGATTTTGGCTTTATTTATAATAATGATTTTTGTGCTTATTTTTCAATTTTAAACGGAAATTTAATTATATACTCCAAAGAAGATATTAAAGAAGTTCAAAAAGAAAGAGTTTTAATTGGTACTACAACTACATCTGTATCATCAGGTAAAACAAGGAATACAGTAGGAACAACAATTGGTTTGAATCCTATGGGTACAAGAAAAATAAATTTTACCACTAACGCAAATTCTGTTAGTAATTATGAATGGCATTTAGATATATTTTCAAATTTTATGGATTATCCTAGAGTTTCAATGGTATTTAAAGATAGCCAGCAAATGGAAAATTTGATTAGTGAAGCATATGCTTTTTTATTGCCATAATTAAAAAATAAAATAAAATACAAAACGTCTAAATAAATTAGGCGTTTTTTTATACTCGAAAATTAGAAAGGAGTAAAAATGGCAGATATAATGGTTGATTCAGTCACCACAGGGATTGACTTGAATGAGACAAAAGCTGTTGAGGCTATCAACCGCTTAAAATCAGCAGTTAAAGATAGTACTCGTGAATGGCAGATTAATGAAGCACAGGCTAAATCTGCTGGAGATGCGGTTTCTGCATCAAAATATCGCTATGAAGGTCTTAGTGAAGCAATGGAGAAGCAAAAAGCTTATATTGCTAACCTTTCAGAAGGTATGAAGACAATCAATAGAGATACTGATGCTGGTGAGAAAGCTTATCAAAAATATAATGCTCAGTTAACCACGGCGGAACGGTCTCTTGCCTCAATGACTGGGCAATTAAACCGTGCTAAATCAGCTTATGAGTATCAACAAACAGGAATTGATGATTTAAATAAATCTCTCAGTGCAAATGATAAACTCATGCAGTCTCAAATTGATTTATATGAGAAGACCCGTAATAAAATGGGAGCTGCTAAAGCCGAAGTTTCTGGTCTATCTACTTCATACGCAAAGCAAACTGAGATTTATAGAGCCCAAGTAACTGAGCTTAAACGATTAGAAGCTGCTGAGGGTACAAGTTCAGAAACTCTCGTTAAGCAAAAAACAAGGGTAAATGAAGCTGCTTCGTCATTATTAAACTATAGAAATAAACTCTTAGAAGCTAACTTGGCAGTTACAAAGATGCAGCCGTTTAATTCCGAGTCTCTCATTGGTAAAGGCCTAAATACTGTTTATCAAACGACTGAAAAAGCTACAACGGCTATGGCAGCAGGATACCAAAAAGTAAAAAATGCAGCATATCAGAGCGCTTTTGGTATTGCAGCAATTGGAGCGGCAGCTATAAAAGGTTCTCAAATGGCTGCTGATTTACAAGACAGTTATATTAGAACAGCAAATCTTGCCGTAACCGGTGGAGAAAAAGTTGCGGAAGTAACGAAAAATGTTGCTCAAATGCAAAAAGATGGCGCTAAATACTCTGTTGAATATGGTAAATCTCAAGCAGAAATTGCAGAAGGATATCAAGAACTTATTAAACGTGGATATACTTCTACTGAAGCTTTGGGTGCTATGCGTTCAGAATTACAAGCCTCTGTTGCTTCTGGCGATGATTTTAATAATGTATTGAGCGTAACCTCTCAAGTTGTCGATGCTTACGGCATGCGTACTGATAATGCAGCACAAATGACTAAGAACACAAAAGATGTAGTTAATCAATTAGCTTATGCAGCAGATATGACAGCAACAGATTTTGCAAGTATGGGTAAATCTATGGAGTACGTTGGTGACTCAGCTCATTCAGCAGGTTTTCATTTATCGGAAACATCATCAGCAATTGGTATTCTTTCGAACCACGGTTTAGAAGCTGATAAAGCTGGTACTGGACTTCGTAAAGTAATTAACTCAATTGCTGGTGCATTAAGTGATCAGTCAGCTAGCCAAGAAGATGCTGCTAAATCAGAGTCTGCACTTAATGAAAAAATTGCAGAGCACCAAAAGAAACTTGAAGAAGCTCAAGCGGTTGTTAATTCTGGTACAGGGAATACTAAAGCAGCAACTAAAGCTATTGAAAAGCAAAAAGAAGCAATAGGGAAGCTTCAAGATAAAGTAGACCAATTGCAATCTGGTGGTGCTGCCAAAGATATGCTTTCTAAACTTGGAATTAAAAATAGTGATTTAGTAGATGCTAATGGTAACCTAAAGGATTTAACAACTATTATGTCCATAGTAAATGATCATACAAAAAATATGGGAACTGCTGAAAAAAACTCTGTTTTTCAACAATTATTTGGAACAACAGGGCAACAAGCTGGTATTATTCTCGCTCAAAATAATAAAGAACTTGAAGAGCTAAATAATAAAGTAAAAAACTCTGCTGATGGTCAAGGATATGTTGCAAATCTTGCCAAGAAAAATATGGGATCGGTTAAGTCGGAGATAAAACAATTCAAGGCAGCTGGTGAGGCTGTTTTAATTATGATTGGTCAAAAGTTCTTGCCAGTTTTATCTGATGCAGCTACTTCAATGGCTAAGGCTTTTAATTCTAAAGAAGGTAAACAAGGACTTGAAGAAATAGCTAGTTGGATCGCAAAGATTTTTCAAGGTATTGTTGATACTGTCAAATTCATTGGAACTCATAAAGATGAAGTAGTAACCTTTGGTAAAATCTTTGCTGGAATTTGGGCCACTAAGAAAATTGGAGATGTTATTGTATGGCTTGAAAAATTGAAAAAATCTTTACTTGAAATTCAAGCTATTGATGCATTATCAGGAGGTTTAGGAACAGGAGGCATTAAATCTTCTGTAGGTAAAGGTGTTGTATCTGAAGCTGGAACAGTTGCTTCAACAGTAACTAAAGGAGGCGTAGCTGCTGAAGGCGAAGCACTTGTTGCCTCTGGCGGTTTATCAAAAGCAACTTCCTTAATTCCAAGATTATTAGGAATTATTGGATCTGTTGGCGGAAGTACAGTCTTGTCTGGCGGAATAAATGCAGGAGCTGAATTACTCAGTAAAGATAGTACAGCTCAAAAGACTGGCGGAGTTGCTGGCTCACTCGGTGGAGCAGCGGCAGGAGCAGCGATTGGTTCTCTTATCGCTCCTGGTATTGGTACAGCAATTGGTGCAGCAATAGGTGGAATGGGTGGTAAAAACTTAGGTAAAAAGCTTGGGGATTTGATTAATGACGGTTTAAAAGAATCTTCATTAAAAAGCGAAAAGCTACCAGTTGTTAAGTTTGACCCTAAAGCACCAACTAAAGACATGAAAGAGTTCTCCAAGGACTACCAAGGTTTCTTGGATAAAATTAATAAGGCATCAAATGTTGATATTGTCGATGAGAAATCACTTGAAAAAGCTAAGAAAGCAACTGCTGATGCTTATGTGAAGATGTCCAAAGATATTGATAAGTTTTATCAAAATCAAGAAAAGGATTCTAAAAAGCAAGTTGACCTTCTAGTTAAAAATGGTGTATTGAGTCAAGCACAGGCTGACAAATTAAACAAAGGCCAAAAAGATTCAGATGATAAGCAGAAGGCAGCTCAGAAAAAGAATCTTGATGAGATGAAGAAGAATACTGATAAATATTATTCGGATGTGGCAAAATCTCAAAAAAGTTATGACACACAATCTCAAAAGGATGCTAGTAACCATGCTAACCTAATGAAAAAAATTAAGTCCGGTAATACTTCTGAACTTCTCAAAATAGAGAAAACTTATGGCAAAAATTCTCCTGAATATCAGCAAGAAATGAATAAAGAAATTGCTAAAGAAAATAGTGATTTCAATAAGGCTCAACAAGCTGCTAAGAAGAAACATAATGAAGCGATGGATAAGCTTGAAAAAGACTATGCTAAAACGCAAACCAAAGCTGAAGAGCAGATGAATAATCAAATCAATACTGCTACCAAAATCGCTCAAAACAAGCAAATGGATCTTTTAGAAGATTTAAAAAATAAAAAAGGTAAATTAAATCAAAAACAATTAATTGATACTATTGAAAAAGCTGACGATGAATATAAAGCAGTAAAAGATAAAGCTCAAAAGCAAAAAGATGAAGCTGTTAAAGCAGCTAATGAAAAATACAAGAAGACAGTAGCAGCAGCGGACAAAGAACGTGCAGAAAATGGATCAATGTCTAAAGCCCAATATGATGAAATTGTAAAAAATGCTCAAAAACAACGTGATGGAGCAATTTCAGCAGCAAAAAAACAACAAGAAGATGTTACTGATAAAGCCAAAAAGACTCATAAAGATACAATTGACTTGGCAAACGATAAAGCCGATAAAACTGTAAAAGCTGCTGCGAAAGAGCAAAATGAAACTGTTAGCCAATATACTAAAGGATTTACAGATTCACGAGATTTAATCAATAAATTCATTGATGGAATTAACGGAGTTCTTAATTTCTTGCATAAAGGTTGGGGAAATATCGGCCATGTAAGCCTCAAAGGTTTTGCGACAGGTACTAGTGGTTTAGCTAAAGATGAAACAGCTTTAGTTGGTGAAGAAGGTTTTGAACTTGCTCACCATCCAAGCCGTGGTATTTTTGCGGTTGGTCAACAAGGTCCTGAAATTCGTAATCTGAAAGCTGGAACTTCAATTCTCCCTCACTCAATGTCAAAAGAGTTCCTGTCATTAACAGCAAATTTACCAGCTCATGCGGACGGTGTATCTGGATTCTTATCAGATGCGCTTGGATGGGTTAAATCAACATATAAAGATGTTACTAGCGTTATTTCAAAAGGGCCTAAAGGTGTTGTAGAAGCTATTTACAACGGATTAGGATTAGATGATTTAGAAAATGACTTTCCGCCAGTTGTAACTAGGATGGCAAAAGGTTCTGCTCAAACAGCACAAGATAATTTTGTAAAATTCTTACAATCATTTTTCAAAAAAGCTGAATCAGATGCAGGAGGTTCACAAGGCTCGCCATCTGGTTCCGGTGTTCAACGTTGGGCTGGACAAGTTAAACAGGCGCTTGCAGCTAACGGCTTGAGCACAAGCCAAGACATGATTGACCGTGTGCTCCGTCAAATTTCTTCTGAATCAAGCGGAAATGAAAAAGCCGTTCAAGGGAACATCGGAGATATTAACAATATCACTGGTGACCTTGCTAAAGGGTTGATGCAAACCATTTCCTCAACTTTCAACGCCAATAAATTCCCTGGTCACGGTGATATTTTTAATGGTTACGATAACTTATTAGCTGCTCTTAATTATGCTAAAAAAACCTATGGCCCAAGTTTGTCATTCCTTGGAAATGGACATGGCTATGAAAATGGTGGAATCATAAATGCTCATGGTTTCTATGAAATTGCTGAAGGTAATCGTCCTGAGATGGTTATTCCCCTTGATCCACAGAAGAAGTCGAGAGCGACACAATTATTGAATCAAGCAAGCCAAGTTGTCAATAAAAATAACGGTTATAACAGTTTAGAATCACTTTCTACATTCGCCCCTATAGTATCACTTTTAACTCAATTAAATGATTCTGTGGAAGATATTAAGAAAAACCCTATACTGGCTTATGCGATGATAGACGGAAGAATGGCTACAAATCTATTAGCAAAAGATATGAATGTTGCACTTAAAAATGAAGAAAATAAAAACAATTGGATTTGGGGGAAAAATAATTAATGACTTTTTCAATAAATTTTAATGGTTATGATATCTCTGCTCTAATTAGTGGATTTACAGCCATTGATAGGAACATTGGTTCCTCATGGAGCAATATATTGTCAGATTCTGTTTCTAGATATGGGCAGACCTTTTTAAGAAATAGTCTTTCCGCAAAAACGATAAATATATCCTTTATAAAAAGCGGAGTCCCAGGCGACTGGGTTGAAATAAGAGAACAATTAGCAAAGGTGTTGGATACGAATGAACCAGCACCTTTGATTTTTAGTGATGAACCCAATAAAGTTTGGTATGCATTGCCAGACGGAGCGCAAACTCTTTCTGAAAACATTACAAGTCTACTAGCTACAGGCACTCTCACGTTCTTAGTTCCAAGCGGCTACGCAGAATCAGTCGATACTAAAGTATTAAACAATGACAATTCAGGCGGTGAAAATGGAACCATCATAAACAATGATGATAATTCAGTTTCGGTATTGATTAATAACAATGGAACCTTGCCTATCTATCCCACAATTAAAGTCACTCCAACATCTGAAACAGGCTATTTAGCCTTTGTTGGGCAAAACGGAATCCTTGAAATTGGTAATCCAGATGAAGCAGATACAACTACAGCTAAAAGTCAAAAGCTAGTCTGTGATTTTAAAACTAAGTCTGATTTTGAAACTAACTTTGTTCCAGATACAAGCTGGACGACTTCATGGCCAACAA
>OGTL01001983.1_pt1 | contig 16584 bp, 15 predicted proteins | sample 1553601 | NCBI WGS metagenome assembly OGTL01 (sample SAMEA2580112, study PRJEB22360) | human gut metagenome | biome: human gut; feature: human-associated habitat; material: faeces | place: Denmark | collected 2008/2010 | reverse complement strand
GCAATGCTTGTGACATTTGGAGAAAGCTTCATGATAACAGGCTGCTTTGCATATTTTTTAATCTCGCTTGTGATTGTCTCAACACCCTTTGGATCTGTTCCGAAGGCAATTCCGCCCTCCTTTACATTCGGGCATGAGATATTTATTTCCATCATATCAATAGGTTCGTCTGCAAGACGCTTTACCACATCAAGATACTCGTCAAGCGAATGACCGCAGACGTTTACCACAATCCTTGTGTCAAACTGCTTTAAAAAAGGAATATCCCTCTTGCAGAAAAGCTCGATGCCGGGATTTTGAAGTCCGACCGCATTGAGCATGCCGCCGTACACCTCAGCTACTCTCGGTGTGGGATTACCCTCCCATGGCTTATTTGCAACACCCTTTGTGGTGACTGCACCAAGTCTGTTTAAATCAACAAACTCGCTGTACTCTGCGCCTGAGCCGAATGTGCCGGATGCAACTGTAACAGGATTTTTCCACTCAACGCCGGCCACCTTTACTGACATATTGCTCATTACAGCTCCACCTCCTTCGCATCAAAAACAGGTCCCTCTTTGCATATACGCTTGTTGTTTACATTGCTGTGGGCATCCTTGTCCTTTGTATTGCATACGCAGGCAAGACATGCACCGATTCCACATGCCATGCGCTCCTCCATTGATACAAAGCAGTCCATATCATGCTCTGTAGCGTAAGCCTTGAGTGCACGCAGCATAGGCATCGGTCCACATGCATAAATCACGTCTGCCTCAAGAGCATTCTCCTTTATCGCATCGATGACATTGCCCTTTGTGCCGACACTGCCGTCCTCTGTGGCGACAAATGAAGCTGCCTGCTCCTTAAACTCATCAAGAAGGAAGGTATTCTCATCGCGATAGCCCATGACGATGTTCATATCGCATACTGCACCTGCCTGTCCCGAATTTTTTTCTTCACCTGATGTCTGCACAATGCCTGCATTTATATCCTTCGCAAGCTGCAACATAGGCGGCACTCCGATTCCTCCGCCGATAAGAAATGCCTTCTTTCCCGGCTCTACTGTAAAGCCGTTTCCAAGAGGTCCTAAAATCCTTACCTTATCGCCCCTGACAAGCTTTGAAAACTCCTCTGTTCCCGTGCCTTCACCTGTCACACGGTACACGAGACGGATGGTGTCATCATCTCTGTTTATGCCGCAAAGGCTTATCGGACGCGGAAGCAGCTTACTCTTGTCGTTTGAGTAAACCGATACAAACTGTCCCGCCTTTGCTGCCTTTGCAATTTTGTCTGTCTTAAGTGTGAGGTCGTAGATGCCATTGCCGAGTGAGCTCTGGTCAACTACAACTGCAATCTCCTCAAATTTCTCTGCCATTTTATCTCCCTGGTTTCGTTTGTTAATATATTAAGCTTTCTGAATGACTTATTAACGATTTGCAAGTGCTCCTGAAATATCCTCAATCATATCCTCAACTGCCTTGCGTGATGCATCTGCAAAATTCTCTTCTGTGATGCCCATATCCTTGTACTTATCCTGCTTGTATGCGCAGATGATACCGCGTGATGAATTGACAATCGCACCAAGTCCGTCCTCATTGAAGAAATGAACAAGGTCTGCTCCCTTGCCTCCCTGTGCGCCGTAGCCCGGTACGAGGATGAAGCTCTTTGGCATTACCTTACGAAGAATCTTACCCTGCTCAGGGTATGTTGCACCGACAACCGCACCTACATAGCTGTATGAATCACCCATGCAGTCAGCTCCCCACTCTGCAACCTTCTCGCCTACCCACTCATATAATGGACGTCCGTCAATCATACGGTCCTGGAACTCTCCACTTGATGGATTAGATGTCTTTACAAGAATGAAGATACCCTTCTTCTCCTCCTTGCATACATCTACGAATGGCTTGATACCATCTGTTCCAAGGTATGGATTGACAGTGGCAAAATCCTCATCAAAGGTAGAATAGCTCTTGCTGCCGATCTGTACCCTTCCAAGATGTCCTGTGGCATATGCAGCCGATGTTGAGCCGATATCTCCACGCTTTACATCTCCGATAACCACGAGATCCTTCTCATGACAGTAATCCACTGTCTTCTGGAATGCCTTAAGGCCCTCCACTCCAAACTGCTCATACATGGCAATCTGTGGCTTTACCGCAGGAATCAGGTCATATGTGGCATCCACAATAGCCTTGTTGTACTGCCAGATAGCTTCCGCTGCACCGGCCGGTGTCTCTCCAAGCTCATCAAATGCCTTCTTTGTGATGTGCTCAGGCACATATGAAAGCATCGGGTCAAGACCTACTACGATAGGTGCGTTTGTTTTCTTGATTTTGTCTACTAATTTGTTGATCATTCTTTCGTCCTCTTTATGCGTATTTTATTATACAGACAGATATTGTGATTATTAAATATCTGCATACAGTTATAAATATTTTATAGCATAAACTAAATTCTTGCAACCCAAAATATAATAGCAGGGAGTATAGCATTAATTGTTGCTATACTCCCTGCTAATTTCACCTTTACAGCTTCCATTTTTCAATCTCACATAGATGTTCTTTTGTCTTTTTATCGTAATTTATTCCAACAAGAAGCAAATTACCCTTATAATCCTTCAAGGCTTCCACATACTGTCTCGACTTTATCTGTGAAATGGCACCATCAACATTCTTATCATATTTCAATTCAATAACAACTGCCGGCTTATCCAAATGACTCACTCTTGGAATAAAGCATACATCAGCAAAGCCTTTTCCTGTTGGTAATTCACGAACTATTGAGTAATACTCCCTGGCCGAATAAAATGCCAAATTAATTGTACAGCTTAAAGAATTCTCATCATTATACCGTAAAATAGATATCTCATTATGTGCCTTATCAATTCCGTCAGCAACCGCAGCACCATTCATATTCCACAAACTCTCAAGCAATTTTTGTGATGCTTTTATTGATTTTGATACTTCATCCCAATCCATTGTACTAATTGCATTAAGATATTCCTTTGACACCTCTCGATTTGGAATTGAAACCTCTTCCGTCTCACTATCATATGTCAGGTAGCCAAGATGTACTAAAAGTGTAAGCACATCATCCTTTGTGGCAAATGATGTCATATCATTTTCAAATGTGCCTGTATTTATTTTCTCACTTTCACCGGCAAGCATTTTAATCACGGCATCTTTTAGACCATCCATATTCATTTGAATATAAACCTTGAGAGCCTCGTAAGTTTCAGTCTGATTCCAATAAGTACCAAATTTATGCTTTAGCATGGCTTCTACTACAGACTTCGGACTGTACATCGCATATTTCTTTACTCCATATTTGCTATGGGACACGAGCTTATATCCATTGTACCATGCCCTTGCCTCTTCAAAGTCCATATCATATCTGTCACACAATTCTCTGACCTCATCATCTGTAAAGCCAAAGTACTCTGCCAAAGCTCCCATATCTGTCATAGAATATTCCGTGAACATATTAAGAGCAGAATGTGAACCATATTTTTTAATCGGCAGTATACCTGTCATGTATGCAAGCGCTATATAGTCTTTATCCTTAAGCCATCCTCTCAAAAAATCAAGGTATTTCTTCTGCGCTTCTTTATCCTGCGTAAATTCTCTAAACAGACAATCCCATTCATCAATAAGAATCACAAACGGTCTGCCTGTAGACATAAAAACATCCTGCATTACTCTCACAATATTTGACTTGTCCCGAAAAATAATATCCTTACACTCTATTGAAAAATCATCCGTAATGTATTCGCACAACATTTTAAGCATATCATCAACACTGTGTGTAACACTCAAAAAGTCCTGCATATTAATTTTGAGTACATCATACTTGTTAATATGCCTGTCATACGACTCATCATGACTTATTTTAAGGCCTTTAAATAAATTTTCTGCATCAGTCTTTCGACCATAATATGCTGAAAGCATATCCATGGCCATTGACTTTCCGAATCGCCTTGGACGGCTTACACACATATACCTTTGTAATGTATTTATACACTTATTCGTTTCTTTAATCAGACCGCTTTTGTCAACAAAAATCTCTGAATTTATCGCAAGCTCAAACGATCTTCCTGTCGGATTAACGTAAATGCCCAATGAATATGCCTCCCTGTTAATATGTTACTCTATATTATACCTGCTATTTACTGGTTTGCAACAATATTTATCTATTGTATTATTGATAAGCAACGTTATTGCTATAAAAATAGACTTAACTACTAATTCTACAATAACGCAGCATATTATGATTGTGTATAGGTTCATATGCTGATATTTCAATCCACGCTCCCACGAAGGGAGCGACATAGCTGAGGTAGATACCACTAAAGTCAGCAAAATTTCAATCCACGCTCCCACGAAGGGAGCGACAAAGAATGTGATATACGTGTTATTTCTCTTGAGATTTCAATCCACGCTCCCACGAAGAGAGCGACCTTGAATGGCTTCAATCAGAAGCGGAATAGGAGAATTTCAATCCACGCTCCCACGAGAGGAGCGACTCTTTCACAACTGCTTTGAGCATGTATTTAACTATTTCAATCCACGCTCCCACGAGAGGAGCGACACAATGCCTACTCCGATAAAGCTCAGCAGAAGCCATATTTCAATCCACGCTCCCACGAGAGGAGCGACCTCTTCGGTGGTGTGTCTGAACTCATCCATGCGTAATTTCAATCCACGCTCCCACGAGAGGAGCGACAGCAGCCGACGTAGCAACCACAAATGCAAAGCGAATTTCAATCCACGCTCCCACGAGAGGAGCGACTCCTGCGGATACTGCGGAGTTCCATAGCCGGCTATCTTTATTTCAATCCACGCTCCCACGAGAGGAGCGACGTAAAATCCTCCGGTTATTTTGTCGGAATATGCCATTTCAATCCACGCTCCCACGAGAGGAGCGACTAAATACATAATCTTTGAGCTTACTGTCTATATTTATTTCAATCCACGCTCCCACGAGAGGAGCGACAGTAACCCTATGTGGTATAACGGTGGCGATAATAAATTTCAATCCACGCTCCCACGAGAGGAGCGACGGTAAACTGGTCGGTTATATTGTACATATCACCAATTTCAATCCACGCTCCCACGAGAGGAGCGACAGTCTTCTTTGCATCTGCTTTTGTGTCTTCTGTATTTCAATCCACGCTCCCACGAGAGGAGCGACGGGAACTGCTACACCTTGACTTCCAACAGCGGAATTTCAATCCACGCTCCCACGAGAGGAGCGACGGTATACTCTTAAAATCTACATTACTAATCACATATTTCAATCCACGCTCCCACGAGAGGAGCGACAAGAATGATTAAAATTGTAGGTTTTATACCAATATTTCAATCCACGCTCCCACGAGAGGAGCGACGATGGTGGCTATTCTAAACCAAAAGATACCAGTATTTCAATCCACGCTCCCACGAGAGGAGCGACTTTTTGGATTTGGCATAAGGGTTATAATTTCTATATTTCAATCCACGCTCCCACGAGAGGAGCGACGTCCGTGTAGTAGACATTCTCTAAGAATACTACTATTTCAATCCACGCTCCCACGAGAGGAGCGACGATATCCTCATGGGCTGCAATCTCTGCTTTTCCATAATTTCAATCCACGCTCCCACGAGAGGAGCGACATACCAGCAGGTTCATTTCACTGTTGCTTACATTATATTTCAATCCACGCTCCCACGAGAGGAGCGACAGCAATATTGCACAAAAAATTTGTTTATTTTTATACAATACCGACAATAAATATATAATAAGATAAATAACAAGTAAAACCAAAAACCTATTATTCATTTTATTGTACAAATTTACAAGTAATTTCAGGTGCGAGACAACCGGTACATTCATGTTTACTTATCTTTCGCACCACATTTTATAATATCAATGTCTGATCAGCAGGAATCCCACGGTCAACACCAACATGTTCTATCTTCGTCTGATAACGATTTCCTAAATAATAGAATCTGAGACTATCCACATCTTTATCAATAAGATCCGTTAATATGGCCTTTAGCATCACACATTGAGCATTATCTAGTATACATTCAAACACAGAATTCTGAACTCTTCGCCCATAATTTACACATTGTTTAGCTACTTTTCTCAACCTGGTTTTTCCTTCAGCAGTTTCAGTATTCACATCATATGTAATCAATACAAGCACGCCATCACCTCATTTCCATAAAAATACAGGGTACTCATCCAAATCTCCCCTTAAATATCTTGCCAACAGCATTGCCTGTACAAATGGAACCATTCCCCATTCCACCTTTTCATTAAGATATGGGTGTGTAATAATCTCCTTTTTCTTGTTTTGCCATTCTGATAGTAATTTTTTACGAATATCTGTATCCATCAATACAGCACCGTTTTCTTTTTTTATAAAATTCTTACCGTTTACAATCTTTTTATTAATCAATGATAAAACAAATCTATCAGCCATGACTGCTCGCAATTCTTCTATAAGATCTAATGAAAGTGATACTCTACCGGGACGTTCCGTGTGCATGTAACCAACATAGGGATCTAACCCTACAACCTCTAGCGCTGATGTAATTTGAGTTGTAAGCAATGTATACGTAAACGACAACATTGCATTTACATTATCAAGAGGCGGACGCCGATTTCTCCCTTGAAAGAAAAAATCTTTCTTTTGTTGTAAAATCAACTCATCAAATACGCCAAAATATATACTTGCTGCTTCACCTTCATATCCTCTTAACTGATTCATAGACTGTGAATTTTGGATATAATCAAGAAATTCTTTCAGCTTTATAGATGCTTTTTTTACCTTATCCACATCTATCTGCATTGAATGATCTCTAATTGCTCTTTCTAGAACCCATCTTGAATTATACACTTTTCCAAGAATACAGTTTTTTGCGATTTCCAGGCACTTTATATCTTCACTACTGCTTTGGAATTGTTGTTTCCTTAGCACGACATTCCCCTTAACTTTGCCTGAAACTCTTGCAAGAAATTTTCCCTGTGGTGTCAGATAACAAAGAGAAATATTTCTATCCGCACAAGCTCCCATTAATGCCGGACTTGTTCCTCTATATCCAAATGAAATTATTTCTTCGAGATTGTGTAAAGGTAATCTGCCTATTTCATTTTTATCATCATATACAACAACATTTTCTCCATCCAACCCCAGATAACTATTTTCCGATGTAACATACAATGTATTCAATAATTTCTTCATAACGTTTCCCCCAGCATCTTATTGATATACGATTTCACCGAACCACTTTTATCAATCTTTGGCATACAAATATCTTTTAAAGAGCAAGATACACACCTTTTCGACGTTTTGACCTTAGGTGTATAATTTCGATCATAATAATCATGCATTTCTCCAAATATTTTTTTCACTTCATCCCGAAGTTCATCTGTAAACACTATCAGTTTGCGTCTTCTTGTCTCACCATAAAATATTGCACCCTCCGTTATTTTTGTTGAAAACATTTCTTCCAGACACATAGCCTGCGCCATTAGCTGAAGTTCATCTTCGTTTGACGCTTTGGGTTTCCCCTTTTTGTACTCAATTGGATATAATGAATAGGTTCCACGATGTCCATAGAGCTTCACTCCATCTTCACATTTGTGAAATTCAACAATATCACACTCCCCACTCACACCCATGCTTCTTGAGGATACAGGAAGATCTCTGACAACCAGAATATCTTTTCTCTTTTCTGTCAGATATGGATCATGCGCTTTTTTATGCATAAGTTCGCCAATAACAGTATGTTCATTTTCAGCCCACTGCTGCTCAACATGAATAAGCGCCCATTGTCTTCTGCAAAATTTAAAATGCTGTATTCCAGAAATCATCAGATAATCATCTTGAGAATATTCCATTAAATCATCCTTTTCACTTCTACCGTATCCGGTATCTCATCATCATTAATAGTAACTGTATAATCCTGATATTTTCTTGGATATTGTATATCATCATTTTTCTGCACTTTAACTGCATCAAATAATTTATAAGCAGGACAGTCACCAAGCTCTTTACTATGCTTAAAAACAATAAGCTCACGAACTGCCATCTTTCCTCTTGCAGCAGAATGGTCATTTTCAAACATATTTATTATTGCATTCCATAACAATTCTAGATCTTCCTCAGAAAATCCAGTAACTTTTCTTGCAAGATTTGCTGAAATATAACCTTCTACACGATACAAGCCATATGGAACAATACTCTTTCTTCCCATCTCGTTACTCTTATTCTCAGCATCTTTTTCTGTTGTAATGGCAACTCTCGTAATAGTTACCTCCTGACTAATAACAGGATCAATACTTCTTGCAAATCCAAGCTGTACAGGACCTCTTACCTGCCCACAATTCAATGAAGCTTTAACAAAAGTCGTCATTACAGCACCAAATGCACGAATATCATAAAAATTTCTGCACATATAATCCCTTAATTTTATATCTGCATCCTTATCTGACTTTTTTAGTTTTTTTAATGCTTCTGTAACCTTTTTATCTTCATCATCATTTATACCAAGACTTTTGCATGCCTCCCTGTCACTTCTGTTAAGAGGAACATTCTCCTTGATATAAATTTTATATCCATCTTCGTCCTCCTTCACAGTCTCTATGTAATTTCGGATCTTACGTTTTAAGCATACATCAGTTACAATTCCTAAGCCACTTTCCGGATCAATTCTTGGCATATTGCCAGCGTCAGGATCCCCGTTAGGATTTCCATTTTCAACATCAAATAAAACAACAAACTCATATCTGTTTTTAATAACCTCTCCCATTTATTTGTCCTCCTTTTTTTCATACTTCTTTTGTGTCTGATGATAATATCCCAACATGAATTTTCCTTGTTCTTCTAAAGACAAACTCCGTGGAAATAATACTAATTTTTCCATAAGGTTTCCTATTATTTTTTCATAAAAAATCTTAGAACCGCTACCTTTTTCACGCTCAAGTTTTTTTATATGACTATTTTCTAATTTAAATAAAATTGGAAAAACAGATGCAGGCGTAGCACATGCTGAATTAAAATACCTGTCTTTAATTGTAGCATTTATTCCCTGATTCGCCTCCTTTTGGATTGACTCCAAGACTGAAAATAATCTTCCCAATACGTATGCAGTGTCATTGCATGTTTCTTCTAATCCCATGTAGTTTTCTCCTTCCTTCCATGAATAATTTTTTATTAAATAAGCCTTGATAATTGAAGCTCGTCCCCATGTAACATTTCCCTGCTCAGATCGTATTCTGATAACAGTGTCTGTATAAAGACTTGCAGGATATCTGTTTCCCGATAAAATACTTTGAAGTACCATTGCAGACATATTAGGGATTGGAGTCTTATCCTTTGAATTAGGATTGACAGTCTCTCTTAACAATTCATATACGCTCAGATATTTCTTTTCCACCCACAATGGTTTCACAATATCCAACCGTTTATAATGTTCTTTTATATTTTTTAAAATATCACCAAATGTGTTTTGATAAAAGAAACGAACAGATAACCTCGCAGCATTCGGTGCAAGGCATAAAATATAAAATGACTGCTCAAAGTCCATCTTAACATTATCTACATCCACATATCTTGATTTTTTCAAGCTGTCAAATATTCTTTGAAGCTGTTCCTCATTATCTACATGAGGATTCATAACAAAACTAAATGTTTTCTGATATTCTTCCATGCCATTTTCAGCCCAATAAACCACCATGGAATCACCTAATTGAAATATCTTATCCCTATTACTCAACAAATAATTCAATGCAGTTGTATATGCAAACTCCGCATTTTTTCCTACAGGTGCATTATAGCTCTGTTCCTTGCCATAAGATTCAAATGCCGGTGCATTAAACGAAACCAAAGCAGCTCCACTTGTCTGTGCTCCTGGAACACCTTTTATTCCACGATGAATTCTTGCTATCTCCGTTTTTTCACCAGTTGCAAGACAAATACCATCATTAGTATTTTCTGTCTGATGTACAACATAGTTGTCCCAAATTTTTTTAATTGTATCATTATCCTGTGCGAAATCATTTCCCATACAGAAGATGACATTACCACCCTCATTTAATTCATCTGATTTTTCTCTCACACATGCATTATCATAAGCCGTCTCTGGATCCCATAAATTAAAAAAATTACAAATTGCATTTGCCATAGGCTCATCAACATTCTTTAACAACGCTAAATGTTTTTCCTTCGCTGCCTGAAAACACTCCTGCACCCTTGCATTTGTTCCATTTTGATCAATCCCTAGCATGTATTTTACATTATCACAGAGAAAATTAGCTGCCACGCCCGATGAACGTGTAACCATTTCAGGAACACTCTTCGCAACCGGAAGAAAAACCTTCTTTTTTCCACTAGTCTGTTCTGTTTTTAGTGGATAAATTTCTTTGATTTTCCCATTAGGATTTAAATCTATTGCATAAGAAACCTTGGCCTGACACCAGCCTCTCTTCGGCACCAGATTATTCTCTGCAAGATTCTCATATTCTTTCACTAAGGCCTGTAAGATCATCTTATCACCTCACAGTCCCTTAAATCTATTACTCCACGCTTCATCACTGCTCTAAAAAACATTGGACTGATATTGCCTCTTTCACAATCACTATAATCCATATCATATAGCATAAATCCCAAATCTTTCTCCGGAATATTATCATAAAATGTATGTATATCTTTCTCTTCACAAAGGCAAAAATTTGCAGGAAACTCACGACAGCCAAAATATGGCATATGATGACATTCCCCACGCTTAAGTCTTCTCATCATAATATCCTTAAATTTCCCAGGATTATCTGTATTATTTGCTTTTTCCGTCATCTCAAAATGTGCCTCTATAACATAAGACACATCCTTCAAAATAAGAGATGCCCTCTGTACAATATCATCCTTTGTACTTATGTACAAAGGCTTATCCGCACCATTATATACCTGTAATATATTATTTTTGGAAGCTTTACTTTTTATCTCATTTCTTCTGACACTGGTAAATCTGATTGGATTTTTCACATAGATTTTATCAATCACCCAACTCAATCCCTTATGCCAATATATCGCCTCAAGTATTCCCCTTGCTGCCGATGGAGTCATAACATCATATGAGCATCTCTCAACCTTCATTTCCGGTCGTGAGAATAATGCATAATCTCCCCATACCTTAACTCTTACACCTACTCCCATTTACAGGACATCTCCTTCCTCATAACAAGCTGCAATGTAGTCTCGTGGCTGATAATAAAAATCGGTATTATAATTTGATATCTTGTCACTTATCCACGAATGATACACTTTCCATATACCATGAAGTATCTCATCATCACTAAAACAATCCTCTATCAATCTCTCATATACTTCGCCAATATCCCAGTAATCCGGAATCCTATATTTACAATCATGTATATTATCATAATTTCCATTATTCATACTGCATTCCGTAATAAACTCATCTGCAACTTTTTCAATTGGTTCGCAATGGAGAATATCTGCATATTTATATATACGTTTAATCCGTTCTTTTGTCAGTAAATCAACTACCTCATAACGTTTCCTTTTAATCTGCCTGCCAATATATTCAATCAGACTGCATGTATAGAATAGATTATTATTATTTTTAACCGCCATAAACAACCTCATTTCCAACATATCTCAAAGTACTAAGCGCACTTACCGTATGAAAACTTATTTGATGAGTCGGATGATTAAACTTCGCCAGTTCCCAAAAAGCTGCTCTGCTTATCTTTCCATCAATATAATTCTGTATATAATTATATATTGTATCATCAGCCATAGGTCCTTCAACAATATCATACGAGTGCGCTATTCCTCTTCTGCAATCAACAATAAAATCAAGCCATTCTTCTGTCATTTTTTCAAATACAAGATACTTAAGCTTTGAATTTTCAGTATATTCATATTTATTCAAATAGCCTCGCGTTCCATATCTCGTTGCCCATCTCACTGCCTGCTCTGGCATCTGTGTGCAATAAAACCCAAAATAAAAATCCTTGTTATAACGAGCTGTTCTAATTTCAGGAAATTCTACTATTTCTTTACTTCCATGATATAAAATCATCACCCTACTCCTTTATCTAATTTATTTCACGTACATTATCTTCTTATGTTTTAAATAATACTACTTCAAACATTACTAATCAACACTTTTCAATTTTTATTTAAAATTTTATTGAAATAATTCAATTCATATTGTACAATTACATTTGTCAGGCTAATCCTGTGGATTGAAATAATAATATTTTTAATAATGCAAATAAATGGCTGTGTTTATAATTCACACAGCCATTTAAATTACAGATATAAATCCATTCCAGATTCCACAGACAAATTTAATCCCTTGTCATCTGTATACATTTCTTCATCTACCAATTCATAAAAATTCTCTATATCCGATGTTATTTCCTTAATTATACCAGCACCATACAAAGTATCAAAAAGCTGATTATATATCTGAACACAGTACTGGGATGCCTTTCTCATTCTGGCTTTTCCATAACCCTGATTTTTTATTTCAAATAATAAATCCTTAGCTTCCTGCTCTATCGGAATAAATACAATTCTTGTATTTTCCTCAATCAAATGAAATTTTTCTGATACCGTCTCAAAATTATATTTCCAATCCTTGAATTCGCCTATAATATTCTTTTTATCCAAATCATTTTCTCTAAAATGATATAGCCTTTTGAAATATTCTGTAATGCATTCAAGATTAGAAATATCATGATAATCTTGCAATAACCCTTTAGTGATTGAGCTTTGCAGACTTTGTCCCGGCACTGTTTTCATTCCATTTATATCAAAAATATAAACTTTACTGTTTTCTTTTTTCTCAATTCCTTCTCGGTTGCATCTACCTGCTGCCTGTATTACCGAATCTACTCCTGCTACTTGACGATATACTGAATTAAAATCAAGATCTACTCCCGCCTCTACCAAACTTGTTGAAATAAGCACACATGATTTTGATTTATCACTCATTCTTTCTTTAATCTGTGCAAGTATCTTTTTACGATGCTTAGGATACATACTTGTTGATAAATGATACACACCATCACCACTTAACTGTTCGTAAAGCTGCTGTGCACATTTTTTTGTATTAACAATACACAGTGCTCTTTTTTCAGTCTTCAATCTTTCAATTAAAGTATCAAATTCGATTATCCCAAGATTTTCGTATATAACTCTTTTAAAAAATTTAAACTGCTCATTTATATTCGGGCATAATTCAATATACCGTCTGTGTTGATCAAATATACTGTCTAAGGCCGGTTGTGTTGCCGTACATAAAACAATACTTGTCCTATAGAAATCCATTAAATTTTCCATCATGGCAATGCATGGTTTCAAATATTCCAATGGCAACATTTGTGCCTCATCAAATATAACCACAGAATTCGCAATATTATGAATTTTCCTACACTTAGATGACCTGCTTGCGAATAATGATTCAAAAAATTGAACATTAGTCGTGACAATTACAGGTTTATCCCAGTTTTCGCTGGCAAGCTGCATCGGTTTTAATTCTTCAGAATCCCCATAATCGACATTACAATGATTCTCAAGAACATTATCCTGCCCAAGTATTTCACGAAACACCTGAGCATTCTGTTCTATAATGCTAGTATATGGAATAACATATATAATATGCTCCATTTGATGCCTGACTGCATGCTTTAACGCAAATGCCAATGAGGCAATTGTTTTTCCACCACCTGTTGGAACAGTCAGGTGAAACAATCCCCTATCATTCTCACCTGCTATCAGACAGGCTTTTAATATCTCAGTTCTTCTACCGTTTATCGAATTAAGATCATCATTTTCTAACCATGAACCAATATGTCTTTCCAGTCTTGCTAATAAAGATGCCATTTCTTCACCCGATGTTCGTTCCACATGGTTATTCTTCATAAAACTTTCTGTTTCAAGAAAGTCCGCATCAACAAGACATGAATATAACATCCTCATAAAAATCCCCATTGAAAAATGAGGATTTTGTGTTTTACAGCTCTCAAAAGGATCACTTTTTATTTGTGGAATTTCTACCTCCTGTCTATATGCCTGATAATCACATATTGATTTTCTATATCGTTCTTCAAGCTTATAGTAATCCATTAGTCCAGAATGATGTCCTGCAATAGCATATTGTAATATAGAATAATATCCACCTTTTTCATTACATAATCTCATTCCAGCAGTAGAATGGTCTACTCTGTCATTCGTATTAAACTGTATTTTATGTTGAAATTCTTTGGAATACTTACCTAGATCATGTAACATACCTATGCAATATCCCCACTCATATTTTCCAAATGATTCTGCAAATTTTCCGGCTAATTTGGCAGTTCCATCCAAATGATCAATAAGCCTTTGCTTTCTTTCTTCTATATGCGCAATATATTCCATTTATATCACCAGATTCATCTTTACACTCCCACAATCTCATCAATCATCCTAAGCTCTTCCTCAGAGAAGCCTGTGCCCTCCATAACCTTTAAGTTTTCAAGAATCTGCTGTGGCTTTGAGGCGCCGACAAGCACGCTTGTCACGTCATCATCCTTTACCACCCACTTAAGAGCCATCTGTGCTAGTGTCTCACCACGTTTTGCGGCTATATCGTTTAGCTTCTTAATCTGCTCGATGTGTGGAGTGAGCTTTTCCTGATTTAAAAAGCGGCCGTCTGTCTTTATACGGCTATCCTCCGGAATACCGTTTAGGTAACGGTCCGTGAGCATGCCCTGTGCGAGCGGACTGAATGAGATAATGCCCTTTTGGCACTCTTTTGCAGCCTGCTTCAAACCATTTTGCTCTATTGTACGGTTGAATATATTGTATGAATTCTGATTGATGATAAACGGACATTTCAAATCAGTAAGAATCTCGCAGGCTCTCTTCATGGTCTCGCCGTCATAATTTGACAGTCCGACATAGAGTGCTTTTCCGCTTTTTACTATCTGGTCGAGTGCTCCCATTGTTTCCTCAAGCGGTGTCTCAGGGTCCATTCTGTGATGATAGAAAATATCCACATAGTCGAGTCCCATTCTCTTAAGGCTCTGATCAAGGCTTGCAATCAGATACTTGCGGCTGCCCCAGTTGCCGTATGGTCCCTTCCACATATCATAGCCTGCCTTTGAGCTGATGATGAGCTCATCGCGGTATGCTGACAGATGCTCCTTCAGGATAAGCCCGAAGTGCTTCTCTGCGCTGCCGTATTCAGGACCATAGTTGTTTGCCAGGTCAAAGTGAGTGATGCCATGGTCAAAGGCTGTGAAGCACATCTGCTTCATGTTGTCGTATGATGAAAAATCCCCGAAATTGTGCCATAAGCCAAGCGATACAACAGGAAGCTTCAGTCCGCTCCTGCCGCATCTGTTATATCTCATTGTGTCGTATCTCTTTTCGTCTGCTGTGTACATATTTACCTCCCGCATAAATACATGATATTTTACCCGATAAATTATTATACTACAGCAGACTTGATTTTTCTATTGTTAAATAAAATCCTCCGTCAGCTTTCCATGCTTCTCATAATTTGTCACACGCGCTATCTTGTTTTCATCATCCACAAACACAACCTTCGGATGATGCTCCTTTGCTTCCTCCGGTGTCATCTGCGCATAGCACATGAGTATCACATGGTCACCGACTGCAACCTGTCTGGCGGCTGCGCCGTTTAAGCATATCATGCCTGAGCCCGGCTCTCCGGCGATGGTGTAGGTCTCGAATCTGTTTCCGTTTTCCACATCGACAATCTGTACCATCTCATACTCCAAGATGCCTGCTGCCTCAAGCAGCTTTGTATCTACAGTGATGCTTCCCACGTAGTTTAAGTCAGCCTGCTTGACCACCGCTCTGTGTATTTTGCCCTTAAGCATTGTATAATTCATTGTTTGTACCTCTTTTCAATAATCGTTTCTTGTCCGTCTACGCAATAAAATTGTCAATCAGCCTTGTCTTTCCGATATAGACAGCAATTGCCACGAGTGTTGTTCCCTTAATCTCATCAACCGGTGTAATTGTTTCAAAATCAACCACATCTACATAATCAATTCTTGCAAGCGGCTCCTTGTTTATCTCTGCTGTGATTGCATCCTTTATCGCTTTTGCACTCTTTTCGCCATCCTCTACGAGCTGCTTTCCGATTTTTAAGCTTCTGCTAAGTACAAGCGCTGCCTGTCTTTCATCTGCGCTCAGATATGTGTTTCTTGAGCTCTTTGCCAGTCCATCCTCCTCACGGATGATTGGGCAGCCGATGATTTCTGTGTCAACATTTAAATCCTTTACCATACGCTTTATGACCGCAAGCTGCTGTGCATCCTTCTGTCCAAAGTATGCACGGTCAGGTGTCACAATGTGAAACAGCTTCAGGACAACTGTCTGCACACCTCTAAAATGGATAGGTCTTGTTTTTCCACAAAGCTCAGTTGTGAGGCCATTCATATCCACATATGAGCAGAAGCCGTCTGCATACATCTCCTCAGGCTCAGGATGGAAAATAATGTCAACGCCCGCATCCTCACAAAGCTTTGCATCCCTGTTTAAATCACGTGGATAGCTGTCTAAATCCTCTG